>TARA_R110002003_G_scaffold122_6_pt1 | contig 17556 bp, 18 predicted proteins | sample TARA_R110002003 | Tara Oceans TARA_R110002003 (sample SAMEA4396441) | marine metagenome | biome: Westerlies Biome; feature: [SRF] surface water layer (ENVO:00010504); material: water (ENVO:00002006), including particulate matter (ENVO:01000060) such as... | depth 5 m
TCATCTTCGAGCGGTAGATGCGCGCCTGGTGAGGGATAGCTGACTGATACTGGCCGCGATGAGGTTGGTGATTGTCCAGTAGTAGCACGTAAGATCTCATTCTCGGTGCGAGCGCGTTGAAGTGCTAGCTTGAGTCGCTCATTGTCCGACTGAAGAGAATGTGTGCTGGACTCAAGTGCAGAAAGCTTGTTCTCGAGATCCTTCACATGCCGTTCCTTGCGCTCACGGAAAGCGCGCTGGCTACGACAGGATTAGCAATGACTCTCAAAGCGCGAGGTCAAAGGACGCATACGCTGCCCGATTTTGCGCCTTTCGTCTGCTTTGAGCAGGTGTGAGGCTCTCTTTTTCTTCACTACTGCTTCGCGTTCTGCTTGCCCGCCCCTCGTCCATCTCTCCGCCAAGACCAGAGTCTACACTGCCAACAGGCATTGGTGTTAAAGCTGCCGCGGCGTCTGGTGAGCCCTGCTGTGGGGTTGGCAGACCGTGAAATGTGAAGGCATCATAAGAAGCTGGGAAGATTGACGGGTCGAGCGGTTCCTATGTGAAGATTAGTCATCAGCTAGGTTTAGGTTGCAGGGCTGAAGTGCGGGGCCAGTCCGAAACCAACACTTCATGAAGGGTAACGTACAACGCTTCTGATTGCGTCTGGGTCGACTCCGGTATGTGGGAACCCATTCGTTGACATGCCCATGAAATGGTGGTAGGACTGTTGAGGTGCACCAAAGTACGAGTATTCCATGACGGCGGTGGTCAAAGTGAAAGGGCGTTACAGCACAGGAAGGTTGGGAATGCTTAGTGGAAGCTGAGCTAATGTGCTTCGTTGTGAACAGGAGTTTTGCAAACCTCACGAAGTCTGGAGCGGGTCCTCGATCATTAAATGTCACGGCTGAGATTCTGGACTTATTCATACCGAGACGGTAGGGGTCGAGCTTGGAGGTGCACGTCCAGTACCGCAGCAGTGGCCCCAACCCAAACTGACGAGCTAAATGGACTTGCAGCCGTAGCGCATCATCATCCTTGACCCTGCCAACGGCCTGAAGTCGGTCGGCGGCTGCTTAGTAGGTGCTTTCCACTAATCTCCTCCTTTGTTTCTTGGTCGGATAGCCCGCATATGGAGGTCGCATCCTGCCGCAGACTTGAGTGCTGCGCTGTCAAGCCGCGCCTTTCCCGTGGTTGAGAACATGGCTACCATCCTAGGTCCAGCTGTGGCTAGGGCAGATTGACGAAGCTGATGCGGCCTGCGAGGCACGTTCCATCCGTATGGTAAGTCTCCCGGCGTTCCTCAGCTTCTTGGAGCAAGCACTGCTGACTGCAGATTCGCAAGCATTTTATTTCCAGTTAAGAACTCACACAGCACAGGTTTTCTTCTACGTGAATTGAAGTCCACCAGGCATGGCCAGATCGGTCAAACATGCATGTACGCTGGCTGCTGAACAAGCCAGTCCAATGAAATCCATTGAGCAACCTGAACTGCGACGTCGCATGCGGCCTATCGGGAGGCGCGGCGTGCGTCGTCTGTCGTGCCCTTCTTCGGTATGTACTGATTTGGCCTCCGCTCTGTCGCTTCAGCCTTGCCACAGATCAGCAACTTAACGCGTATCTCAGCTCGAACATCTCCTGAGCCCAAGGGCTGGGTGAATCCGTGAGCCTGTGAACGAGGACCTACCAATATGTCGATCGTGTAGTCAGCACTAGTCCTCTAGTTAATCTGGTCCATCCCTCACTGGCCCGCCATGCTGTGCCCGACACTCAGCAACATCAGGGTCCATGTCATGTTGTAATTAACGCTCAGACATTCCTTTACGGACCGAGACAGCCCTAGTGGACATCTACTGCTGACTCTGGAGGTATGCTACATCTCTTGTATATGTTTCATCCTATCATCAACCACCTATCGGTACTCAAACATACAGCCGTATTCTGGCGATAAGCGAACAAGGAGCGCAATTTCATGCGACTGGATGAGCCTTTCCACCGGCGCCATCACGGACCCTGCTTCGTGGCATGCATCTTGAATAGCCTAAACCGCTTAGAATCTGCTCATCCACATATCTGCACGAACGATACACAGCATCAAAGCAGCAAGTAACACCTGTGAGCTTCGAGCTTCGAGAATGCGTTTGATGAGTAGGGCTTTGGGATGACTATTCCGCTTCTAGACTATGATAAAATCCCATTCCAGCCACTCGCAGACGCGCGCCTCCCCCGCAGAAGTCCGACTGTCATATTCCCTTCAACGTCAGCTGCTTGGCAGGGATCCTAACCAACAGATCTGACACATTGTCAACCTCAGCCCTAGGAAATAACGGAGGCCACTGTGAACAAGGACAAGCGAGACCACAATCCCAGAGTTAGGCACATCACTTTTACAATGCCAATCAGGCGGCCTCACGACAGCAGCAGCAGGAGTCCCTTCCTCGTCCCGGTATGCGACCTTTCTAGAACGAATGCAAGATTGCGACTTAACTTACTCGCGATACCGACACAGGCGGAAATATAGTTCGTGACAGCTTCTACCGAAACGCATATGGAAGCACGTGGACAGGTTCCTAAGACAAAATTTGCAAGCGCATCTTATTGGTGCCATGGTGCGTTCGTGCACGCTTCTAGTGGAGGAACACCGCATGGATAACACAAGCATCCACCCAATCATAACAAGAGACGTTTCGAACTCTTTAGAAGGATAGCGCGTTTGTGGCTGTTGTGCGGTGCACTGCATGCCCCCAGATGAGTAATAACCTTGTTTTCATATGACCTGGTTGTACTCCTGCCCCACACGTAACATCTCGTTCAAGATCAAATGGGCTGCGGAAGCGCTAACGGGCCAAGGAGCGTTTGATGCACACAAGAAGATCATCCGTGGCGAATATCACCATCAGATAATATTTGACATCCGACGCCGAGTGTGCCTGGCACAGGATACCAAAGGCTGCTACGAGACTATACAGTCCAGGTACAACACAGAGCGCTCAAAAATAACATTCTCGAAGTGCTCTAACTGAAGAGGGTCAAGACAAGTCGCGAAAAGTCACCGAAACTTGCGCGTTCGCTGGTGGGCCTCTTTGTACGGATTACACGTTACCGATGGCCTCCAGTCGCACATATGCTAGCGGAACAGCTACTCATTTCTCCGGTCAGTGGAGAGACGTGGTAATGGATGACTCGCTTTTGCGGGCATGGCCGTCGGTCCAGCGATTGTGTGCGAGGCAGAGGACCCACCAGCAGTATCGAGCATGCCGAGAACATACGATGATACCCTGAACGAGGTCCAGTCATCCAACCGAGGCGCAAGGATTGACTTATCTCATCTCCTTATCCGTACGCCATGTGGATGTAGGCTATACCGTTCGTGCATAGGTATGCATGTGAAGATCGTCAGCATTCCCACAACTCGGCACGCAGACCCAACAGTCGGCTACATGCCTGCAGCGGCCCCCACTCGTCGTTTAACCATCCAGTCTCCTACCCACGATGCTTGGCGATATCTTGCTGGCCTTCCTTACCAACAGGCAGCTAATGCACGAGTGTCGTTGCTATTCTTCGGACAAGCGCGCCCTATGTGCGCCAACATATGATCTCCCCAGACGAGTTGAATAATTGAGTCGTACGAGTCGTAACGTTCATCCCTCAAACCAAGCTCCACCTGCTTCTCACCTGCTTTCCCATCACTGTCACCCAAACTACCAGCAAGATCAGCAACACATTGACGCTCACCGGCAAGTCGATCTAAACATGTCTGTCTAGTCTCATGAGGCAAGGAGTTCACCAACAGGGCCTCGACCACGTCAAGTGGGCTCTGGAGGACCATAATCACTGCTGTGACTGGAGACAACTATTGGGGTACGGGTTTTGACCAACCCACATCGTCATCTCCGCCATCTCGCTCTGTTACGCACCATGTCATCCACGAGAATTGCTGCTTTGGGCTGCTCTTAAGCTAACGAGTGAGTAAGCCATTCCTATGCTACCGATTGGTTTGGTACATATTCACAAAGGCGCGATGATCATTACTTGAACAAGCCGTTCACTGCTGCGACCGAAACCTGTCGAACACCTCGAATCGAGTTCGGGCCTCCTCGGCGCGCTGAAAGTCTGGAGTGAGCGGGATTTCGAGAGTATCGACATTACTTCTATTAGTAACGCAATCAACTTCCTCGGATATCCTAACGCTCTGTTCAAACATACGCTAATGTAGAAGTTGAGGCAAAACAATGCTCTATTACAGCCACTCCGTGTTGCAAATCAGTATCCTCTACCGACGTACTACTTCATCTGGTATACGCTAAGACTTGTACCAAGACAAGAATTGCTCGGCACGCCTCTTCTAATGGACCGATGAGTAGTGAAATAGCTGGAATCCTCGGATCAGGATCTTGAAGGTTTGCATCTCTAATGCAGGGTCAACGGGAACACCGAGATCGTCACTGCATAAGCATTTTTCATACGCGATTTGCTTGATACGTGGTAGGGATATACGCGCGGTTTCCGCTCCAAAGCGAGCATTTACGACGACTACTTGGACGGCTTCGCGCAATAATTGCACGCCTCGCCGACGGAACGAAGTATGGTATGTGTCATTTCGTCGTTGTAGTCGTGCATATTTTTCTGCTTTATCAATTCCTTCAATGAGGCAATTCATCCCGTTCAAGCCCACCACATTAATTTTAAGATCGTCATCTGAGCTCAAATATCTGCCAAGGCGTATTGTCTCAATAACGATTGAGCAGACGATCATCAATAGTCGATCGTATGGTAGAATGTACTAGTATGTTCCTACCCCTCAGAAGCACCAGTGTTGTCAAAAATGTCGTGCGACCAATCGTATCTTGGGTCAAATCGAGCAACGCCCTGATCGAAACTTGCTCTGGTTCTTGCTTGCAGCGCGCCCAACAGACAAAGTCGTGCCAGTTGTACTCGTTGTTCGTGTGACTCGATCGAGCCTTTTGTCCAAAGAGTGTCACGCGTCCTCCATTGACGGTCGAGATATATATGGTCATCTCGCGCGTTTGGAGCAGGTGGTGCTTGAACCGGGGGATCGTTGGTTGTTCCGCAAAGGAATTGCAAGGCTGACATCGAGCCTTGAGAACCAGAATCCCAAGCATCGACGGCTGTTCTGCAGAAATCCGTTGGCTGATGCAGGCTTGAAGTGCGTAATTAGATAATGACAAACATTCAGTCCACGCATAGTGCGCTGGGTCAAGATTGGATTATGCCCACTCGGGTGGCTCACCGAGGGAATCCGAAAATGTACAGATGTGTCGCAGGAGCAGGGAAATCGCTTCTGCGTTGCTCGAATACTCGGCAATTAGGAGCCTCTATATCGAAAGGACATCGGAACGATGCAAGAGCTTCTGGCAGAGTGCTGAGGTTAAGTGTAAGCTGGTGCAGTATACCTTTGACACAATCACCAGCGCGAACACATGTGGTCGATGATAAACCGTTCCTCGTTCGAGCATGAACTCTAGCAGCCCGTATTGTACCGGCAGGTTTTCTGTGTGGTTACCAAGAATACGCTGCATAAGGTATGGGCGCCGAAAGGGGCAACCGCCGTCGAAGACTCAGGAAGGGTACAGGCTGGAAAAAGTAGACGAAGGAGTGGCGTCAAGGCACATTCTTCGGGCACCTATCGATCGAGTGCATTAATTATCGCATTTTCCGGGAGCGTTTCGGTTCTGTCAAGTATCACAGTCGTAACGGTGAGAAGGTCCCAGCCCAAACGGACGCTCAGCATGCAGGCTATAGTGAGCAATTTCGCATCGAATATGTTCTTCGCCCGGTCCGGGCAGAATGTGCAAGAGATTGGTCGCAAGACTATAGTGGTGCAAGTATATCATGCGTTCCTAAAGCTTACTATCATTGCCATGCCTCTTTGCCACCGAATGCTTGACATCCACATCCCCTTCGCCCCTGTCCTTTCGTGCGTCCACAAAGGGTACACTCTCGCTGAATTCTCTGCTGATCATAGCCGTCTTGCCCTTGACCATCTGCATCAACATGTAATTCATCGAGCATCGTATGCCTAGTTCCTCCCCTCGCTGGACAATCCAACCGTTGATGTACTCGACCTCCGTCTCTCGACCCGCTCGTGCGTCTGCTAGCATACTGCTGATATTGTCCTTGGTCCTATTGGCCACGCCCACGACGACAGTCTCAAGGCGACCCGGGTCGAAGCGCGTTTGTACATTTGGAATATATTGGAGTTCGGGCAGCGAGCGGATGACAAGGCTGATCTCGGAGAGGAGGAGACGCAGGGTCCGAGTGAGAGCGTAGTTGTACAGTAAGGCCCCGTTACGAGCATCGAGAAGTACGGTGAGTGGATTGACAATACAATTGACCGCGAGCTTTTCCAGTTGCATCTGAAGGAGGTCGGGTGGCGAGAAGGCAGCTGCTGCCAGGACAGGTGTGCGGAGAAGTGTACGCAGAAGGTACCGCTGATTGGGAGTGAAACCGAATTTGACACTTTCCTGTGCTGGTAACTCTGGGTCGGGATCGTCGGTATTAGGGACTTGACCAGATCTTGCAGGACCTCCTGCAGTGAATTTTCGAGAGGCTTCATATGGAGCGTTAGGATTTCGTTCGCGTTCGTGGGGCAGGATGCCTAGTGATATGGTGCCGAAGCCAGCATGAGTGGTGGTAAATGCTTCACCTCCAGCATTGTTCAAGCCGTGGGAATTGATCCCTAGCATGTAATGCGGTCGCGTCGCAGGGTCTGGGAAGATCTCTTTGCTCACTTCCTCGGCAACTCCCATACCATTTTGTAGGAAACAAATTACGGAATCTGGGCTGAGTCTGTGCTTGACAGATGAGAGACCCTGAAGAACATATGGAGCTTTCGAACATATAATCAGCGACCGGATTGGCTCTGTCGACTCTCCTTCCAGTATGTGATGTGGCTCCTCTTCTGCGGTTGATGTGCCCTCGACCGAGACAGCAGACGAGGCGTTCACACCGACCTCCTTCCCATGAAATCGAATACGTGGTATCGCAATTTCTGCGTCGTAGCCGTCGCGTATCTCGGCATCACCGTCGGTAACAAGCGTGAGTCTTTGTGGCGACTTGTCCCACTGGGTCAATTTGTCCCATCTCGAGAAGATGAGGGTGACTGGTGGCGGATTCGGTATGCCGCGCAGCGCATGCGCAATGAAGCTTCCAACGTTGCCCATACCCATGATATGGATTCGCCTGTCGAGTACCGGTTTCGCGCGGTAGAAGTCGACCGCGTCGTCTGGTCGGAAGGGCTCGTCGACGATCCCTTCACTGGCATCTGTGAGCTTCAATTTTCGAAGCTTTGAAGACACTTACGCTGTCCTGGTTCCATTGTCTGCCTGTGCATTCTCTGCCTTCTTAAAGCTTGTCATGAAACTTCTCGTAGAATTGTAAGCCACCCGGCTCACACAATGGCTACCGGAGCTGCATCGAAGCCGTATGTGCGGTATCCGAGGCCGAAGCCTGAATATGTGGTATGAAGAAGAAAGGAGAGACAGTTTGACCTAGGCAAAAGATAACATGTATTGTAGGGTGCAACAACAACGCAAGACCCGAGAATGCTGGGACCTGAACCTGGTGGTGAATGACGGCATGAGGTCTTCGGAGGTCTGATGCGGAGCTAAGAGCGGGAAAACGCTCGGTCCACTACTTTTTGTGCTCTACAACTTCCGTTCTTTGACCTGCGAAACGCCGACAACCACACTCGTTTGCAACCCTACTCCATTACAAGTGACTAAGGGTAGTCGCGACCTCGACATCGTCACCATGGACCCCCAAGTCGATCTCCCCGACCTAGTTGAGGACCTCGAAGTCAATATTGACGAGCTCTCTGATACACTTTCACCTCTCCTCACCAGCTCCCTCTCCGCAACGGCATCCTCACTACCCCTCCTCGATAAAGCAAAGCTCTACGTTCTCGCCGCATACTCGGTTGAATCACTCCTTTACTCCACCTTGCAAGCCTCTGGCGTGAACGCGAAAGAACATGCCATCTTCAAAGAACTTGCGCGACTGAAGGGCTACTTTGCCAAGATCAAGCAGGCAGAGGAAAGGATGACGGCACCGGCTGCACCAAAGGCGAAATTGGACGTTGGCGCCGCGGCGCGATTCATCCGCCATGGCCTGGCGGGCAACGACAAGTACGACCTCGAGCGCGCGGAGCGCCTGGCCAAAGAGAAGGCGAGAGCGCAACTGAAGGCGCGACAGGTCAACAAGAAGTTTGACGACAATGGCGAGGAGCAGGCTGCGAGCGTCACACCGCAGAAGCGGCCCGTGAAGGAAGTCGAAGCACCACAACCCGAACAATCGGAAGACGAGGTTCTGTCAGTCGCGGCCGGGGTGCAACAGCCCGCAGCGAAGAAACTACGCGTGGCAGACTCACAATCCATGGACGTTGATTCGGCGCCGTCGCCCGCGCCTCCAACATCATCTACCTCGAAGAAGTCGAAACCAAAGCGAAAACAGCAATCCAAGAAGAACACGTCCATATCGACAGCCGCCTCCGAAGCCGACGCCGACACACAACAATCAGACACCATCCACGTAGCACCCGACGCCACCGAACCCCCCACCACTCCACTCTCGCCCGCCCCAAAGAAGCGCACAACCCGCAGCAGGAAGCGCAAATCCACCCCCGACGACACACAAGACACACAAGACGAGTCTGGTCACTCCGCACGCGCGCCCAAGACGCGCAGCGAGGCGCTCAAAGAGGCGAGTGAGGGCGCTGCGCCCGAGAAGGCGAAGAAAAGCAGGGGGAGGCCGAAGAAGGTGAAGTGAAGGGGACAAGGCGCAATTACGGTTTGGAGGGGGGGATTGATGAGGAAGGGCGGGAGAGGACGGAACGGGTCCGACGGGGACGAACGAGAAGGCCGGTGTCATTGAGAAGATGAACGTACACGAGGGAGGGAAGAGTACAGACGCACATCACGTTATCTGGACAAGGAACACACGCAAAGGGGTGTGTGGCGCGCCGGTACGCCAACAAGACGCGGAATTCCTCAATCTCTGCACATGACAGCACAGCACAGCACAGCATTCCCTGGCATTAAGAACATAGAAGCAGGATTAGCCAGGCAGTCTTAACGATGATACCCCAATTGCATTTCCATTTCATTTCAATTCCATTCCAACTCGATCCGATCCGTCTGTTCTCGCCCATGGCATCTTTCTTAGCCCAACGCTATTCGCGTGAGAAATACTACTACAGTGTACTACACTAGACATTAAAGCAAGTCGTAGCCAACGCGCCCCCTTCCCCCCGGTCCACACCGAATAGCAAAAATGAGGTCCAATTACGCCTGCCTGGTATCTACCCGCGCTAACAACGATATCAGATAATGTATGTGCGTCCCTCTTTTGTGTAAACGCCGTACGAGTAATGTTGGGATAATTGTGAAGAATAAGTGCTGTTGCGCATCCCGTCGAGACCCACCGCGAGTGAAAAGTAGTAGGTGATAATGATGATGAGTAAGAAATGTCTTCGTCCCAAGTGCCAAGTCTGGGTCTAGCTGTCAAAGGATCCGGGGATCTGCAAGCTCAGCCTGTCGTCCTTACGGCGGGGTGGCAGCATGGGGGGATTTGACGTCGAGCGTTGGTGTTGGAGGAGGGGCTTGTCCATGAATTTCGACTTTTCTTTCGGCTGCGATGGCTCCTCGGCCTGCTCGGGTGCCGAGTTTTTCTTCGCATCCATTGCTTTCTGGACTTCGTCGTGCAATTGCACTTCGGCCTGCTCTTCAATCTTCGTCTCTTCATGTTGCGTCAGCGTTTGCGTGCTATCTCTATCGCTCGAGATGACTGTGTTGCCAATGGACACTCGCTTCACTTTGTCCCCTTCCTTCGACCGAAATGGATCGTCCTCGCTCTTGCGGTCTGCAACAGGGCCGTCGACTGAGATGTCCACGGGTTCGAGTACGATTTCGCCCTCCTCGCTTTTTCTTTCCACTTCAGAGACAGGGCCTCCGTTGGCGAACGTAGGGCTACTGGGGCTGTCGCGAAGTGGGATAAAGGAAGGGATAACACCGCCACCGACTCTCGTCCAGAACATACGTTCGCGCAGTCGCACGCTCTCTTCCCAAGCAGATTTCTTTTCATCCTCAGTCTCGGCACGCCAATGACCTGCAGCAACCATCCTCAAAAACCCAATGTAGTCGCATGTCGCTCGCACTCGACCGAGACACCAGTCACAGAGGGGATAACGTTGCGATTCCTCGGTGTCGGCGGGCTTGAACCGGTATTTCCTAGCATACTGGTCGCCTTTCCTAGCTTCGCCGCACAATGAGCAGGGAAACACCGGAGCGCGGAACCTCGAGGTAGTGGTGGGGTTGGGTTCAACGACCAGGGATCCTGCGGTGATGCTGTTCAATACGGTGCGTCGTGCCATCCACGAGAGTCCAGGGGCGATGTCCAGACGGAGTGTTGGCTCAATGTCTTCTACCAGAGCTCGCCTGTAAAACTTTTCGTCTTTCAGATTGGGCATACCAATGCCACCCAGCGATTCACGTGGCGAGTTGTTTCCTGCAGTAGTGGGGGACTTGATGGCACCGGGAAGTGAGCTGGTTGAGTTGTTGGTTAGCGAGCCGAGACCGAGCACATTGAGACTTCCGTAGCTTCCACTCGAGACACGACTCGCGGGTGCGGAGGAGCGGTTGCTGATCTTGAGCATGTCCTGGAATTCCGTGAAAGCGGTCAGATCAGATCGCAGGACGGGCTGTATCAGGTGCGAAAAATGCAAAGGGTGCTCCGGAGTACATGAGTCTGTGCCTGGTGTGTTGGGCGTAAGGTTCACAGCCTCGAGTAGCTTGCTCATCTTGTCTGCTGGTGTGACACCGGGCGTTGAAGGGGCGGTGGTGGTCGCAAGAGCGTTGCTCTCCGTATCGTCGCTCTGTGAGCTCATCTTCTCGACTACGCTCTTGAGGTCCTGGAGCTGCTCCTGGAGGGAGTGTTGCAATACTTCTGCGTCGGCGATCTGCTGCTTGAAGTGCTCGCCGCGCTTTTCTGATGCTTCGGTCTCTTTCCGTGCAGCTGCCACCATCTGTTGTTGATTAGTACGTTCTTTCCCGGGACTTCGCTCCCACTCACCACATTAGCCTCCTCGAACAGGGCAGATGTGAGTGTCTCGATCTCGCTGTCGATCTTACGTTTTGCAGCTTCTGCCGCTGTTCTTCGGCTCCACTCTTCTTGGAGATCTGCAATGTACTGCTTCTCCATCTTGTCGTACACCACCTTCTCGACCAGCAGGCCTTGCGACACCTTCTCCTCGTGCTCTTGCACTTTGGCCTCGAGCCGTGCCAGCTGTTCTCTTGCAGCCTCTAGCTCATGCCTAGTCTGCTGTAACGAGTCGTCGAGCATGGTCGAGTGGTTGATGGCGTTGATGAGCTTCGTGCTCAGCATGGAGACCTCCTGGCCGAGATCGGGCTGCTGCGAATCGTTCGAGGGTTGCCGCGAAATAGCCGGCTGGGGAGTGGCTGATCGTGGGTCGGGGATGGTGTTCATGCCGTCGCTCTCCGTCTGGGACTGGGCGGCTTTTGTGAGCTGAGGTACCGATATTGACCTGGTGACCTCCTTCGGCATGGGCGACAGGGAGCGTAGGCGGGAGGGCGTCATACTGCCCGACCCGTGATTGACCCACGGGGCAGTGCTGTGGGTTATGAATCTGCAAGCGACAAGTGTTAGTTGAGGGCTGGCGTGGAGGGGGCCAGCGGTGGAAGGAACGTCGTGGTGCGATGCGCCTTCCCCAACAAAATCGTGACGTACGCATACTCGGCCATATTGAAGTGTGCTCAAATGGGGTCTATCGCGACCTTCCTCTCTTGGACACACCTCACAACCGGCGGCCTACAGCTGCGGCGCCTGATGGGGCGAACTCGCGGACGGGGACCAGTACGGGACAAAGGAGTGACGACAGGCGATGTCGACCAACTACGGCAGCGATAACATTGGGTTTACCGGGTCAACAGCAATGCGCAGTCGCGGCAAGTGTTTGGAGGGGACGGAGGCGGAGGGACGAAGTGCAAGTGACGCGGGAATCGCTCACCAGACGGGAAGGTGTGGGTTATGGCGCTGGATGGACCGGATCTCTGGACGCGGTTACGCTTCGGTCGTAGCGGCTCGGCCACGATGACTGAGCCCCAATGCCAACGACGCCAAACGAGGCTGTCTGGACCCGGAACCACCGTCTGCATCGCAAGCCACGCGAGATCTATCGTCGGCCGGTCCAGGCTACTGCGCTGTCACCCAAAGATTCACCTTCGCGTGCATCCCTTGCGTTCGCGCGCTCACTGCCGAACAGCGTTTCTCTCCCTCCTCAATCGTGCATGGCGAACGAAACATCACTGACATCATCCCGCTTCAGTTGCATTAGGAAGCTGCCACAATTTGAGGCTTGACAGATGTCATGACGTACCGCCGAGTCTCACCGGGACAATGATTCACACTGCGACATGACATGATGATCTAGAGTTTTGCTGTGGATGTTGTAGGCTAATTGCTAATGTGTTGTGCCGCTCTCTCCACGGCGATCCTTGGTGCACATCTCCGTCGTCAGAAAGGGTCATTGTAGCAAGGTAAGAAGCGATCGTGGAAAAGGCTAGGGGATTCTGGTCCGTTGGAAAAGTGCTTGCAACGCAGTACACTGGGTACACTAAATCCATGAGGTCGAAAGGCTCACAATCTAGTTCAATTATATCACGAATCTAGAGAAGCAGAGCTATGCCCGACTAACGAGATACTTGGGTCGGAGTCGCGGAAGATCACACTTGAGCATGTCAAAAGGGAACTGTGTCAGTGTTTTCACCCGGCGCAGCATATTGGGAACACATTCGACCGCTGACTGCAAAACGACTTTCCGTAGCTTACATCCCCTAGTACTGCTCGTGGAACGCAACAAAAGAAATGACAGACATTATCAGGTGATAGCCGCCCACCATCGCCCAGAGGGCAGAAAGAGCCATCCACAAAGACCAAGGATCGAGACAACTTTGGAGGCCCCATCGTAAAAACTCTAGACGCTCCATACCCCACAACCTGGTCCCAGAACCGACGTTTCGAGAATGCTATTGTAGATGTGTAACAACCATGAGTCGTAGCTGAGCCATAAGTCGTGCCATGTTTGCCTTCTTCTCGGCAACCAGAAAAGATGACAAAGGCGCTGATGCCCGATCCCCGACACCTCATGTCTCGCCGGCGACCACGAGAGGTGACAACCAGCGCATCAGCCCATATCGACTCATCAGGCGTGCCAAGCAGGAGGCGCGGTCGTAGCAGTCGTCAGTCGGCCGCGCAGCGTTACTCGCAGAACGAAAAGGCAGAGAATTGTTTTGTGTATACATGTCGAAGGTTTCCGGGTCGTCGAGGGCAGATAAACGATGCAAGGGTAGGCCGTGGTTCGAGGTCGCAAAGTTGTGTCGGTATCGGTACTCGTGAAGGGCTTAACGATTTGCCGTCGTCTAACGGCGCCCAAACCTGCTGCAAAGAAGTTCGTATATATTCGGAATGTGGGAAAGAGTGACTGCTCTAAGGCTTCTTGTTGCCAGGAGACGTGGGTCTGCTGCCGCCAAGCTTGGGAACATACTTTTGTTTCTTCTCCGCAGGTTTCAAGATCTGGACGATTTCATTAGCACGCAGTCGGCTGATTGGACACGGTCACCATACCTGGAAAGAGCAGAGCAAACTCTCGTCGACGCTCATCATCGCACCTGCATTGTCAAATTCACCGCAGTAGTTGGGTGCGCTGAACAGAGTCACAAGCTGGCGCTTGGAGAAAAACTCGTAGCCGTCTTCTACGACCTGATGAGCGCGACAGATAAGGTCCATGTCATGCTTTTGCAGGAATCGGGATACCACGTCTGGACCGAATGTGAAGCTGACACCTCTGTCGTTCTCACTCCAGCCCGTAATATCCTTATCGGGGTCAGACCACAGCAAATCGCAGAGAAGTCCACAATCGGGAATCTGTAACGGTCAGCTTTTGCACCGAAGTCCCAACAGCTATATGATAGCGTTGGTCTTCCTAGTGTACTCACATCTGTTGGTCGCATCACGCGTCGAATCTGTTCCATTGAGTTCAGGTCAGGGCTAAGACCACCGTGCATTGTGAAAATCTTCTCGTCGATGATGGCAGCAATGGGCAGGCAGTTGAAGCAGTCGGTGAATGTCTTCCACAGCTTGATGTTGTACCTTCGTTTGCACTCGTCGTAGAAGCCGTAGATGCGGTTGATGGAGGCGCACTCGTGGTTGCCGCGGAGGACGAAGAAGTTCTCCGGGTACTTGATCTTGTATGCGAGGAGTAGGCATATCGTCTCGAGGGATTGCTTGCCGCGATCGACATAGTCGCCGAGGAAGAGGTAGTTGGCCTCTGGTGGAAATCCGCCATACTCGAAGAGACGGAGCAAGTCATAGTATTGGCCGTGGATATCACCACAGATCTAGCAAAACGGACGAGTTAGCAAAGGTCCTCGAGAGACGTGGCGAGGGTTGCAGATGCCTGCGGTGACAACTAACCTTTATCGGCGCTTCGAGTTCGAGCAGAATCGGCTGTGAGATGAAGATCTCGCGTGCCTTGGTGCACAGATAGCGGATCTCAGTTTCCAGCAGCTGTACCTGCTTGCCGGGCCTGCTGCCTCTGACTTCGAGGAGCCTATCTATGATAGAGTCGAGATCTACTTCGTTTTCTGCCATAGCTGTTTCTGGCTACGGGCTCACGTGTACGGTGGGGAGCAAGGGAGGACCTCGCGCGGGCAGGGGAAGGAGGGTAGCGCGTCGCTCTGTGAATGGTGTCCCCTCTGCACTGCTCGTTAGCCGTGTTGGCCTGGACTGGCGCTCAGCTGTTGTGTGTGATGCAGCGGGTGCCACACCGCTGGCACAAGCGTGCCGGATCGAGGAGCCTCACGGCGCGCACGAACACGTCGATGCACGCAGGCAGGAGCGGGACGTACCTCTGGTGTCAATGAGTCGGACTAGGCGGCTTGCAGGAAGGCGGCGGTCTTCGCTGGCTGGAGTATGGCTCGAAGCCCCTCAGAGATGCCTGGCGGCGTTGCTGCGATGACGCGACGGCAGGTGCGACTGCTGGATGCGCCTGTCAATTGTGCACGTTGGCCGAGTGTACCTGTGCGGGTTGCGCGGGGGCAGTTGGGTGCGCGAGGCGAGCGGGGCGCGAGGCGTTGTTGTGGCCGGAGCCTTTCGAGTGGGATGCTGGGATGCTGCGAGTGACTTCACCGCCTGGGGCTGGCGGGGAGGGCGCTGCTTGCTGTGTGGGGCACGAAGGCGAGCGTGATGCTACTCGATGCTGCAGAGCACAGTGGAGCGTGGGCGTGAGCGTGCGGCGGGTTCAGAGGGGCAAGCAGGTCGTGTTGCTGTCAGAGAGTCGGAGCGCTTTGAGTTTTGTGGCATGGACGTAGTAGGCAAGAGCTTGGCACTAGTTGGTACGAGCTAGTGGGCCGGTTGAAACGCGCGTAAAGAGCCCGACCGTCGACGGGTGACGGGCAAGGTGCAGCAGTGAAAAGTGCGAGCAAAGAGGCACAGGATGCTGAGATTCAGGCACCGGAGGGAGGTAGCAGGTCTTGCACGCTATGTCAAAGCTGCCGTGCGCTAGTAAGCCTACGGTCATCCTGGAGCTCAGCGTACCCTCGCCTTCTTCACACACTCGGCGTTATCCAATGTCGCTATTCTTGCTCGGCCAATGGGTATATTAGCAATCACATTAGCTCTTCCGTCGGGCATTGTCTTGGCGCTTTGCAGTGTCTACATATTATGCCAGTCACGTCTGCTGAAAGGCCTTCCCGGTGTCGCGCTCCAGGCCATACAACGACTCCTATGCTTCCGGTGCCAGGTCTAGGCTCGGGCGTCGGCATCAAACACTGGTGAGTAGGGGACGTTCCATGCGACATTTCTCATGCGCCATGCCATGCACAGCCTCGCCCCGGGCTTTGTCGCGCGGTCTAGAAAAGGGGAACGCGCTGCTGATGCGCTGATTCGTGGCGAGTCAGACCTTTCCGCGTGCAGCCGCGCGCTGTGAAATGTACAGCACGTGTTTGAAACACCGCCCTGGCCAGAAAGTAAAGTATAAGCACGCGATACAAGCACCAACACAACATCACTGCGGCGCGCGTCGCATAGCAGACCAACTCGATATCGTCTTCACATTGATGCAAACATCTACCAAGATCGTATCCGACAGTTCTCGTTATGCAAAGAAATGAAGTAACGCCCCATCGTCTTCCTTCTTGAGCCATTCGCCGAAGTGGAGACATGTGAAGTGGTGCACCGAGGCCGTTGTATCATCGCTAAAACCATCCAAAGTCGGAATCGAGACGCCGCGGTATGAATATGATACAGATATTCGTAGTTGAGAACCCGAAACATGGAAATGCGAGCACATCCACCTTTTGAGAAGCTGCAGAAATGCTGCCAAGAAGTAGGATGAAAAGATGAGGAAATTAACATCGCAAGAGTGCAACGAGCGTGTTGGTCGCGGCGCTCGTGTACCAGAACCCTCCAGACTCCTTCCATAAGCACCAAAGAGAAAACGCCAACATCATATTGAAAGTGGCTGATATGAACGCTTCAAGGGAAAACTGTAGACATGATAGAAACAAATCTTTGGGGTATCGCAAAAAAGGGAGGCGTGTGTGTAAGTGGTTCATCCAAGAGTACGACCTCCGGAGACGATTCCTTGACTTGGTGTCCGCGGGAGTGTTGGGCGAATGGTGGGAGAGCTGTAACCGCGATCAGAAGGAAAGCTGGTAACTGATGTTGCGTCCCAGCTGTCGTCGCCCAGCGCACTCAGCCATGTGTTGCCGAAGTCTTGCCTCAGCGCTTCAATCTTTTTCTTGTAAAGATCGTTGCTGACATCAAACTCGTCCTGCTGCAAGTCCGGAGATTTGCTTGCGGTCGTTGTGTCAATAGGCGGTAGTTGTTGGTGAATAGTATGTGTATCATCCGTCACAGCCCGGTCATCCTGTTTCGGCTTCTTCGTTGGATCACCAGATATATGTCCATCCTGAGGCTCCTCGAATCGAGGTGTGTCCTTGGTCTTCATCTCAGCCACCGGCTTCAGCATCCTCGGAGCTTCTCCGGCGAGCATGTCATCGTAGGCTATGCTAGCTAGGCCGGACTGTGATGACCGCTGGGTAAGCTCAGCTTGCGAGAGCTCAACGATTCTGCGTTTGGGCCCCTTCTTTTTCTTCTGAGAACCTTGACCACTACGCCCACTCTTAGTGCGATGCAAAGAGCCAGTCCGCTTGAGGACCTCAGGCCCTTCAAGGGGAGAATCAATGGCCTTCACTACTTTCGGAGGAACATGCCGTGGTGGAGCCATATCGTCCTCAGGAGGCGGCCTTACCACAGGAACGCCGGGCACTTCAGGCGCTCGATCGACAAGCTGCTTCTTCTCGCCTGTGCCGGGGCCTGTTGCATCAATGACAACGTCATCGCTATATCCGGGTGTCTTGCGAAACAAGTTGAAAATGGTGACGCGATACGCTGGATGTGTCTTGCAGAAGGGGTTACGATGAACATAGATCTCAGCGAGGTCGGGCACCCCGGTCAGCCTTGCCACCTCGGTAGGATCAG
>TARA_R110002003_G_scaffold279_3_pt1 | contig 17431 bp, 19 predicted proteins | sample TARA_R110002003 | Tara Oceans TARA_R110002003 (sample SAMEA4396441) | marine metagenome | biome: Westerlies Biome; feature: [SRF] surface water layer (ENVO:00010504); material: water (ENVO:00002006), including particulate matter (ENVO:01000060) such as... | depth 5 m
CCGCCGATGCGACACCATCGGAGACCACGAAGAAGTTAGCATCGAGCAGCCAGAACACGAAGGACCGAGACGCGGTCACGCGCAAGATCGCTAAGCTCTCTGCGAAAGAGAAAGCGGCCGCTGAAGAGCGCGCAGCAGCAAAGAAGCAGACTTTGCACGAGTACATCATGCGACGCATTCAGAAGAAGTCCGAAAAGCGCAGCACCAGGTACGACAAGTCCGACTTCAATCTCCCCTTCTTCGCTGACCTCGAAGGTGATCCTACCTTGCTGCAACAAGCCCAGCAAGCCAAGACTTTCGCACCTATCCGGCCAGTCCTTGGACTTGTCGAAGACGAGCGTATTATGTCAACCCCACGCACCCGGCCGACGCTGAAGCCAAAGTCGATGTCGACACGAAATGCACAGCCTCCGACGCCCAAGGTGGCCTACGAGGCAGGGGACAAGTTCGGTGGAAATGCGGAGTTGATACCTGGAAGGAGGACGAGAAAATCCAACAAGAACTGGCGGAATAGGCAGAAGTACAATGCACGAAAGACGGCAGCAAGGATTAGAGATGCGAGCGGCATCTGACGCGCCAGCTACAACAGATTACAGGCTCGGAAACGGCTCACCACAACCAAAAGAGCGGAGCGACACTAAGTATCAAGGGGATTTCCGTCCACGGACAGGCTTGAAGGGCTGAATAGCGTGCACTTTTGATGAGCATTTAGCGGGCGTTTGAGGGAACCATGGCATCATCGGACGGCGTTTGGGCGCGTGACTAGGCCTGAAGGCTCATACTTCGGGTACTTTGAAAGCATTAGCAGGCGCATGTAGGGACATTGCATCATTCGGCGTGAAGAAGTAAACAGCCAGCCATACAACCAGCTCCAACACTTATATCCAAACACAAATCACAACTTTCTCCATCTCAAATCCGTCGTTCATAACTGAACAGAACAAGAAACCTCGTGCCAAACATATCACACCATATCAAGCACAGTAGAAGCCCACCCCACCCACAGCAACCTCACACTCCCTACAACGTCCCCTGCCACCCACCCCCAACCCACTCACTCACCCCGTCCTCCCACTCAATATCCACGGCCTCCGCTCCCAAAACTCATCGCGGATGATATCCACATGCTCGATCAGAATCCGCGCCTTGCTGCGCTTCTTCCTATCCCTGTCCTTCTGCGTGCGACTCTGCTGCACGGGGCGGCCTTGGGCGGTTTGCGCGCCGGCGGCCCAGCCGCCCGTTTCTGTAAGCTTGGTCTTGCCCTTTTTGAGGTCCTGCGCGGCCTGGGAAGGATGGTGCTGTGGCTTGGTTTTGGGGCGCGGGGGGTCTTGGAGGAGGTCTGAGGATTGGGAGGGTTGGGAGGGTTGGTGGAGGGATGCGGAGACTGGTGCGGAGTGGAGACGGGAGTGGCTTTTGGTTCTGCGTGTCGGGGGATTCGGTAGTTCGGCGATACCGGGATGGCCGAGTTCTTCGTCGTGACCTAGATCTGACCATACTTGGCCGCCACGCTTGTAGTTTTCGCTTGTGCGGCGTGGTGGAGAGTCGCGGGCGGTGGAGTACATGGACCGATCCTGAGGACTGCCGCCCGTGACTTTCCCACTGGTTTGCATCTCTTCTTCTGCGTTCAAGGGAGGGCTAGGTAGGGCTTTGTTGGTACGTAATGGCGGGCTCACTTTTCGAGGAGGGGACCATCGACCCTGGGCATTGGCTAAGGCGGTCTCCTTCTCCTCCGAGCTCATCCTTGGCTTGAGCGTTGACATTGATTGATGTTTGTTCAACGACAACTTGCGCGGCTTGTTGTTGGTAGGGATGCTGGAGATGCGCAGAGGGATCACGGGTGGCTGTTGTGGGTTACCCACGGAGAAATAACTCGGGAGATGAGGCTGGCTTGGTGACCGTTGCTTCAGTCTATGCTGCTGTGGAGGTGAAGAGTTTTCCAAGGTCAGCGATGCAGACGCCGAGTGTGACGATGGCCTTTTAGTGTTGTGCGGATCGGAATGCCTATAGCCAGCGATGGGAAAGGCAGCCGGGAAGTCATAAGGCGGCGATGTTGGAGAGAAGTTGGTCCTCGTTGTGGGGTTGGGAGCGTTCAGTGAAAGTGGCGGTTTGGTGCTTGGTTTGAGGATTGGCGGGGAAAGTGGTAAGGGTGTGAGGTAGGGAAGGGGTTGCTTCGGACCCGAAGTAGTGTACATGTTGCCCATTGGCGAGGTCGCAGTCGATGGTGGTGACATGGGCATGCTGACTGGCGGATATGAGCTGTTGCGAGGATCGATAGGATTCGACCGGAGCGGATTAGGTAATGCAGATCTCGACATGGTTTGTGGTGAGGGCGGGGGAGATGGTGTCGACGTCGTAGAGAGAAAAGTGGGGCAAGGATCCGTGGAAACAGGCGACCATGCCTGGTCCTGCAAGAATGGGACGGCCTTTTCAAAAGATCGTGGTGGGTTCGCAGCAGAGTTCCGGATGGGCTTAGGAGAGGCTATGGTCGGCGATAACTCTTGCGGCTGAGCTGCTGGCGCCGTCGGCTCAGAAGTTGAAGTTGAGAAGAACTGTGACTGTTAGATCTCGAGTCAAGCAGCACATCTTGGATGTGTCGACCTACGTCGCGATACAAAACAGTGCCTTTCTTGAAACATTCTGGCTCGTTGTTGTAATTGACACCAAATTCTTTGAATAGGATTTCGTTCTTGTCTGCTGAGACTGTTCCCGACAGTCGTTGCTCGGCGTCTCGTGGAGCCATGCCACCTTGCTGCACAAGAGTCCAGAAAGTGGTATTGTAGAGATTATTGATGTGACCTGCTGATGCGTCAGGCGATTCTAATTGATCTAGTATGCAACGCAAAAGATATATTTGCGTCAGCTCTCCCTCTGAGGGAATGCTCGCCATGGTCGAAGACATTGTGAAATGAACAACTTACAGTCGACCTGTCTCCAGCTCATGTAATCCCGCAAATTAAAGTCGCTCGGATAGCATACTGCACGTCCATCGAAAGAAGGCAGAGGAGGCGTGAGTGGCTTTTCCGGAAAGTACTGCGACCAAAGAAAGACATAATAGCTCGTGAAGGTGGACGTGATCGTCGTGGTCAACTTGCTAATTATATCTTAGTCGACCAAAGATTTTACAGCTGCATAGAATAGCTGCACGAGTAAGATTGCGCTCGTACCTGGCTCGACGCTCGAAGAGGGCGCAGTCCTTGTGGAAGACGAAACTACGATACACGTCAGCTTAGCTCTTTATGGAACATGCACCGTTACGGCCCATGCTCGATGCTGATCAACTGCTTCGAACCGTGCTTGCGGCGAATACCAAGCCGTCTCACACCAGATCGTGTTCCAATGAGTGCGGGTAACTTACCTATATTCGTCGCTGTTGCCATATGCAAGCACAAGGTCCGGCAATTCCTTCATCACAGCCTCAGCTGCGGCGTTCATCAGATCAAGCGCATTTCGGTCATTTGGCTTGACGAATTTGTATTTCGTCGTGAGTCTGGTAGCGGTGCATTAGCAGAGGCGTTATGAAATCCTATGCAATCCTTTTTAACCGAGCCACGAGCCTGAGGCGGAAGGGCCGCATTCATGCGCCATTGTACCTTGCGACGGGTACCTGCATGACCAAGAACAAGCACCGCGCGATCTTTCGCAGAGGGAGATGAGGTGAAAGTCGCGGACTTACTTGGAGAAGCCACGTCCATCGATGCGCACCACGATCCAGGTATTGGCCAGTAAGTTATCGGGCTGCTCAAAGAGGCGCACGTATTCGTACCTGAAGTCCGTCAGTCCATGTCCGGTGAGGTTGTGCAGTTCGAAGCTACCCCACCACCCCCAAGCGAGAGCTCCGTCTTTCACTTACTTGGAATTAGCCATCTTGACCCGTCCTCTGTAACACGCGTCACCAGCAATAGTGGCCTCGCACCATTAATATTTTGGGCGCGATAAGAGGTCTGAGACTGCCAGGCAGCACAGAAACTGCCACCGGGCAGACCGGACAGCGTGGTTATGAGTCTTCTAGCAGTCCAGAACTCAGTTAGGCTACGATCCCGCGGTGCACGACGACAGTGTTTCAGGTTCGCGCGCATATCATGCAGCTAGCACTGCAAGTCTGGACAGCCGAATGAAGCGCGGACGGCGAGCAGTTGGATGCAGGTGGGATTCTTTGGATAGCTCATTATGCGTTCTGCTGCAGTGGGTAATCAAAGCTGGTCGCGATTCTTTCAGCGTCGGACCGTCCCCACTTTTCCGTGCGGCAGATCGCCCTTGCCAAAGTTAGCGGCTCTAGTCTTCTCATCCCATCTCACCTCAGGTGTCGCCCATCTACCGTACCTTGCAACAGCTTGACGAGCATCCGCCGATGCGCAGTCAAGAGTAACACGCGCGCCATCGTGGACCTTTGCGTCACGTGTTGAGCAAGATACACACCGTCCCTCGAGCAGCATGCAGGGAAGATGTAAGCATCGACAATTATACATCACGCTCTCCACAGCTGTCGATGGGCCAGCAAGCAGTAAAACGATTACTGCGGCTACCGTACAATCCGATGCGGAGTCGTCGCGATGCCTCGGCGTTGTGCTACCAGCTTGATGCCTGGAGACACGCAATGGCCCGACGTGCTCACAACACTGGTTCGCGTCCAAGGCGACAACAAACCTTTACGGTCAGCTACCACAACACGACGCCAAACGTGAACAACGGCACAAGGGGAGAGCACAACTAATTACCTTCGCTACGTATCGTCTGGGATGTTTTGCGAGGTGTTTGCGAGACTGAGTGGATACCCCGGCATCCAGTGGATCGTCCCGTTCACCACTACCCCTGGTCAGCAAGCGTCGGCAAACTTTCGAACTACCGTTAGAGTGTAACAAGCCACCGCCACGCGCTTTCTACGAGCCGTTGGTCTGCAACCCTAGACTTGGTTGTTATCGAGGTTGGACCTTGCCGCACCTGATACTGGTTGCGCACGACAGGTTACATCATCTGCACGACTATGGCACGTCTTATTGACGATCCCCACGACGGTGAAGGGAAAACACCCGGTGGGGCCCCAAGAGTGCCCGATATTATGCCTTAAGAGCCTGGGGCGCCGATCTGAGCATCACGGCTGCCGTCTCGATCTCGAACAAGCTGTTCCATTGTGGTCGCACTTTGAGAGCTACCGATCGTGCCAGGTCTGGTCATGGTTGCAGCTGCTATGTGCCACACTTTCGAAATCAGCTTCGAGAGGAGCCATTGCATTGTTGCCTACCAGTGCAGTCCGCCGTCCACAAAATGGCGATCCTTAATTAACACTCTGTTGCCTCAGCGATTGTCTGTTGGTATCGGAATGATGCAGCGCGATTAGACAGTGTTGCAAGTCTCCGCGTGCTCTGCGTTGCTGTACTTCCAGGCAAGAGACGTATATGGGATTTCGCATCAAAAGCATTCGATAGTCCGCCTCGCGTTCTTTTATACCTATGCGGATTGCATATAACTCCTTGTCGGCGTTGCTCCACTCGCTCTTCCTTCCCCATTCAGGTTTGACCGACGGAATACACCTCGTGAACCATGTCGCGGAGCCAAAGTAAACCAAAGCAGTCCAACAATCCCTGGTCGAACCGTACGGTGACCTCGTAGCAGGTATAGGTCCTTGAATAATCCTATCAGCTAGCGTAGACCATCAGGTCGGTGGTCTAACAAATTCGGAAGAACTTTGACAAGTCCACGCACCTTCCAAACTCCCGAGAAAGCGACTCACCATTTAGACGGGCTTGGCGGACACCACCAGAGTCATCTCAGATGTCTGAACTGGACAACGATGAAGCTAACATCATATGCAGCCATCGGGGCGTCGGAAGGGTCGTCCACTGTCGCAGCCATGCCAGTCAACTCAACTAGCTCAACTGCTGAGCGAGTGTCCATTGGCGTGGCATATGTGGTCTGTCTCCGCGTCCGACGACTTTAAGCAGCGCAACGAAGCTCTGGCAACTTGGATAGCAAGCGGTATGCGCCCTTGAGCAGTCGGGTAAAGGTCACTCCGTGCTATTCAGAACACTCTTGATGTTCGCACTACTAGTTGGCCTTCGTTCGTGCGACCTCGTTACATGGCTGGGAACTCAGCTTATTGGACCACTTCGCGCCAGTTGCCATCAATTTTGCATAGCACAAAGCTGATTGGATGCTGTCAAGGTGAAACGCCAAGGAGTAAGTTAAAACAATGCCCAGAGCATCCCTCATGCCCCACGGAAAAATGGCTGCCGAGCTGTGGCGTAGAACGTGAACTCGAACATCGACGTCGCTTCTTGCAAGCAGGAACTTGAACTTTTCGATGATGCAGCACTCCGATTTGAGTTCTCGAGATGGTCATACGTATATTCTGTCATTTACTCCACTTTCTAACTGTCCACACCAACTCTCGGCATCTCTACAATTCTTCCGTCACTTTTTCCGTCAATCGCACCCTTCATGTTTAGATCTCACAGGCCACTCCCACGGTGTGAGCAGCCACCACTAATTTTACAAAACAGCTTGCTTGTTGCGTACACCCCTCCCTAGCGCCTTGGCCCGTCGGTCCATTTGTGGGGAAATGTATCCTTCGTGTACCTTTCTCATCACACCTGTCCGCGGAGGGAATAGTCGAGCACGGTCAAGAAGTTTGGAGAAACGCCGCGTTAGGGACACACCGAGGCGTCGTTGGGCTATATAATGTATGCAGGTCTGTCTTGACATAGGAAGAACTACAATCCGTCCATTCAGTCATTCTTTCAGGTCGACATTGTTGGCACATTCATTCGTTATAGATCCCGGAGATCAGTTTATTCTTCAACATTATTTTCAATATCTCTCTTTAGAAGATTATACCTTTCGATATCAAGATGAAGTTCACTCGAATCCAACTCGCGGCCCTCGTTGCTGCTCTTGCCTCTGCACAAACACTCAACATCCCAACCCGCGCCGGCTCCATCATCTCGCTCCCCTCGCCGTCCAGCATCACCGCAGCGAGGACTTCGGCAACAAGGAATTCGACCGTGGCCAGCCATGTGATTCAGACGAGGACACTGGTAGCGAGAACGCCGTCTTCATCCTCCAGGACGGCGCTTCCATCTCCAACGTCATCATCGGCGCCAACTCGCTCGAAGGCGTCCACTGTCTCGGCTCCTGCACGTTGACAAACGTGTGGTTCCGCGATGTTTGCGAGGATGCCATCTCCATTCTCGGCACAGGCGATGCGACCATCATCGGCGGAGGTGCACAAGAAGCAAGCGATAAAGTAGTGCAGCACAATGGCGCCGGTACCGTTACTGTAAGCCCTCCCATCTCATTACAACCCACCGCATCCGTTCCAACAGGAAATCTGCACAACACTGCTAACACCTTTCGAAGATCAAGGACTTCACCGTCGTCAACGCCGGCAAACTGTACCGCTCCTGCGGCGACTGCACCGACAACGAGTCCAAGTCCCCGCGCCACGTCGTCGTCGAGAACGTCCGCGCCTTCGGCATGACGTCCGACCTCATCGGCATCAACTCCAACTTCGGCGACTCCGCCACCATCTCCGGCTCCTGCGGCACCACCAAGGCCGTCTGCAGAGAGTACAAGGGCGTCAACAAGGGCGACGGAAGCAGCTCCAAGCTCGACACCACGGATAGCTGTCTTGGTGCGCAGGGCAAGTTGGCGAAGTTGCCTGAGTGTGGTGCGGAGGGGAGTGCGTCTGCGTCGGCTGTGGCGACTGTTACGAGTGCGAAGTCGACTACCCTGGTTACGAAGACCAGCACCAAGATTACTTCAAGCACGAAGACTAGTGCGGCGGCTGAGGCGAGTGCGACCAAGGAGGCGGCCGGTAGTGTGGCGCGGTATGGACAGTGTGGTGGGAATGGATATACGGGTGCCACGGGTTGTGCGAGCGGGCTTACTTGCAAGGTGCAGAACGAGTGGTACTCGCAGTGCTTGTAGACGTGTTGGGTGAGTGGCTGTAGCTTTGGTGGGGGTTAATGAGGTTGGTTCGATTCTTGTTTAAATTCTTCATGCTGTATATACTCAATTCATTGCTGTGTGCTCGGGCTTGACACCGCGTCTAATCGACCTGCCTTTCACTATGTGAGACTAAGGTTAGAGAGACTGGAGAGCACTATTAAGTACAAAGTCACCTGTCGAAGGATTCGAAGATTTTCACTGGACGTGTGGACAGTTGAAGTCACTGTGCAGCAAAGTTCGATCGCGGAGAGGCAGTGATGATCCTCCGTTGAGTACTCCTTGTATGTCAACGCGGCAATGATGAAATGTTCACTCCAGCAAGTAAACTGCCTCCGTGTGCAACGAATCCCCCCAAATCCTGACCGCAAATATGCTACTATTGGGCTGCGATTTCCCACAGGCACGTCTGCGACGTGATGTGCTGTAGTTGACTCGCTGTGTACTTCGCCGTCTCGCTCATCTCGCCCGTCCACCCAACCCCCTCCCCCCTCGTTCTCTCGTCGAAAATCCATACGAAGCCTTACTCAGCTCATCGCTACTCCAATCGAGAAAATCCCGTCACTAGATCCACGCCCACTTACCACTCGATTGCCATCCTTCCCCCAACCCCCCATTTCCATTCCCGCTCCCACACCCCAATCTCGCGTCCCAATCCCCCGCCCATCCCCCGAGTGACACGACTTATGCAGAGAGACTCACACCACCCAGGCCAGCGTCGCCGTGAGACGATTCGCATGCGGCGGCGATGGTTTTAAGCCTGATGCACGGCACGGCACGCTTGCAAGGCGATTGAACGGCGCGGGTGACCACGACTAGGGGCACGAAACCCCGATGCCTTTCGCTTGCGCGAACGCAGCGATGTGAAGTTTGCCAAACGCGTGCTGGAAATTTGGCAGGGCCGAGATGGGCAAGCGCGCGGAGAGATTTGCGGGAGCAGGAGCGGGAGCAAGAGCGACAAGGTGTGTGACGGATGAAAAGTGGGAGAGATTACTATTTCCTTCGTTCGTGATGGATGGATGGTAAGTAGATGCGATGCGATGCAATGCAGTGCGACAAGTATTTCACTCCGTCTAAACACCATGCCATGCCATGCCATGCCAAACCAGACCAGAAGCTGCTATGCAAACAACAAAAAAATCTGACATCTATCGTGCCACATCACTTCGTCGGACTCGCTCTTGGTGTTTGCGGCGAGTCCAACACATGTAGCGTAGCGGAGCGATGCGTGAGTTCCGTCGTGGGTGTAATGCGCTCTTCATCATCCTCCTCCTCATCCTCATCCTCCATATCCTCATCATCAAGATACGCCTCTCCCTCAGCGTCCGGATACTCATCGCCCTCGATGCTTTCGACGATGGAGTCGTCCAAGCCCATCTCATCGCGGGAGTCCTGGGTCAAGTAGCTAGCCTCGAGATCCTCGCCGACCTCTGAGCCTTCATCCTCGCTGCGAATACTCGCGGGTTCCGTGTCGGAGTCGTCGTCCTCGCTGTCGGTGAAGTCTGCAATGTCGAGCGGCTTGTCGCGCCAGTAGTTGAAGTCGGTGTAGTTTTCGCCGCCGGCGGGGACGAGGAGGCCGACGGGGGGGAAGAAGTGGTCGACGATTTCGCGCATGCTTGCGTAGCCTGTTTTGTACGAGTTGAGCTCGAGCACGTCGAGGCTGACTTCGGCGTTGGAGTTGATGGTGAAGATGCGCGTGGAGGGGATGTTGACGGACCGGTAGGATAGGGCGTCGGTGAAGCGGTTGCCGAACCCGGCGTAGAAGGGCGTCTGATGGACGGGTTTGTCGAAAAGTTGCATAATGTCGCGCAAGCACGCCATTTTGAACACTTCTGGCTTTCGGAGATAGATTTCGCGGCGCAACGCAGCGATTGTGCGGTCTGGACTCATGATGACTGGGCCTTTGGGCAGGCGGTACGAGTCTTGGACTACACCATTGAGGTACGCGCGAGTAGTATCGGCCTGGCCTACAGAACGACTGGTCAAGTAGAAAATATTGTAGCCATTGTTGACAATGTCAGTGTACAGCTTTGCCACACCCTGGTGGGTCCAGTCTCTGCCAATCATGTTGAGCACATGGCCCAGTGCATCGGACTTGGTGATGGTGCCGTCGATGTCGGAGATGACTATTGGGACGTCATGCTTCCAGAAGTACATGTAGGCCGTGCAGGTCGATTTGTTCACCGTGAAGCTCATCGTGTTCGCACCAGGCTTCAGGTCTAGTGCTTTGAGCTGATCACTGGTCAGCCGCAGAGTCTTTGCGTAGTTTCTGGTTTCGGCTTTCTGTGCTTCAGGCGACTGCGGTGCCGACATGCCAAGTGCACTGTCAGAATCCCTCCGGTAGGTGGCATACTCGGTGCCATCGTCACTCCGGCCGCTGTCGCTTTGGTAGCCTGGATCCGAGGCAGCGTCGGAGGACTGTAGCACAGCTTCGTTGAGCACACTCATCGAGGTCTTGTGCATGGCGGCTGCCTTGGCTTCTTCACTACTGTAGATCCATAGGTTGCCGTGCTCGTCTGCGCCAATGAGCGCACCAATGTCGTAATCGCCCGCAAGCTCGTCCGACAATATCTTGCGTGCAATGATCTCTGCTCGTAACGCATCCTCCTCGCTACTCTTGTAGCCTGTCATGTCCAGCTCCAGATCTCCGCTCTCCGTCACCTTGTTCGGAATATTCGATGTGAAGAGTCTCTTCGACAGCTTGATGGCGCGCGCAAGAGCTTCGCTGGGCGACACAGGTGGTGGGCTTGCCGACCGCGTTACCCTGTTCCAGGCGGTAGCATCCTCCTTGCTGACGGTCAACGGCCCGCGCTCCTCATCGTCTTCAAATGATTTGGCAAAGGCCTCTTTCGCTGAAGGCAGCACATCGTCGGTGTTTGCGCGATGCATCTGCACCCCCGACCAATCGCCCGACTTTGGGCGCCCGAATTCGGGGTCGACGTGCATGCTGTCTGACGCCGGTAGTGACATGGACATGCGCCCTCTCCGCCTCGCAACACTTGTGGCATCGAGATCGAGGGGTTCGGGCTCGTCGAAGCCTTTCTCGGTGGGCAGTTCTACTGGGCGCTGTTCAGGACTCGCGGCGGGCGACGCAATGGGTGAAGTCTGTAGCTCTGCGGGAATGGCGGCCGACGTCTCGAATACGAAGAAGGCCTCGCCGCCCTCGCCCAGCTTCATGGCATAGTCCTGCAGCTGGCCATTCACTCTGAACTCGACCTTCTTGTCCGACGGCCTCAGTATTTGGTATTTGCCGAAGCGCACGTGGAATGGTGAGCATGCAACACTGCCGTCTTCGCGCTCTACCACGATGGTGTCGATGGCGCCGCTGAGAGTCGCTGGGTTGATCGAGTTCCAGCCCTTGGACACTCCGCCGGCAATGGACCGCACGTAGTTCATGGCTTCTCGTCGCAGCCGGTGCGGCTGCGGGTAGTGTGATTACGTGTGTATGTCGTTGTGTGGTGACTGCGCAGTTCGTGTTGAGGTAACGATCGTGGGATGACGTCGCGGGTGCAGTCTTGCAGACTGTACTGCGCAGATGGTTGCAGGGTTTGTTCAGATATGAATGAGCGTGGCTACGGGCTACCGAGGCAAGAAGAGAGAGGCGTGTTCGCAGAGAATGTCAGCTGTGGGAGGAATGACGGCGCCGCGACTACGTTTGGGGAGGCCTATCAGCTTGCGATGACCGGAAACACGGACGTCGCCAGGTCATGTGGAGGGCTGAGCCGGAGGAGGCGGACGGTGAAGCTGCACAGGTTCTGCGATCCAAAATGGCATTTGCCCTGGTACGAGGTTCGCTGAAAGAGTTCAGCTTTCACATGCTACAAGAGGGTCCTGTCGGAGGAAGCACAGTTCCGAATGCAGCATGTTGGGACGCAAGACGCAGGTTCGGAAACACGTGCGCGTCGACATGTGCAGCACCTGCAGACAGACTTGCCGAGGATCCGGCCTGCACGCTCAGATTCACGCCGTTGACATGGGAAAGTGAATGTCCTATGTATGCAAGGCACTTTGGGAAGCCCACAAAGCCACCAGGCCGCTAAGCTCTTCGTGCGCTGGTGAAAGCGGGACGCCCTGTGGCCCTGCAGCGCTGGAGGTGGGCGCAGGGCGGGCGGACGGCGGAGCACCAAGCCTTTCACAAATTGCCTAGTCTCCGCCTTTGCAGCCCATCCCGAGGTCGCGTCCGCACCTTTCACAAACACCACCAGACGTGCACTGCTGGAGGGCACTCGGCTGCCCCTCCTCATATGACCTCGCCATGGCGTCGGAACCCTTGTCGTCGCTCTACTGGCCGCCACACGTCGCTCGCTACAATCTAGAGTCGCTGCTCTACTCGTCGTCCGGGTGGCTGAGGACGGCGTGCATCGTCTTCGCACTTTTTTGGTATGTCCTGCAAGACTACAGAGAATCGTGACGTTATTAACACGTGGTCTGCAGGGTCGCCTTCCGCGCTTACCAGGTCCTCACACAGCCAATCGAGAAGCTCGTGCAAGTGCTGGGCCTCGAAGTGCCCGTCGCACCCATCGTCTCGCTCGCAGGAATCAAGGCAGACGGCGTCTTGCTGCACTGGAAGCCGCCGGACCAGCGCGCGTCCATTCTGAAATATGTCATCAGGATCAACGGCATCGACAGTGGGTGGCACATCGGTGAAGACGCAGGCAGTACTAACGTGCTTAGTTGGCGACATATCACCACAAGAGACGTCGGTCACGATTGAGAACCTGCAGCCAGACCACCACTATATTATTCGCATCGTCACCCTCAACTCGTCCAACTTCCAGGCCCCGAGCGTGCCCATCCGGCTGCGCACCCTGCCCGCCGACTCCGACCAGTGGTACTGCCCGAACCCCCCCAAGGAGCCTCAAGCAACCAACGACGATGAGGGCTTCACACCCACACCCATCATCCGACCGAATAAGAGCCTCGCCGATGTCGTCACACCTTTTGTCGCACCTGTCATGACACGGGAGCACAGCAATAGCACCGCACGACGAAGACCAGAGATGGGAAGGAGGAATTCGCCAGCATCACAGACCGTAGACCAGGCACGCTCAGCACTGGAAGCGACAGACTCGAACGATTCACTCCGACAATTGACGGAAAAGTTGAACAGCCTACGACAGGAGTTGGATGACATGGAGAGGCAGATCCAAGACGAGGACCAGGACTTTGTGACCCAAAAGGCCATCCTCGTCGACAAGCGTGACGAGAAGAAGGCTGCTTTGAAGGAGAAGGAGGATGCCAGTCGTGATCTGAGGAAAGAGGTGGCTACGCTCGAACGACAAAGTGCCTCAGCACAGACCCGGCGTGCTCAGCAGGAAAAGGTCCTGCGTCAAAAGGAGGCCGAGAGGAAGAAACTGAAGGACGATGTTGCAAAGTGGACGCGGGAGGCCGTTGAATTGCGTGAAGCTGCCGAGCGCATCGCAAAGGAACGTGTGGAATATGAAGAGAGCTCCGAGAAGCGTATACAGGCCATCAAGGAGAAGCACGCCGAGGAGCTGCAGACCAACAAAGTCCTTGAAGATGCCATCCGCGAGAAGGGCATTCAGATTAAAGCGCTTGAAGAAGAGCGGCAAAAGCTGGAGGAAGGCCAAGAGGGCGGCGAGGCTCCAGACGGCGCCGATACTGCTGAAAGGGAGGAGGACAACAGATGGAAGATGACCCTGGGCCTTCTACAGCAGCAATACGCCCAAGCCTGGACACTCTTCAACGAGGCTGAACGAGCAAATCACGAAGCCTCGGCCCGGCTACAATTCCTACAGCAGCGCCGTATGAGCCAACCGCAGTTATTCTCTGGACCTCCGATTCCCGAAATGGGTCCTATTCGTAGGAACAGTTATCGAGCACGGCCTCTCAGCATGCGTGAAGGACTTCTATCACAAGCAACTGGCGGCTTCGTGCACACCTCGACCGCTCCGTTCAACAGCATCCCAACTACTTCGTCGCCATCTTTCGCGTCTGTCACACCCTACTTCAATCCAGTCAATGGTATGGCGCTGCTTCCACCACGCACCCATATGCACAACGGCTCGTTTTCACAAGGCGATCTCGAAAGCCTGACTGGAGGTGCCCCAATGAGCCCAACAGCCGGTGCTCTACTCCCGGCTGGCCTCTTTGGCGATGACCTGGGCTTGACAGACGCCGAAGATGACGATGACCTGGGCCCACCGCATGCGGCTTCTTTAGACCCCTCACCAAATCTCAGACATGTTCTTCCTGGGCTTGGCGCTCCCGGTACCATAGATCGAAGTCAAGATCCCAGCTCACCAGTTTCTCCTCAGAGCCAGTCTCCGAGCGCATTTGCTAGTCCGCGCGAGAGTGCTGGCGAGCTGCAACACTACCCCAATCCCACGAATGATAACTTCGACAGCGACAGGCGCTCGATAAAGTCCACTTCAAGTTCCTTTCAGATCAACCCGCAAGCGAGTCGCTTTGGGGGGCTTTTCGGCTTGAACAGGCAGCGTGGTAAGACCTTTTCCGATGAAGGGCCAGCATTAGGCTCTTTGAAACCAGCGCAGAGCCAGTCATTGCCTCGTCAAGACCACGGCTTAGACGGTCCCGGAAACTCACGTCGCCGTGGAAGTGTGTCCGAAGGCGCGTGGTATAATTCTTTCATCCGGACCAAGACCCAGCCCACGGAATCATCTAGCAGTCCCAATCATGTGACGACGCGGAAGCGTCCCTTCAACATGTTTGGCACAAAGGGTGATCCGTGGCTAACATCCATGCTAGGCTTCGAGAAACCACCATCACCACGCCAGGGCTCCACCAAGTCCGGCGAGGGCATGGCTCTTCCTCGGCCTTCGACGGAGAGTCAGACGCGGTTCGGCTGGTCCGTGGACCAGTTCGGGGCACGCAGCAGTCCTCTGGGTGTTGACTGGAGCGTCAACAACACCAACACTACATCATGGTCGCGCATGCCATCTCGTCGACCGTCGGTTCAGTATGGATCGACGACAAATTTAATCAACGAAGATATGCTACATGACGACCTTCTGGACTTTCCCTCCACGACTAGATCACCCACTCAAGCTCCCATTGGTACCCGGCCACAGTCATCTGCTTCTCATATGCCAGCGTCTAACCAATTTAATCAGCTACCGCCAGTACCATCAACTCCTCCAAGGCTGAACCCGGCCGCGGCAAGCTTCACCATCCCGCTTCTGGGTAAGAAGACAGAAGAGGACAAGGCCGAAAAGGCTAAGAAGGCCGCGGAGAAAGCTGCTGAGAAGGAGGCAAAGAAAGCCGAGAAGGCAGAAAAGAAGGAAGAGAAAGAGAAGAAGGCCAAGGCTGAAAGAGCGGAAAAGGCTGCCCGTAAAGGGAAGGAGAAGCAGCTCGCGTCTGACGTGTCCATCAACAGTGAAGGTCGAGACGCCACGTCGCCCCAGGACTCGCGCATGTCACGCGATACGCCCTCGTTCATCTCCACTGCCGATGCTTCGGAAGCCTCGCCTCGCGAGTCACTCGAACGTAGCGTATCTCACACTCCATCTGAGCTCACCGGTTCTGTTGGCAAAGAGTCGTTCATGCAGAAGCTCACGCGCAAGGGTAGCACGAACCAGTTTTTGACTTTCGGCAAGAAGAGTGCTTTATTTATCAAGAGCAAGCCGACAGACTCGCCCGGCACTCCTGATGAGGCGGACGAAGACAGCGGACTGGGCAGGAGCACCGATAGTGTCGGCAACAGCCCTAGCATTGGAACGCCAAAGGACAAGACGAGTGCTCTTAGCTGGGGCTCTATCAAGAAGCTTGGTAGGAAAGACAAGACCCCAAGCTTGCACGAGAGCATTGCTAGTGAGGCGACAGGCGATGAGGATGATCTTCTCGCCGAGGGTCACAAAGCTTGATTGTGTACATAGGTGCTGGCATACGGGGACTGTGTATAGCACAGGCATATCATTCAATGATCATGTCTATAGCACATCTCATCGTTCACTTGCATCGTGTGACGTCTCGACTTCCCCACACTCACCTTTCTAGCGCTCAGCCCTACGCAGAGCCGCAACGCCAAGACCCGGACCTCCGACCACACCTGACCTCCCGCAACAGCTCTGCCCTCAAACAAAGCATCTCATCAAGCTCACTCACCACACAACCACCATGGCCTCACCCGCCGCGGAAGCCCTGCAAAATGGCATGTCCACCCCACCCGCCACCGCCTCCAACGCCGCAAACCCAAGCCCACCAACCCAATCCTCCACCCAACCAAACACGCAACCCCTCTCCCAGCTCTCGGCCTCCTTCCCCCCAACCTCGCTCCAAGACACCGGCGCCTCCAAACGCCCGCGCGACGCCCGCCTCATCCACATGATCCTCGCACAAATGGGCGTGCACGCCTACACGGAGCGCGTACCTCTCCAACTACTCGACTTCGCGTACCGCTACACGTCGTCGATCCTGGCCGACGCGCAATCCTACGAGCCGCCGCAGCCGCACCACGCGGCGGGCAGCGCGAAGAAGCGCAGCGCCGCGGCGGCCGAGGACGACGGCGTGGGCCTGAATGCGCTGCGCACGGCGGTGGCGGCGCGCGCGGCGGGCCAGTTTACGGCCGCCCTGCCCAAGGAGTTCATGGGGGAGATTGCTAGCGAGCGCAATCGCATTGCGTTGCCGCGCGTCGAGCGCGAGTTTGGGCTCCGGTTGCCGCCGGAGCGGTATTGTTTTACGGGGCTGGGGTGGGGCGTGCGAGAGCGGTGGGAGGAGGAGGTGGAGGAGGAGGAGGATGACGAGGGGGAGATGGAGATTGATGGAGGGGCCGTCGGAGTGGGGTTTGGGGGGCCGGTTGGGGGGGTTAATGGGGTGGGTGTGGCGGATGCAGAGATGGGGGGCATGGAGGAGGAGGAGATTGATCAGCAGGAGTTTGAGGATGCGATGGGGAATTGAAGATTTGAATTGGTTGTGAGGAACTTTCGGGTTGGTTGGGATGGGGGGACGGGCTGGTAATGGAAAGACGGGGCGTTCAAAGGCTTGCTTGAAGCATTTCATGGCGTTTCTACGATGAAGTATTCATCCGGGGGTATACCAGAGCTGAAATTACTTTTCCAGGCGCGCCCAAAATGCAACCTATACACACTATTCCTACAAATCCCCCGTGGCTCAATCCCACAGCCCACTCTATACAAACGCCATACATATGCAATTCTCCTCTCCTCCCCTCACTTTTCCCCCACCACATGTCTCTCCCCCCTCCTCACGTCCCCCGATATATGCCCCCCCTCTGCACGCCCCTCTCATCCCTCCGATTCTCCTCCCTCCTTTCCCCAAACCCCCTCTCGGCTTCTTCCACCCTCCGCCCCTGCAAATGCCCCGTCTCGTCCAAGTTCCACCACTCCTTGTGCTTGCTGCGCGCATCCTCCAGCTGCCGCGCGTGCTCTTCGCGCTGCCGCTTGCGCTCGCCCGCGAGCTGGAACCACTCTGCGCGCGCGCGGTCGAGCTCGGCCTGGTTTTGGTATCTGCGGTGGAGGGCGGCGTTAGTGGTGAGGCGTGGGGATGGGGT
>TARA_R110002003_G_scaffold59_30_pt1 | contig 17415 bp, 21 predicted proteins | sample TARA_R110002003 | Tara Oceans TARA_R110002003 (sample SAMEA4396441) | marine metagenome | biome: Westerlies Biome; feature: [SRF] surface water layer (ENVO:00010504); material: water (ENVO:00002006), including particulate matter (ENVO:01000060) such as... | depth 5 m
TCGCTGCGTTCATCGATGTAAAGTCCAGGTCCTGGGATACCGGCATCATTGAAATGGTCGAAGTCGGTCTGCACACCGAGGCCGAAGCTGCCTTGTAAGTCACGACGATGCATATCGTTCGTGCTTTTTGCACGACGCCGGCCGGTATGAGGTACAAGAAGACTGTTGGAAGGGCCAACGTCTCCTGCTTCACTGCCAACCTCACTTTTGGTGAGCCATTCTTGTACTTCTAGCTTCTTCTCTTGCTTCGCATGCTGCTCTACAATTTCTCCCAGGCTTGGCACCCACGCGTCGCCCATAGCCTGACGATCGTCAGGACTGAGGCCAGCTTGACCTGAACCAGCGGACTTCGACCATGAACCATCGTCGTTGCGGTCATGACTACGCACGACTGGCTGGATGCGCACTTGCTCGCGAGTGTCATCTTCCTCATCTGTGGACTCGTCTTGCGGATAAGGGGAGAGATGATTCGCCGAAAGGCTGCCATGGCTCCTTTTGCTGATCGGCCTGCTGTTGTCAGACCGCGAGGGTGAGTCGTCCCTGCCATAATTCTCAACGCGTACAATGGGACTTGTCAAATGGCGCGCAAGTGGTCGAGGATTGCCAACTGGCACGTTCCCCGGACTGTTCGTAAGCGCTGGACTTTGGGTTTGCTTAACTGGAGTGGCATGTGGTATTTGGCTGGTCTGATTTGGTGGCGTAGAAGTCTCATAAGCTCCCGTGTAGTGCATCGTTGAGAAGGTGGGGCCGTCATTACCAACAACAGGGCTGGAATTGTTGGTCACTGAAGGCGACAATAATTGATGATGGAGATCCCGCGGTGCATTGCTTGCTAGCGTTGGTGGCTGAGCATTGAATATGTTCAAGGTGCCTGAAGTTAATTGCGCCATGTTCATGTCCCCCTGGAACGATGGAAAGTTGTGGTTTTGGTCGTTGTCGGAGATGGTGAAGTTGGCTAGCGTGTCGTCCAGATGTTGCGGGTTGAAATTTGGCGTCGCGTAGGCACTCAGGTCTTGGATGCTGGGATCGCTCAAATAACCCCCTTCAGGACTCAAGTGCTCCACCGAGTGCGAAGGCGATATGCCCTGACCGTTCCCGTGGTAGGATCCAGGCGACAGACTGTAGTTGTTCATCTGTGCGTAGCCGTTTACTGGCGGATAAGAGTAATTGATCATGTCCGGGTGTAAGGAAGAATCAATGGAAGAACCCACGTTGGGAGTGTAAGCGGATTCCTGTCCGGTAGCTGATGTAGGCAGAGTAGTCAAGGAGCCATCATACATCATAGATGAGGGTTCGGCTGAGAATGCAAAGGTGCCTTGTGTATCTGGCATGAAAAAGTTGCTGTTAGAAGGCACGGAACCATACCCATGAGGTGGTTCATCTTGGGGGTGGCGTTGCTGGCGACGCTGGCCATTGAGAGGCTGTGCGTGGGCATCGACGGCGTTCATCGTAGCTCGAGTCGTGCAGAGTCGCCAGAAGGCAGACTCGGGACAAAGCGGAATGCGAAGAGTGACGAAGGATTGCTGCAATCAGGTCCAAAGCGGAGGTAACGTGACTGCGTGTTACGCTGCTTAGGGACGCATAATGCTGCCTGGCGGCGTGGAGTGTGAATTACGCAGAGACCAGGCAGACCAATTCGGGAACAACAACCAACAGAAAGATGCGGCGCACCGAGTTGCGCGAAAGCGACGAGCGTGGAAGTGGGAAGATGGCAAAGTGGGAGGCGAGAGACGTGAAAAGACGATGACCGGTCGTGTGAGATCTGCCTCGCGCAGGCCGGGTTCCTCGAAGCTGCAAGGGCAAAGGCAGTGCCGGTAGTCCACGAAGTTGACAAGTTGCAGTGGGTCCCAGGTGGACTTCGGTCAAAAGCGCGTTGCGAGCAACAAGAACAGGCGATTGTAGTGGAGATGGTTGGTGGGGAGCTGCGTGGAATTCGTAACAGACGATGGTGCGAGCCGCAGCAGGAAGGAGAAACTGGAGGCACCGGTCAAGGCTGATTTGATCCCCCAAGATGTCCAGAAGTGTCAGACCGGGGGTGGAGGAGGGCTGGAATGCCAAGGGACCTTGTTCACGGGCTCGAAACAAAGTGGGCGCAGGCTTCTGCGGCGTCTGGTGAGAACGTGAGAGCAGTGCAGCTTGTCGAAAACAAGCGCGACGATGGCATGGGAGCTTCAAGCTTGATTGACGACTCGAGGCAGAATCACAGGTGCGCGACACCCTCTTGGCAGGCTTGATACACAAGCACAGCCCCAGCTTTCAGAGAAGCGGGACAAGGGCGAAACGGGGCGAGTGGCTATGCCCTGTAGTGCCGTATCTTATTCGATGCTGCAGCGCGCTCCTCGACTTCTACAAATATTCTCCGCCGTCATATTGCGATGATTATCCTCTGATCCTCGTCCGCTATTCAGGAGACAGTGACAGCACAGCACGCTGAGCTCGCCTGCACAAGCTGGCGCTTAACATTTTAGCAGCCGATGCCGAGGGTGCTATATAAAGGCAAGCCAAGGGTCCAGTCGTCCTAATAGCGATGTGCATGCTAGCACCGGCGTCACCTTAATAATCGTATGAAGCAAGCACAAATAAGGGATCATCGCTCAGGTACTCGGTCTTATTTCCGCTTAGCACTGTATTTGCGAAGCTTGAGAACGCTTCGTTCTCCATGTCAACATGTGTTCAGCCACCATGTAGAGAGAGATCCGAGCGTTTTTAGCACGTCGCGGAAGTGTGTGTGAGCGGCCAGGTTGATCAGGCCCAGAGCGAAGCCGGATAGGCTGCCGGACGTTAGTGGGTCTGTCCGGACATGTAGCCAGAGAGCGTTGACCCGTGAAAGCATGGTGCCTTGGAGTTTAAGCTCAGGACTAACTCTTGCCGTCTTAATTGCGATTTGGCGAATACCTCTCTCGAAATAGCACTCATCAAGATCTGCCTTGATCAAAAAGACAATTTGGGATGGAACCACTTGATACGTGGATTGGCACCTCTCAAGGGGCCAACGCTGACTGTGTAATAAGCCACGGCAACAGTACTGCGTGACGGTACGACACCAACGGGCATAGGAGGGTGAGAATGTGCTGAAGTATCCGTGACGGTTGTTTCATGGACGCCGAATATCGATGCCCGTGGGTGCCCCATCTTAGATCAATGGCACACAAGGTTGGGTGAAAACGGGGCGCTCTTGAAATTGACACTGGCTGGTGACATGTTTTCGAGTCAAGACCTCCTCGTCCGTTGCCAGCAAGGTTTTGTTCGCTGCATCAGGACCCAGTCTCCATACTTGGCCATCCAAACGTGGAGATGGCAGGGCTGTTGCAGACGATGCGCAACTGCGATCAGGCGGATCAGGCTCCACGTTCGTTTCAGCACAGATCTCCAGGAACGAGCGCCGCACATGCCTTGACGCCTCAGCCGTGGCATCGAATATGACATCAGAGCCGCATGAGTCGGTGTGTGCTCGAAGCATGAGAGAAGCGTTGTCGCATGCGATGGAGCTTCTAGCGCGAGTCGAGAGCAGTCCTAACTTAACGCATAGTGAACCATATTCACAACTTGCGAAAACGCAGCATGAAGAGGTTGATAGAGCGGGTGATGTCGCATGTGCTCCTCCACCAATCCGGCACGATGAATTGCTGCTGAGGTCCTGTGCGATTGTTGAGCAGCGTCCAATGCACGTGGTTCAACAGGCGCGGCTCTGCGGTGGGCTACCTTTTTCCGCGGCAGTCGCATCTCAATTCCAGCATGGCGGGCAGGTGCAACCGGCATCTGAACCCTTCGGCGGAACGGAGGTCACACACCCACCAGATTCCACTGAGCAGTCGGCCGTGACCATGGATCGTGACGAGCTGCCACTGGCTTCGTGTGCTCCTCCCGCGTCCTGCTTCCTGCAGGCCCATCGTCCTCTCCTTCTCCTTCTCCTTGCATCGCCAGCTGTGCTTTGTTGTGTTTCTGCAACGCACAGTTTCCACATGCATGTGACCGCATCACCATCTTAGCTCAGCACCACCTACACAACGCACACTACACTAGGAGACCATTGCGCCGTCGTACGGACACGAGTACTTCATTGCTCCGTTCCAGTCTACTTGTTTCCGCCTTGTGCGCTTCTCGTCAACACATTCCCCACGCCCCGCACACCACAGTAGCAATGCCTGGACTCAACCAGGCCATTCCGCAACCCGACTCGCGAGAGCTTCTGCCTCCTCTGCTGGCCTGTTTATCGACAGCCAGCACAGCCAAAGAAGCACCCCCGGGATTGCTGCCTCTGCTCTCGCCGATCCTCAGACAACGACTGCAGCTCCTCGCTTCAGACGACTGGCTTTCACTGCTGAGCTGGGACAGAGAGGCGGGCTCGAGACTACCGCAAGTCATTGAGAAGATCGAAGTCGAGCCACACCCTGCTTCAGGCGAGATCGAGGTGGAAGAGCCCGACCAGATCCTGTACCGACGTTCGGACCCCGAGACCTTACATTCGCGGTTGGAGCTAGGCGAGTTCGGGCTCTTACCTACATATCTCTGGTGCACAGGCGGCGAAAGTGGCAGCAGATGGCTGCTCGCGGAGCTGCGAGGGATGGAAGACGCTGATGACGGCACAGAATGGTTCGCCACCATGGGCGAGGCGAATGAAGCAGGCTTCCGGCGAAAGCCAGTTAAGAGCAATAGGGCCACACAACAATCAGCCACGCTACAGCCAGAACCATCGCAACCAGAGGACGAGGATGATGATTCATACTGGGCTGCGTACGACAGGACACCAGGGCGGACACCGCAGCTGAAGCGTTCACCAGCGCCTATGACAAGCAGTAGGACACAAATTGGACCAACCCAATCAGAACTCGAATATTTTGCGCGCTACGCATCCGAGGTCCAGCCCGCGCTCGATGCTCATGACCCTGATGAGGAGAACCCAGCCACTGGCGAGTCCACCCTCAATGGCAACACTCTGAGCTACACTCGCGAACCACAGACCGAGCCTCTCGAGACCTCCAACCTTGGTCCCCATGGCTACGACTCGTCGATGCCGCCCGCCTTCTCGCCAGACAAGACAAACGGTATTGGTTCCAATGGAACTGACGCAGCAGAGCATGTTGAGAACATCGGCCAGGATGACTTCTCGGCGTTGAACCACCCACGTCCTTCGTCTTCCGCGTCTACCAACTCTGTTGAAAGGCTAGAACGGCAAGCGGAAAATTACAGCCAGGCAGAGATTGCCATCAAGCAACACATCAGCACGGATATCAAGAGCTTGTTCAGGCTGGCCAAGGCATCCGGCATTGACAGGGAAGAGTTTGAGAGGATCATCAAGAGAGAGTTGGACGTGTTGCCTTTGCTTGAACAAGAACAGTAGGGCTGTTCTGGATTTCTTGCGCGGTAAAATCAGGGAGACTGGCTTGGTCTGTTGGGACGGGGATATGAAGGTCGGATAGAATTCTTGGAATGGGCTAAGGGGCTCTCACCGCATTGCATTTGGCGGCGTTATTTGCATAGCATTTTGGCATGCCTCATATAGCATGCTTAGGTATCAAAAATCCATCACTATCCACAGACAATCATCCAGTCCGTATGCTATGATTCCCTGAACCATTTCACCAGCCTTCAACTCGGTAGTTTCTCTTTTGGCCCCTTCTCTTCAGAACCCACTTTCGGTCTACGCCTTCCTCCTCCTCCCACTGCCTCCACTCGCACCTGTGATATTCGCCCCACTAGCCTTCAGATGCTCCAGTATCTCCGCCGCGTTCGAGCTATTCACACTGAAGGTATTCTGCTCCGCACCAACCGGGCCACTTCCCCTACCAATCTCCTCGACCACGTTGTTCGGATCCGCCTCGCCAATCACAGGGACCTCGGACGCCAGCCATTGCTGGAACGGCTTTGCGATAAAGTAGCCGTCTGCGGTGAACCAGCGGGTCATGGGTGCGCGGATGTGGATCTTTTGGGCCAGAGAGGAGCCCGCGGGTGTGAAGACGACGTCGCATTCGTAGATGGGGATGTGCTTTTTCGTGTGCGAGGATATGCGGACCTGTTGCCACTGTGTCAGCACTTACTCCTCTCCATGGCTTGGACTGCGCGGAGAACATACCTTGCCCGTCTTGCCCTCCCCTTCATATACGACGCCCTTCTCGACGAACCATAGCCAATATGAGAATGCGCCGTTGAGTAAGAAGTATGCAACGACGGCAGGCGCGGTGTAAGGTTTCGAGGCTTCCCAGCCAAACTTCCAGTCGAAGTAGAATAGTGCACCGGCGATTGCGACGGCGACGTAGCCGATGGCGAGGCGAATGTCGGTTTGTGTGTGGGTTTGCTTGAACTTGAGAGAGTGGAGGTAGTTTGGTAGAGCGTCGTCGGTGGTATTCTTGAGGTCTGCGGTGTTGTCAGTATGGTGGAGTAGATTGCGAATTGCAAGACGCACCTGAGAGCGAATGGACTGCGATCTTTTGTGTCGCAGACATCTTGAAGAGCAAATGATCGTGGTCAAGTGCAAATGTAGGGAGGGAGAGTGGGCTTGTGAAATTCGTAGCTCTTGGAGTTGTCGTAGGCGGAGCTTGGTGGTGGAAAGGTGTCCACTCACGGAAGGCGCGACCGGACCCTTGCGCGCCCGCGAATCCCGCCGCATGGGAGCTTTCACCTGCATCATCGAGCATCGTCAACCTTACCACCCACCACCATTCAGCCCTCCCAACACGCGTATCTCGCTCCCTACCAGCAAGATGTCAGGACCCGTGGTGCAGACGATCCACAGGGATCCCGCTTTGTTGTATGTTGACGCTGCTAGGTTGGCTTATGGCATCGCTAATGATTTCGCAGTTGGTGGATATTGCTCCCCATCACGGTGGTGATGGTATGTAAATCGACACTATCTTAGACTTCTCTTGCTAATTGTTTTATCAGATCCTGACGGGTATCCTCCGCCACTACGCAATGACACTCCTCCAAACCACGCCTAAGAAACAAGACCTACCCAAGATCCGGCAACAGCGCTCCCTCGTCCGCGGCGTCAATCTACGCACCAACGCCAACGTGCTCTCGCCATCGTCCTTCGCAGCAAGGAAAGCTCCTGGCCGACCCGGAGTCGAGGGGCAAGCCGAGACCGAATCCTATGAGCGACCCGGCTGCCATGGAGGGCATGATGGGCATGATGAAGGGAAACATGGCTATGATGATACCGCAGAGCTTGATTATGGGATGGATCAATGCCTTCTTTTCGGGCTTCGTGATTAGTAAGTCGCTACACCTTTCTTTGCACATCATGTCATGGAACTCGCCATGCGATTGTGGCAGACACCAGTCCTGGGTCAAGCGCTCGAGTGGACACGGCTTGGACCGTGAGCCGATGCCGACTGCTACTGAACAATGGACCGACGGCCAAAGTTCTTTTGTTATGGCATGCACGTGTGACACATCCTGCTGGTGGCTGTCCTTGGTTGCTTCACGGTCCTTGTCACACTCGTCCGAGCATCCTAGACTACAGTGTTGACAGTCTGTGGCGTTTCCTGCAACGACCTGTTCGCGATCATTCTGCGTCACCAGTTCAGGTACTCTGTGTCTGGCCCGGGTGCTGTACCCGGTCGAAGCGCCGTAGTCAAGCCAGCAACCACCTCAAGCGAGCTGATGATGGTGGGCGTTCGGCCTCACACGAGCCAAACGTCTGGAACGTCTGCCAGCCAGCGATCAGCAATCCGGCATCTTCTGAGCTATTATTTTGGTTCTCTCGCTAACCGCTGGTGATTCACAGTGAAACTTCCTTTTCCATTGACGCCACAATTCAAGTCAATGCTTCAGTCTGGAGTCGGGACTCGTGATCTGGACGTGAGATGGGTATCGAGTCTGTCCTGGTACTTCCTCACCCTTTTCGGTCTGCAGCCCGTCTACAACTTCATCCTGGGTAGCAATAATGGTATGTGTCCCTCTCCACGCAGAAGAGTTCCCAAAACAGTCCGAGCTGACGACCCCGGTTCCAGCCGCAAATCAGGTTACCCAACAAATGGCTATGTCCAACCCAGGCGCAGGCATGATGGGTCCTGAGCAGGATCCCGATAAGTTGTTCCTGAATGAAGCCGAGAACTTGGAAGTGTTGGACCACCAATGGATCCTGGAAGGAATCGAGGATCGTCTAGTCGCCAAATTTGCTGCATGAAAATCATGGCGCTGATGGCGCCGAAGCTATAAAGATCACAGCCATTAGAAGCGTCGGCGTGAGACCTCGTCTGGAGGAGGACTCGAGGAGTCATCATCCCGCGCTGTAGACGAGGCAGGGGTCCCTGATCCGCATAGCCCGAGGAGAGATATGCCAATTTCTATGACAGTCCTCCCGTCCCAGTGCTATGGTAGCTGTCGCGGTAGTACGATGTGGAATGCAGCAAATGCCCGGAGATCTGCGGGGACGGCTTGACAGCTGAGAGGCCAAGCGTGAGCACTATAGCGAACATGTCTCCATAGACCAATCTCTGTCAATCAAAGTTCAGCGCAGAGCCGCTGGATGAAGCGACTTTGCTTGTGAGCCCATATGCGCGTGAGGACGAACGTGTCGAGGCGCCGATGCAGGGGCAAGAATGTCATCAGGTGGTGCTCGACTCGGGACGGGAGCAAGCCTCCGAGCCGAGTCCTCCATTCCACACTTCCCCGCCACCACTCGCTCATGTTTCCCTGTTCCACGGGTCGCACCGCCCCCAATGCGCCCCAAAGCCTCGAGCTCTGCAAGTTTGCTGGCCAAAGCAATCGATCGACCGAAGTCGAAGTCTAGGTTGACCACGGACGCAAGATAATCGTGCGCAGCTTGCGAAACAGCCCAGGCGTTTCTCCTCCGCGTTGTTCACCACCTGGATCGTCAACTTGACGTCCAGTGCCCTCCCGACTAGCAATGTGCGACAACGTGGAGCAGGCACCTCGTGCTCCGCCCTGTCTTTCTTCCTCGGTGCCTAATTCGATCGGTTTCGCAGAATGCGCCCCATCCAGAGAGCAGAACCGCCACTTGAGCGAGGATAGGGTGCCACACAATTCATGGCATGACAGACCCTCTCCATCGCTCAATCGGGCCATGGGCTGTTCAATCCGATTTCTCGCTTTGCCTAGGTGGTCTCAGAACGGTAGACCCCTGATGCAAGTGCGGGAGCACAAGCATGCCTGTCAGTCGCGTTATGCCCAGCCTCCAGACAGAGCTGTCGTCCAAATACCTTCGAGCTCTGGGCTACCGCGGAGTGTGACCTGTGCTTCGGTCTCGGTTCTACACACCTTTCGTTGACCTTCTTTGCTTGTTCGGCCCCCAACGGTCGAACCATATTAGCGTTCATCCTGCGTGCTAGTTCATGTCTGTTCTTCCGAGCTTGCGCAGCATGGCTGTCCGCGGGACGCACCTCAGGCACCAAGTGGGTTCGGGGGTGTTGCGATAGGGTAGCGATCTGCCATATACATGGCGTAATTACTTTTGTATCTGGGGCTGCAATCTGCAGCTTTACCCAATATGCTTCAGCGGCAGGAGCTAGACGCCCACGGTGAGTGAGTGGTGGCTGTCCAGCTGTCCCTTCCAAGCGACACGGGCCACCGGTGAAAGCAATACTACAGGGGTCGCTGCAAGCCACTACTGGGTTTCGGTCCCGACTTCTGATTGGGTGACACGATGCGGCTCTGCGAAGCATCAATCATAAAGCGAAGTAGAACTGGGAGCTCCAGATGGGCGCACAGTAGACCGAAGTTGAGGGCAGTGCAACTCAACATCAAGTTTCATCTTGCTGCCTTCGAAATTGACACTTGCAGTCAATGCTGCGCCCCTTTTGTCACATTACTCCTTCCATCAGACTTAGCTCGTGGTCTATTTCTACTCGACTTCGCCGCTTCGAAGAGCCCTCGGACATCTCAAGATCTAGGAAGTTAATCGTATGAGATATCAAGGTAAGACGGAAAGCGCCAGGTCAATTGCCTATCTAAGACAGTTCTTCAGCCATTACCTCTATCTACGCTTGTTGTCTTCCGACTAGACTGGCCCAAATTAGCTCGGCTCTTCCCATTACACCAAATACACCCATGCCACAGCCATTGTCAGCCATGGCCCTCCAATTCGGAGACCTACCACAGATACCCCAGAATATGGACGACTCTCGATACACTGCTTGGGGAGCAGACCACTACAGCTATGCGCACTCCTACAATCAACACAATTTCAGCTTCAGAACGCAAGACGAAATGTACTTTGAGGAGTTCGACAATGGCATGGTCAGCATGCAGCCAATGGAGCGATTCATGCACGATCAGTATCCCCTTACCCAAGGAGTGCTTCATGCCAAAATTCCTATCGAGCGTCAGCTTCATCGGCAATACGAGTCGCAGTGGCCTTCAACAGACATCTTCCGTAACGTTTCACCAGATCGGACGTCCGGCTCTGGTAACTCGAGCTACGATGCACAAAACGAACTTCACTCGCCGCACGCATATCATGCGGTGCCCTATGGAACTCCTTCCGATGTCTTTTCACAATCAGCGCTACCATACCCAACCATCGAGCACTTCAGAGAAGAGCGTTATCTTTCGCCCACCACCCCTATGCATGGTGGCAACCTCTGCAACCTCCGACAACTCGAATACGAGCCAGCGCCTGAGCCGGAACCCATAATGGAAGATGTTGACGACATTGATATGAAGAAGGAAGCATGCGAGCACGATCACGTCTCTGTGAAGTTGGAGACCACTTCGCCCACAGCCTTTAGAGAGTACGCCGATTCAGGCATTGGCAACTCAGTCCGAGAGGCTGAATCAGTTGAACCCATTGTTAGCCCAGACATCCCAGAAGATCCCGCATCCGACTCAGACTACAGTCCCTCGTCCAGTCGATCTGGAAAGCGAAGACGGTCTTCAGCCTCCAATAGTAGCCCAAACAGAGTCTCCAAGCGCTCAGGTTCGAGCGTCTCCAAGCCCTCCTGCTCGAGCAAGGTCACCAAGCGAAGCCGACAAGCGTCGAACGCGGCCAAGAAGTATATTGAGATTGACGATGACCGGCGACCCTTCCCTTGCCCACTCGCAACGTATGGTTGCACCTCCACATTCTCATCCAAGAACGAGTGGAAGAGGCACGTCAGCACGCAACATATCAAGCTCGGCTACTGGCGCTGCGATCTCTGCCCACCCACGACAGACCCAAATGACGATCAGACTCTCTACTACAACGACTTCAACCGCAAAGATCTCTTCACGCAGCACCTTCGCCGCATGCATGCCGCGCCAAAGGAAAATCACTCGCGCTCTACGAAAGAATTCCCGGTCACTGAAGATAATCTTCCAGGACATCAAACGCGCTGCTTGCAATCACTTCGCACAGCACCGCAGCAGTCGAGCTGCCTCTTCTGCGAGCGCACCTTTGAGGGTCCGCTATCATGGGACGAGCGCATGGAGCATATTGGGCGTCATCTAGAAAAGGACAGGAAGGCTAGTGTTGACATGCTCGACATTAAATCCTGGAATGAGGACAAAGGGCTAGAGCAGTACCTGCTTGACGAGGGTTTGATTGTCAAGGAACACGGCAATTGGAAGATTGGAGACGGGAAGAGGCGAGCAGTTGGAGAGAGCGATACTGACTCTGATGCGGAGTGAATATTTGCACGATGTCACGAATTTCTTATGAGCTTGATACCCTGGCGCATTTGATCTCCTTTTGGTTTGCCTAGCAATAGCAAAAGTTATGTTGTTTATCCTTATCACTCGTCCACAACAACATCCTCGTCCTTGTCAAACCCATGATTTCGAGCATTCCACATCCTCCGCGTTCCTCTCTTCTGCGGTATAGCACCCTCAACATCACGATACCTAGCACAGCCTCACAACAAAACAGCCACATTATCACCATCACCCTACCTCCCCTACAACACCTCAGGCACAGCCACATCGCAGTGTCTCAGCCCCCATCCGGCAACATTCCCCACATTACACAGATCACCCACCATGAATCAACATCGCAATCTTCCACACATCCCATTCGCCAACCCGGCGAAAACATCCACGTATCTGCGCCTGCAGCCATAAAAGCACAGCCATATCAGGCAGATTGTGAAACAACGCAGTAGCGGAGTATCCGCCTCGTTCGAGCAAGTTCACCGGACGACGCAGTGAGACAGCTGCGTGGGGTGCACGTTGGGGCCGGAATGCGTGCGTTTGGGCATCGGCAGGGTGTGGGGCGACGGCGACCCGGGGGGTTGGGAATGGGTTTGGGGGACGAACGGTGAGATGAATAAGGAATGGGATATCGAGGGACCAACTGCGATTGATTGCGAAGTTCGAATCTCCGTGGCGTGCGGATTGTGTCTATGTGTGGAACCGCGATCGAACATGAGCATCTTGCCCAATCTTGCGGTCAACTCGTCGCTTTGCATCGTCTTCGCTCATCGCTGTGGTAGATTCGTGCATCGCGTCACAACATGCCACGTCAAGATGTTTTGCCCTGTTTCCCGCATGCCTGAGGCTCTCGGGCCCCAGACCATCGCGTCACAGGCAAATGTCCGTAGTGAGGCTGAGACACGCACTTGACTCGTATCTGCACTCGTCCTCCAGAACCATGCACTGCGCCTCACTAGCGCATTAGTGCTCCAAGGTGCTCCGTGGATCATCGAGTCGTGCTAGTGCGCAAAGGTTCTCTAGTGATCGTCGTGACGATGCATGTCTGCGCTTATGTGTGTAGGCGTGTTTAGTCAATGGCTGCTGGAGGACTGGTGCATGCGTTGGCGGTAGGATCTACGACAGTAGTGTAGGGTAGGGTGAAGCGAGTCGGAGGGACAAGAGGGGTTAGGTTGATCGAGCATTGCCTCGATTGGGTATGGTGGCCGTGTGCACGTAGATTTGGCGCATACGTATAAACTATGGAAAACATCTACGGGTCCGTTCGCGCGAGCTTTGACAAGGAGTTGTCCTGTTCGAGAAGGTGCGAAGTTTCGCGGGGATGCGGCCGATGTACGATGATGGAAGTGTGTTTGGAGAGTCGAGCGTGCATGATGGTTGCGTGCTCGAAGAGTCGGGTTGTTCATGCCGAGAAAAAGGCCATCGCACGACAATCGTTGTGCCTCCATATGCAGGAGATTCTATTCCTTCATGATGCGGTTTGATCTCTGGGGAAATTGCTGGCTTCTCTGCGACCAGGTCGTGCCTTTCTCCATTGGGACTAGCGGGCATGGACGTTGCTCCTTCTTTGCGGCGACTCGTCTTTTCCCTTAATTTTCCACCACAGCAAAACCCCCAATTGCTCCCCATACAGACATCTGAAGGTATCAGCTATCACTTCATCGCAAATTCGAGTGCCCTGGAGCGAATTCATGCCTCATGTTGTGTATCTCAAATCCTTCCGCTCTGGAGTTACTGATCACTTTCGCACCATGTGCTTCAGTATCTCTAACAGCTCTTTGATCTCTTTATCTCTTGCCGATACATCTCTTCCGTCTTGTAATAGCACCTTTTCAAGCGTCGTAGCTTGCGCAAGTTATGTTCCGCGCACTTCATATCGCATTCGCCATTTCCTAGCCTCGTTTCTATCCAACAACAGGGACACTCAGTTACTCATATAATATCCCAATGCTCCTAAATTCGAGTTGGTCATATCTCCACGACTATTTGGGCCGTCCTCAGCTCCGTGAGCTGTAACACGATGCATAGCCATGGCTATGGACACTCTTCACTCAAGGGCTGAGTCATCTACAGACTGTCTGCCCTCATGCGATGTCTTTAGTCTGTTCTGAGTGGTCAATTCCTCATATTCGTCAGTCGTACCAGACGCGATGATCTGTTCCCCCATGCGTCGACACTCACATTGGCAGCTGGAGTTTCTCGAACAGTCTTGGCTCGGACCGAGTACGCAGTATTCTATCTCACTAGTTCTACCTCAGCCGCATCGCACTCAGCTCTTCCTCAGTTCTCGTCGAGCTGTTGACTATCTACTAGCCTGTCTCGGGGTTCAGCTTGCTGAAGGCCCACCGCCAACAGCTTCGAAAATCCGTCCGCTCGAAAAGTTGTTCTAGCAAGACGCTGAGTTACGCTCGTATCAGATGCTGGCCGTGTAGGGAGATTATGACTAATGATCGATCTGCCTGCGAGTTTTGAGTTGCTCTTGTGGAGGAGAACGGAAACTAGACTGTATCGTACCAGCTTGTATCTCCATAGCTGAGTGTCTGCAAAACGTTCTGGCCAGTATTTTTGAAGGAAATTCGAGCTACAATGGGAACTTCTCGATCTTAGCATATATACGACTTGCATTGATTGCGTCAACGAAATTGGGGTCATCTTCCCCTCCGAACTCCTTCAGCATTAGGGTGCCGCGACCCTCTGCAAATCCGGTCCGAAGACTCGATTGTGCGTTACGGCCTGCCGAGTATAAGGACCCGCTTCTGCAAGCGATTATCGACTTTCAAACGAAATCAGACAGGGCTGGGAGATGAACTCTTGCGTTTGCGCTGCATCGTCAAACTCTCCGGTATTCACGTTGGCTATAGCACACCGCCCACGCGCTTCACATGACACTCACACCGCAAGATTCATATAAAATATCTACGGGTTCGTGATTCACCTTTCTCTACCACTGTCGATAGCTATTGTCTCGGCTCTACCTTCATCTGACCCCAGCTTCTTTCGTGAAAGCTGAAGATATCAACGGCGAATATCGACCAAGATGCAGCTTACAGTCGCCAAGTTGGTAGCTTTGGCCCTTACCTGGACTCTGGCAGTCATTGCTCTGCCTTCTAGTAAGCCAAAATTGATACAAGATCCGTGCGTGTCTTGCACTGATAATGACCTCAAGGCATCGATAAGTGGCCCGATGTCTCTCGCCGAAGTGACTTCGAGTCATCCAGCGTATTACGCGGCATCAATTGTGACGGAAACAGCGAGTGCGGAGACTACTGCCACGTCGACATCATGAAGATCAGGAACTTTATAGACCAGATCGGTGAGTGTTCGAAGCGAATGTAGATTTATATCCCTACCACCTCACTATCTTACACGCAGCTGGCGTCATTCGCACCTGCGATTTCCGAGTTGCCCCATGGCCACGTTTTGTTCCCTTGTTCCAAGTTCTTCGCTGACTTCCTTGTTACACGTAGCCGACGACAAGACGTTCTCCAACCTCGAGCAAATCGCGTGCCACTCATGCTGGGACGGTCCGCCCCCTCTTGACAGCCCCAAACACGGCATCTGCGTCTTCGCGCGGGACCTCAAAGCCGGCAAGACAGTCACAGCCAAACTCGTCAAAGGCAAGCTCAATGCCCTCATTCGATACGGTTGTGGAACGTGTGGAAGCAACCCCACCGAGCCCAGCAATGATGTCAAGGACGGGCAAATCAAGGTCGATTTCACGAGGGACTTTTGCGGGACCGGCGTTTGCAACAACACTGTCACACCGACCCATGAGGCTTTGAAAGCTGGCAGTCTGTCTGAGGATGACGACCAAGAGATCTGCCGCGCCAACGCCCGTCGCTGCCACGACGACAAGGTCCAGGAGTGCGATGTTCAAGGAGACTGGTATGATCGCCAGATCTGTCCGGCTGGTCAAACCTGCGAGGAGAACTGCGACCGCCGCGGCGATTGCAGCCCATACTGCAAGACTGCAACACCAGCATCCGCTCCACGAACCGACTCCCTGCCCATCAGCCCTCGTGACGGTGACGTGCACACCATGCTAGGCCTCAACTGTCGCGGCAGCGGGTACTGCAACATCTCGTGCGGCCGCAACATCTGGCAACTCAAGGCCCACGTTGACACAATCTGTACGCACTGCAGCGCCCATTCCTCGCTTCTCTATTGACAGTACCTAGCCAACGATCGAGAATACAGCAACGGCCAGCGACTCGCTTGCGTCAAGTGCCACGCCGACAGTGGGGGCTTCTGTGCGTTTCCGCAGAAGATGGGAAGGAACGAGAAGATGTCGGCGCAGACGGCCAAGGAGAAGGTTGACCGATTGATCAAACATGGGTGCACACGTGAGTATCTTGGTTGCTGGACTGTGCATGAGTGCATATGGAACTGACGAAGTGTGAAGGTTGTGGTAGTGTGCCACTCAAGCCCGGAAACAACGTGAACTTTGGAGAGCTTACGGTCAATTACATGAGTAAGATCTGCAAGGACGGCGTGTGCTGAGGATGCTCAGCGGCAAGGGTAGATAAAAGGTCTGCAGAAGACTATGAAGAGGTATCGGGGAATGAACGGATGGCCTGATCTCTTGTGAATGGGATCCAAAATGGACGGGGCTGATAGGAGGAGCATCTGCCTTCCTCAAATCCGGCTGTCTCTTTTTTCTACTGCCATGACAAGAGACAACCCACAAAAAATCAACTCACTAGTCTCCCTCTTCCTTTATTCCACACACGACTCATCACGCCCTATCCGATGCCCATCCCCACACTCCTCGTCAACACTCAGTCCAAACCACCAAACCTCTCACCTCACCTGAAACCCTACTTAACACTAATCCATCACCAGATACTGCACATCGTCCACGGCACTTTCCCGCGCCGCTCCGTCACACCACATAGCTGTGTGTGCCACTCGTTTCACCAACCCTCACCCTCACCCTGCATCTGCATCTGCATCTGCACGACTTCGGCATCGGTAAGGCGCAGTCACGTACACCGTAGCAACCGATCTTTACCCAGGGCCGGTAGATGTGCTAGCCTCACCGCTAGAAGTCCGCTAGAAAACGCCGATCCTTTCTCATGTCTGCGTTCTGTTTCCCGCTCGGCGCTGCAGAGTCGAGCATGTGGGATTGTGGGATTGCGGATGTATTCGTGTTTCGCCGTCGGAGTGCAGTCCTGCTGGCCTGGCGATTATTCTCAGGCACTGTTCCATGGCATCTATTGTTTGCCTTTGAGATGATCTTTGAACTAGCACGACGGGGACTGTGCGCGTGCAGTAGTCTGCGTGATCGTGAGTGGGAGTGGGGAAGCCGAATTTTAAGGTTTCGACGGTATCGGGTCGATCTCTTTTGTCGATCAGAGATGTAAGACTGTATGTCCTCGGCTAGCCTAGTATGGACTTCAGGTCGAAGTGTGTAGATGGAAATCTGAAGAATGGTTTTGTGATTAGTCGCTGTAATTGTGAAATGGTAGTTGGGATATTGTTGTGTATTGTTGGTTATGGGTATCTAGTGACGTCTGAATGGCAAGCCCGATCGCCATTTGAGATCAGAAAAAACACACTCGCTTGCCCACTCACGCAAAAAGGTTGCCTCATATGCTTGATCATCTCCCGAGCTCGGTAACATTAGAGACGAGACCTGCAACCTGGGTATCCATGTACGAAGAAATGGTTCCTTCACGAGTACATCTCAAAAACTCCAGCTAAAGAAGGGAAAGTTGTACATGCTGAACGCTGAACAAGGACACAAACAATGGCGAACCATGTGGCCACCTCTGGCATGCTAGTCAAAGGTCTGTGTGACGTGACGAAAGGCTGTGAGGCAAGGTT
>TARA_R110002003_G_scaffold13_23_pt1 | contig 17405 bp, 19 predicted proteins | sample TARA_R110002003 | Tara Oceans TARA_R110002003 (sample SAMEA4396441) | marine metagenome | biome: Westerlies Biome; feature: [SRF] surface water layer (ENVO:00010504); material: water (ENVO:00002006), including particulate matter (ENVO:01000060) such as... | depth 5 m
GCGTGGTAATGCTGCGCTGGTTCGGCGAGAAAAAGTGTATTGGGTATCCGAGAAGAAAGATTTAGATGTTGAGACCTTTGGTCAGTTCCGCCAACCCGTTGCTCTGTTGCTTGTTGCTTGAGAATTTCTTCTTGCGCGCTGCCATTTTGCTCCAGTCTTCGTCTTCGTCGGCTTGCACTTGTCGGACTGGCTTGATGGTGCCCTTGATGGTATGGCTCGCGCCGCCGGATGCTTGGAGTGTCATTGATGTGCCCGTAGAGTGCGCATCGGTGTTGCTAACTACGGGCCTGTAGCGAGCTGAGAGACCAATGTTGGAGCGCTCAGATGGGGCGATGGAGGGTGTGTAGCCAGGTCCCGGGCCCAGGTAGTTAGACATTGGTGGTCGCTGCTGGCCGCCATTGACAGACATGAAAGACATTGGGCGACCTGCCATGCCGTTGGGCATAGCACCAGGAACACTCAGGAAGCTCCCGTTGCCCATCATGTTGCCACCGAAGCCGTTATTTGGCATGGCCATAGACATGCGCGGATCCTGCTGTCCCGGTTGCTGCATCTGCATCTGTTGAAGCTGGAATTGCTGCATGGCGATCATTTGCTGCATCTGTTGCATCTGCTGCATTGCCATCATGTCGTTGCCCTGACCCATTGGAAAGCCCATTCCCATCATCGGCATCTGTCCGCCCATCATTGGGTTCATCATAGGATTCATCCCGTTCATCATTGGCATTTGGGGCATCCGTGTCGGGTGTTGCGGTTGGCCGTTGGCGTTCATTTGCTGTCCAAGCATACCAGTAAACGGACCGCCTTGGGGTTTCTTGTTGGATGCGCCTCCCATGTACTTCTGCTTTGTCATATCTCGTATCTGAATTTGATCTACGAGAGATGGCTGTGACATGCCAGCGTCCTGGTACATCATAGGCGGGGGCACGCCCATAGGTCCCATTCCCGTACCTCCGGCAAAAGAATCGCCAGCGATAGACGCAGGGCCACGAGACATGCCGTTGAAGCCCATTGATTCTCGGTTGGTTGGTCGGACCAATCCGCCCCCAATGAACGAGGAATGAGGGTCCGCTGGCAAGTGTCTGGCAAATGCGGGCAGATGACCAGGCAGCGCTCCCGAATTTAGCGCTCCGGCAGATGCTGGACGGTCGGGTATGTACGATGGCATAGCGTGCGTTGGCTGAGTCGGCATCCGATTGCGTGCCTGACTGGGAAAGCCGTGCTGCGCGAGTATGCCCAACGGCACGTCTTCGTCCTCCCACTCATCAGCTTTGATAGAAGTCTCCGAAGGAAAACCCATGGACATGGGGTTTCCCAGTCCATTTCCTTCACCCTCGTGTTGACCAGAACTTGCTGGTGCGGTCGTGGTGCGGCGCATTGCCTCCCGTGCAAATTGCATCTGTTGCTTCTTGCGCCTCATGATCTCCTCCTCTTCTCGTTTCCTAATGGCTTCCTCCTCATCTTCGTAATCTTCTTCGTCGGAATCATCCTCTGGCGGTGGCTGAGAATCTGCGCGCTTCTGCATCGCAAGATACTCTGTTTGCGTCAGAACACGACCATTCAGCCCCTTAGATGCGCTGCTCGGAATGGGTGCAGTCTTGGATTCTGAAACGGAAGGGAGTGTAGGCCTTGGCGAGGGTGTCGATTTTGGTACAGCCTTGGTTGGCGTAAACATGTTCTCGTCATCGTGATCAGAGTAGTTGGATGTGGTCGATGCTAATGAGACTTTTGGTGTTGTGTGGGTTGTGAAGTTTGACGATCGCGTTGACGAGGCTGGGGTTGCAGACGACGATGACTGGGAGGCCATTTCGGGGTGATTCTCAGGCGATTTGTCGCGATACGAAGTCCTATCTCCAAAAGACTTCTGAACAATGTGGGCATTGGTGTCTTGAAACGTGGCCGTCGACGGCAGGGTCGGGCTTTCGGAAGCCACCGGCGCATACTTTGAATACTTGTGGGGAGGAGGGGGCGGCGGCGAGTCGTTATCGGAGTGAGGATGAGGAGACATGAGGTTGTCGGCGGATCCGCGGCTCTCCCAGCTCTTTAAAGGGGCTTCAACATCAAGTGTGGGGTTTATCCTGATGGGCTCTGCCTGGAATGTACGCTTTTCCGAAAGCAGGGAGCGCCCCGCAACTTCTCTTGACATTTCGGGAGGAGACTCCTTGCGCTTCAGGTCGCTGAACATGTCCTCGAACCCCGAGTTCCCGAAGTTCAGGTCGTCTCCCAGCTTGGGCGGGATGGCGGTGCTTGCGTAGCTTGATGCCGTCATTGACCGATCCCTACCATACTTCTCCGAATTCCTGTATGATGCACCCGAGCTAGACTTGGGAAGAGACGGCAACTGCTTCCGGAAGCCGTTCATGGATAGCGAGGCGCTAGGCGAGCTATGGTGTTGGGAATTGTGGGGACGGGGAGGAGCGTTGGCAAAGATGTTGTCGTCTGAGCTGGTGTCGGTGGAGGATGGAAGAGTGGAGGTCGACCCGTGCTGGGCGTTGTTGTACGGACGTGACGAGGAGAACTGGGTCCCGTTGCTCGACTTACTATCCCTAATTTCAGAATTAGTTGGGCCGGCGCTATTGCTTGCTTGGACCATGCTTCTTACCGCTTTGAGGACACGGGAGAATCTTCCTCGAAGGATTGCACACGGCCTTTGCCGCCATTTGTGCCGAAGCCGCTGAAGCGAGGAAACTTGGGCTTGTCCTTCTCCATGGTCTTGCGGCGCTCGTTGGCCTTTTCCACCTCAGTCCGGCTCATCAGCCGGAAGCCTCCCGAGTCAGCATTTGCTGAGCCGTAGCCATCAGGGCTTGGCGCAGCTTCCGCCGTCAATTCCTCGAGGGCATTGATCGACGACTTCCTCCGGCCTGTGAAGAGGCCGAGGCCTGGCTTGACCATGTCGCTCTTGCCTCGACTTGTGCGAGCAGGAAGGGACGCTCAGTGCCCGGGCGGCCTATTCGAGGTTGAGGGGCAAGGCATGCACGCAAGTGTGGTGCGATCGCGCGCGGAGGAAGGAGCAGATGCGTCTGGGGCGCGGAACGGAAGGAGCGAGCGTGGCGGTCTGTCTGGCGCGCGGGTGTTAGCTGGACTGCAATTCAACTGATAGTGTGATCGCAAAGCGTGCAAGATGATGTGAGCTGCTGGCTGCTGGCTGTGCTGTGGCGGCGGAGCTGGGAGCATTGCTGCTGTTGCGCAGTTTGGACGTCAGGACCAACGAGACGAGCGGGCAGTGTATGCAAATAACAACGCTAGTTGGCCAGTGAACCTCGACCCGAAAGCAGCGGGAGCCCTCTGTGCAAGTTGCATTCACCACAAATGCCCAACGCAGCCATGGTCTTCACTCTCATCGACATGTGCTCGTTCGTCTAACAGTCCAATGCCTCGGGAAGCCAGGGTAGGAGTGGTGCAGACTTACCCAGACACAAAACGCGGGTAGCAACTGCGGCGGTCTTCAACGAGTGACGATCTCTCCGAGAGACGACGGAGGGCGGCGATGATGCAGTGGAGGGGATGAAATTGCGGACAGCAGTGAGGAGACAGGTAGTCTGCGCCCGTGCTCAAAAAATGATGCTGCTTTCGCGGGATAGTAAGGAGTTCGCCTCCGACGATGGCTTGTCAGGCGCACTGATCTACCGATGCAATAAAAAGTGGCTCCAGAAAGTCTAGCGCCGTCCGAGACGACTGCCGTCTTGGGTGCGCTGCGTCTGCGTCTGCTTCCCCACGGTGTCTTGTAGAAATTGGAGCTGCTACACTGTCGAGCTGAAGAGCCGCCGTCACAGAAAAGAGGCGCGCAACAGGCAATGCAGTGTGTCTCATGGCGCCTCACCAGCCTCGGACCCAGCCCGCACCACTACTGGAGCAGATGCGTGTTTGTTAGTGTAAGCAACGCTTGGGAGCACGTCCATGCTCGCAGCCTCTAAACTTAGACGGCCGGCCTTTCCACCCAGGAGACCGCGCTTTTGTCTGCTGATCGCGGCAGGAACACGCAAACACACATCATCGTGCACACGTTGGGGCCCTCGCTCGGATCGCACTGACAAGATCGTCGCCTGAACGCTCCCGCCGAGTCGTTCATGTTGCTTTGTCTGCATATTCCGGGCGTGCGTCCCCGGCGGCGCAAATGTTGAGCTTGAACAACGGCTCCTGATAGTCCGTGGACTAGCGCCTTGTCCTCAAGGGGCATCGTGATGGATTGAGTGGCTACCAACAAAGGTACCGCGCCGCTGCAAACACACAGAACAACCGGGCGCATTTCTTCCTGCCCGGGTCGTGCGTTACTTCGATCTTCGAAGCGCATCCGCATTCAGCCTGCAGCCTCCGGACACTGCTCTGCATCGGCCTCTCTCGTCAGGGGATATTTCCTGCTCGTGCACACCGCAGTCCGACTGCCGCGGAACACAATACCGGACTTGTGCGTCATTCCATATGCCTTGCAGCATGCGCCTTAAAAGGAGCTTATAAGGGCTGGGTGGCCTGCGTCCAAGTCACGTCGTCCGTGAACACTGCTTGAATCACGAAAGCAGTTCCAAGCAACGCCTTTGCCAGTAGCGCCATTGAGATGGCTGCCGGTGGCTGCACGATCCCCATCCCGTCTTTCGGAAAGCACAGACTGGGCGCGATCTGAAGCCACGTTCGAGCACCAGCCTCACGAACCGAGCTAGTAGCCGAGTAAACAGTTCACAGCCACATCTTGTTCCGGTACAATATGGTCGTCATGTTACCACCTGAACTTCTTCATGCCCACGTCTTGTATGAGTATCGTCAACTTCAGCCAAGGCTAAATCTCCGTGGACGACCCCTACTTCAGGGACTTCTTGTGGTGTGTACATTGCCCCAGCCGTTCCGTAGCCGCGTAGCTGCATGTCAGGAACATGGCATCCTCGCCAGCCACCGCTTGGCTCCACTTTGTTGTGTGAGGCACACACTCCACGAGCGCATGCAGGACATATGACGCCGTCACTAACTAGTAGCTTCCCCGCCCCTCGCCTTCTTTCTCCTCTCCACCACTGTTCTCCAATCGTCCTGTGATGTTCCCCTCTTCACCCGCGCGAACGCGTAATCGTGTACGGCCAAGTCGAAGCGGTCTACACGCGCATCTCAACAAGCATCCGAACATCAATCGATCTAGGCTCAATGCGGCTCGCACCCGCTGTCGTCCCCGCCTGGATAATGCGGAGAATATCATGAAACAATGTCGCGAGATCTATCCCACCTCCTGAGGCAGGTACTACCACCCATCGGAAGTAGCCGTGTTGCCGGGCTTTAGCACAACCGGCAGAGTTTGCGCGTGCTTCACAGTTCATCCATGCCCTGTTCCACAGCATATATTATGTCGACATATCTCTCTTCCTCCAGTGAAATCCAAGAAGGCTGGAAAACCATCATCGACGAATCTCGCTTATTGCCAACACACTTTCGGTAAGCACCCTGCTGCTTCCCGGCCCCTCATCATCATATCGGGCATATATAGCGGTAAGTATGCACATGGCCACCCACGGCGAGTACGACGCTCCAAGCGACCGTTGCAGGAACGGATCGCCCAGGTGTCTTTGTAGGTTTGTTCATAAATCTTACACGTCAGTTCTTTCCTTGATCTCTACTCGCGAACAATCTCTCGACTAGTCATGAACAGGGTTTATCGTGTTCATGCTTCATGCTGTAGCATAGCTGTCGCGAACGTAGCGAGACGCCGCGAGAGAGACCCTGCGCTCGCGAGCAGCCTGCAAGTGTGAAGACAAGGACTATGATTGCACAATATCTTGGTGAATATCTGTCGAAAGATTGGACAGGGAAGACGATCACAGGGTGCCAGGCGACTTGAGAGTACCTGAGCAATGTGATCCAATCGGGTCGTGCCTGCCTCCGTTAAGGTGAGTGAAGGTTAGAGCAGAGATCATGACCAAACAGGCAAGCGCGATCAACAAGGTCACGCCTTCCAATCCTGCACCTGCGTCTCTCGGAGCACTAGCGGCAAAGTCCCGCCAAGCACCTCTCTCAAGTCAACCTCAACTCAATCTCGAACAGCTGCATAGATCCACAGACGAGTTTCTTCACCTCGACCGCGCTGAGACCACTGGACATCACATTTGATCACCCCCAACCGCGATCTCTAGATCGCGCTACGAGCGCCCTCGATCGTGTCTGTTGTGCCGCCTGCGCCCTAGACCTACCGATCCCTCTGTCAGGAAGCGCGCATCAATACACGATCAAGACGTGCTCTTGTACAGCCGCGCTGAGTCGAAATGCCGACGAACCTTTTGGATCTGCCACTCGAATTACGCAACCACGTGTACCATGAGTTGTGGAAGCATACACCACGCCTCAACGTCGTCGAGACAAGCAAGTACGGATCGGTCTTCGCTAAGCGTACACAGGACGACATCATTATTTCCAACCGTAATGCGGTGTCGCTTCCCCAATGGCTCTTTGCATGCAAGAAAATTCTTTCCGAGGCCCTCGAGGAGTTCAAGCTGAAGGGAGAATGGATCATCTGGTTCAACTGTTACGATACTGCACGGAAGTTATCGATCTTCTCGCCCATCGAAGCTCGCTATCTGCATGTCAACTTTGCGTTCTTGGTCGCCTGCTACGAAAGATCGAAGCCTGGACAAATAATCATCACAAGAAGCGGTACCCTCCAGCCTGAGCCTCGAGACCGCATAAAGTTCACAGGCCTCATCAGCGACATCGCAGCAAGCCATGCAGTCCAAGAACTGACTATACATTTCAATGCTCACATCGATTTCGACCATGTCTGTCTTTGTGTCGACCTGTCTGGATTGAACATGGATGCATTAGAGGGCACAGCCATCGAGAAACTCACTTTCGAGATTGGGCTGTGTTGTTACGACGATCTTGGCGGAGATCTCATCACGTCTCTCACTGACTTCGTCAAAAGAATAGGCGAGAAAACATTGGGCAAAGGGGCTCTACTCAGTGTGGAGATGCGACCTAGGGAAGTCAGCCACGCGTGAGCTATCTTTGCTTGACCCTCACGCGTGGCTGACGATTGTGATGGCCGGAGAACCAGCTGTAGGATAGGGCCGCAGCAGCAATCTCAACGTATCTTTCGTGCTTGGCCAGCCCAGTGCAGGCCGCGGTCCATTGTTCACGCCGCCAGCAGTGCCAGTGGCACTGGGATGGAAATGAACTTCAATGGTCACAGCTCAAGGGTCGTCAGTCTTCCCACATTTCTGAATATATTCCCATTCGGATAATCTGAGCTTAATGTCACTTTGCACTTTGTATTCATCCGAAGAATTGTTTTACCTGGCTCCTATTCGCCGAACCCTACTGCCGAATCCCAGTATTGCGAATTGGGTAGCACTGATAAGTGCCTCTATTGGCTAGTAACAAATGCATGATATGGCAGTTCTACACATGTATCTCGTGCGGAGAAGGCATTTCTCTTTATTGCTTGATCCCTCAACAGCACCAACACCGACCACTACATCTCAATCATGCGCAGCTTCAGCACAATCATCGTAGGCATCCTTGCAGCCCAGGCACACGCAGCATGCACCCGCGAGATCCTCAAATCAGCCACTGACGCCCTCCTCGCGGCTCAAACAGCCGGTCAAACCTCTTTCGCCGGCAACGCGACATATACCGAGAATCGTAAAACGGTCGATATCAAATCAAGCATCCTGTCCAAGGCCCTCAAGATCGACCACGCTCGATCTCAACACGATGTCCCTCAATGCGCCACCTTCAGCGAATTCATCGTCACCAACTCCGTCGCTCCCTATGTAATCGCAATACAACTGCGTCTGGACAATGCCACCAACGCCGTGGCCAAAATCGACAGCATCGTCACCACAAAGGGCGATTGGCTCTTCAACGTCACGGGAACTTACTACTGGGCGTCTCACGAAAACTGGGATCCCATTCCAGCCGACAAGCGCGACACCCGTGCTGCCATCCAAACCGCCGGCGACGCGTACTGCGACGTCTTTGCCGACAAGAACGTCAAAGTCCCCTGGGGCACGCCGTGTGCGAGGCTCGAAGGCGGTGCGTACACGGGCAAAGGCCAGGCAAGCGATAAGTGCGATGTGGGCATTCCGAGTGGAGTCAACTTGGTGAATAGGCAGTATGTGATTGACGAGGAGTATGGGACTGTGGATATTATTATGGATTTCGGTGGTAGGCAGGGAGAGGTGGGGGCGGCGGGGTTGCCGGATAGTCATGAGTTTAGGCTTGAAGGAGGGAAGTTGAGGTATGTCCATACTCTGAGTTCGTGTGGGGGAAGGGCGTGTATGTAGAGAGTGGGTCTTGCTGCGTGTACTGGGATATGATGGGACGAAAAGTTCAATTTGTTCTTCGGTATAAGTGCTGTGCGAGGGGTCTGTTACAAACTACTCAACTCTATACGCTCTGGGTAAAAAAAGCAAATGCGATCAAGGACATTGTGGCATATCTATAACAAGACTGCCAAATCCATCTCGACATGGCCCCCAAACTCGAAACACAGACTCCACAAGATCGAATACAATCTGTCGATCAAGCCCAAACTCCTCTCCCAAGCTCGCCATAATCTCAAGCTCTTCCCGCTCAGCCTTCCCCATCTTTGCAGCAAACTTGGCACTTAGACCAACCTTGAGATGAGCAGAGGCCGAACAGTGAAGCCTAAAGCCCGGCATCGCCGTGATCCTTCCAATCCATGCCATACCTTGATCTTCAGTGAGCCAGTCCGCGCGTGGGACTTGCATTAGCAAGGCGGGCTCGCCGAAGTCGATTTGCACGCGCAGCGTCGTAGCCAGGAACTTACCATTTACCGGAACCGAAGAAATCCGTGCGGGCTCTACATCCAGAAGCGAACGCACTGCCAGGTACTTTCGCGGCGGCAGCATGATATCCGGGTGACTTTTGAGCGGCTTCAGTGTCCGTGCAGCTGGGATAGCGAGCTGTGTGACCGAAGCATCGACATCCATCTCCGTGAACGACAACGCAGGATAGGTGGGTACGACGCTATCCATGGTTAGTTTGGACGCACCGGCTTCGTTGCGGAAGTACTTGAAACGCTCTTGTCCTGGCTCGCCGAACAGCGGGATGTAAGACTGCATTGCAAATTCGCCGCCGAGCGGGACTTTGAATGCAGTCGAGTGGAGTGAGTGGTCGATGACGGTGGCGTGGGTGTCGAAGCAGAGCGCGACGATGGCGTGGTAGCCCATCTCGGAGGTTGCGTGCTGAGCACATGTCATCAACTTGACCTGCTCTGTGTACGCCTGGACATTGGGATCAGCATGTTCGGCCAAAGCGTTGCGAAGCGCGAAGTAGATGTGCGTTGACACACCTAAGCAAGTTCCGAATGGAGCCAACGCATCCCAGAACTTGCGTGTGGGCTCTGGCGTACCTGTGTTGAGCGCGTTCCATGAGTGCCAGGACGACCAGAAGAAATTTTGAGCGTGGTGCAGCGCAACTTCCTGAGCGGCGATGGAGATTTGGTGCTCGAGCTTCCGAGTTGGGCATGGCGACAACTGGATTGAGGCAGTCATTTTGGACGCTTAACGGGTAATGAAGGCAAATGTTTATAGCGGTGAAAGTATTGTTGCTGTATATGAGTTATATATTATGGGCTTGACGTTGTGAAGTTGCCGATGTCCACGTTGTTTGCATTGACAACGTTTTTGTAGTCTCGTTGCATAATATGCCAGCAGAAGCCATTCTGCTATGGCCATTGTGCAAATGTTGGCTTCATGTTTCGAGAGCAACTGAGGTGGCGGAGTGTGGGTGTTGCTATCGCGGTTGACTTCAGCTGATAGTGATGGTCTCGCACTCATTCGTAAGTGCAGATACTGCGAACATTACTTAATCATTTATGTTCATCGCTTTCAACTCTGCCAATAATGCCTTCTTGACATCCTCCTCTGCCCAAGACATTTCGATTCCGTTCTTGACCAAGGTTATCATGTCTGCCTTGCTCAAGCCACAATACGTGTACACCTTCTGCATGTTCCCATCTACCCATACATCATGCATATACGTTGGATCATCGCTGTTGATACAAACTTTCACACCGTCGTCGATCAGCTTCTTGATTTTCGGAAAAAGTATATCGGTCGCCTGTCGACGATGGTAGGCATGCGGACATAGCGTCAGCCCGATCCCACGGTCTTTTAATCCTCTTATAAGCTCGGGATGATCCAATGCATTCAGTCCATGATCAATGCGATCGGCTCCTTTCCTACCACAAACGTCGAATATCGCCTCGTGCACATGATCCGCGGCGTCTTTCTGGTCCACGTCGCAGTGCATCGTCACGTGTAGGCCATCTTTTATGGCAAGTTGGAAACCATTTTCGAAAAGCAGGGGTGGCTTTTCAAACTCGTTCGCTGCGAGTCCGACGGCATGAAATAGGCCGTTCCCAGATCCATCCGCTAATCTCGCCCAAGGTCGAGCAGCTGTGTAAGCCTCGAGCCCTTCAGACAGCGGCCTGTCCCTCAAGAAGCAAAAGATCCAATTGCTTCTCACTCCAAACTTCTGAGCGCCGTCACGTTGGGCGCGCATGTAGCCGTCCATAACTGTTGCTGCTGGAATTCCTCTTTCGGTGTGTGCTTGCGTGTCGAAGAAGGGCTCGCAGTATCGCACATTCATTTCCTTGCAGCGCTCAAGGTACGCCATGCCCAGTTCATAGAAGTCGTCTTCAGTGATGAGAACTTGACACCCAGCGAAGTAAGCCTCGAGAAAGGTAGGACGTCCATCGTCGCCGTTGACTTCTTTGCGGTGATTGTACGTTACTTTGTCTTCATTATAGCGTTAGAATAGATGTCCTAATTATCTCGAATGGCGGTTTAGTATCCTTACTGATGAACTGTTAGCGGACAGTTGGCTGGAAATGAGCACTGAACACATCCATACCATGAATCTAACAACTCTTCAAAAGTGGCGTATGGCAGCTTCACATTGTTGCGATGCGCTAGTTTCCATCGCAAGGCCGGCGTCAGAGTTCCTTCGATATGGATGTGAAGCTCAACCTTCGGTAGAGCTTTGATGAAGGGAGATATCTCAAGCCCATTCATGATGGGAAGATTTCGGAGTCGCCCGAGTGATCCGCGGCAGTTGGTCAACCTTCATCGAATTCTTATGCATGCTTGTTGCGAATGCTTATCGAAATTCTTCTTAGCTATCCGGCTTCGCACACATCGGACGCCTGAAGTCCGCTGTCGGTTGACAGTGTCCGAAACAAGTGTGGATTAAGCACGCGTGTGGCAGTTGCCTAACCGCTTTGGGTGCTAGCCGAGCTCTTAGCAGTTGCTTGAAGAGCTTAGTTCACCCCCACTCTTCCTTGTGAACATCCTTTGCGAGATAGAGAATGAGTGCGCATCGCCGACCTCCGTTGCAAATCTGATAAGAAATGGTCCGCATATATGCTGCCCTTGCACCTGAAGATTCAGATGTGAGTAAACACCATGGACGATCCAGAACGCGGCACCCAGGTTGCTCAACCGCAGCAACCCATCATCGAGGTTGATGGCGGCGACAAAGAGATGGCGAAGCGCGTCCTGCGAAAGATCGACTGGCGACTGATCCCACTCATGTTCATCACGTACAATCTCAACTTCATGGACAAGACGATTCTGTCATCGGCATCGGTATTCGGGTTACGTGAAGATACGGGTTTGAAAGGTCAACAGTACTCCTGGGTGTCTTCTGTTTTCTATTTTGGTTACTTCTTTTGGGAGTATCCGACCACTCTTCTGGTCGCGAAACTACCTGTCGCCAAGTATTTGACCATCAATACCTTCTTCTGGGGTGCGGTGGTGGCACTCACGGCTGCTTGTTCGAACTATGGAGGCTTGATCTCTGTTCGATTCTTGCTGGGTGTAGCTGAGGCTACTATAACCCCTGGATTTATATTCATCACGAGTACTTGGTAAGTTTCAAGACTTGCAAAACTTGAGTTAGTGACTGACAAGCACAGGTACACAAGAGACGAGATACCCACACGAACTGGGATTTGGTTTGCGGGAAATTCAGTCGGTGGTCTTATCGCCTCTTTCATCGCTTACGGCGTTGGTCACATCGAGGACGGTCTCCATCCATGGAAGTGGATGTATATCATCCTCGGAGTCCTGACGTTTATTTGGGCGATTCCGTTGCTGCTATTTCTGCCCGACAGCATTGAGAAGGCAAAATTTCTTACTGAGGAAGAACGGAAATATGCTGCCAACCGTGTAGTCCTTGCTGGAACAGGCCGCACTGACAAAACAACCTGGAAGCTCGATCAGGTGGTTGAATGCCTCATGGACCCAAAGTCTTGGATAATCTTCAGCATGAGTCTGTTGACGCAAATCCCCAACGGCGGCACGCAGAACTTTGGAAACCTAGTTCTGAAGAGCTTCGGGTTCACCAGCCTAGAATCCACCCTCCTCGTCATCCCTGCTTCCGTCATCTCCGCCTGCACCATTGCCGGTACTGGCTGGCTGGCTGGTCGATTCCGACAGATGAATTGCATTCTTATCATCTGCGTGGTTCTCCCCGCAGTGGTGGGAAGCTCTCTCATCTATGTACGACCGAAGACCTCCCATGGCGTGCAGCTCTTCGGCTACTTCTTGCTCTCTACCGGTCCTGGCGCAATACCACTTCTGATTTCCCTCGTTGGTTCCAACTTCAAAGGAGTCACCAAGAAGATGACCATGACTGCAATGCTCTTTATCGCATACTGTGCGGGCAACATTGCTGGACCTCAATTCTTCAAGGCGACAGAGGCTCCGCATTACAATACCGCATTCCGTGCCATCCTTATCTGCTACTGCCTTGTCGTTGGTCTTGCGGTAATCCTGAGGTGTTATCTACAATGGTACAATGCGAAGAGAGAGAAAGATGAAGGCGTGAAGGGTAGTGCGGGGGCTGGAGGCCTCGTTGCGGCCGGGAAGATGATGGATGAGGTTGAGGTGCAGGACCTGAGCGCACGAGCTGGCACGGTCGAGCTTGTGCCGGAAGACTATGATGATGTGACAGATTGGAAGACGTTTGGATTTAGGTATAGGTTGTAAGGTTCGAAACCGTGGAGGATGTCATGGTAACCTGAATCTGGAAAGCTCTGAACTCAGCTTCTCGGCGCGTTTCGAGACGGCGCTTCGCTCATGGGAGATATGTAGCCTGACACGCAAAGTAGAACGGGGTTGTTGAGAATGGCCACGATATTCTTAACAGTTAGCCCACACCCGACAACCAACGACGCAGAGAGCGACCGGAAGCACTTTTTTTGTGAGTTGTGATACACGTTCTTGCGTCTGCCAATACACAATTTAGGCTTTCTATCAATATATTTTTCAAGACCGTCGGGCGTCCCCACAGCCATGAGGTTGGCACGGGTGAGGAGTGTGAGCGGAGTTCAGACGTTCCGAGCGCCAAACCAGGAGGTTTGAGACCCCTTCGGTTTGAGCGATCGCAACGGCTTGATGCCGCATGCAGTAAAGATAGAAGGAAGCCTTCCGGATCTATTGCCACGATTCCTCAGACAAAGAAGAAACTCAAAATGCCTGAACGTTGTTGCCATACGAGGACAAGTGCGTGGCTGAGAAAGGGTGAATGACCCTGGCACGTGCTGATTGGTTCGCTTCATCATGCCTATGTCTCCGCCTTCCCCACCCATCGGAACATGCACGCTCCTCATCCTGGCGAAAGACTACGCCACGGAAAACGCATAATGTTCACTGCAATTCATGTCCCTTCTAACTTGCGTTTCTAAACTAGAATCAAAATGTTGTTCTACTCAGCCCCATTCGCAAACCAGATTGGTTCCGAAACAGGGAATTAGGCGCTACGTTCTAACATGGCCGTCCAGCTCGATGTCACCTCGCTCCATCGCCACGCGGATCGACTGACCCGTTGAGGCAGCTACGAGGCCTCAGTGACTGCCATCGTTTCGGGATGCGCGCCTATCCTGTTCCGACCACGCCGGTAGTGTCAGAGTGAATCATCTCGAAGTGGCACTGCTGGAATTCCGTTGTATATAATAGTCGTCCTCAGGATCATGTAGGCTAGAAGTACTGATTCAGCAGTAAAGCATCTTCTCCCCTTCTCTTATCATTACTACTATTCTTACTTCCAGGCGAAGTCGGCCGGTCCTTATTATTAATTCGATCCTTCCGTATCTCGACTTCAACTCCAAACCGCATTACTAAAATGGCTCCCATCTTCAAACTCGTTACCCTTCTTGGCTGTGAGCTCATAACTACTACCGTTTTGTATTCTTAGACTGACCATATCAGTCTCCATCTTTGTAGCGGGCCAAGGCACACAGTTCATTACCGGGGCATGTACGTCCGATGCTGTTTGCGCATCCGGGTGCTGCGGATTCACATCTGGAAAATGTGCAGCCCCTTTCGTTGCGAATGAGCGTGGTGAAGGATGTGGTTTTGGCGACGCTCAGCCCAACAACAATGCCCTCAACGGTCAAAAGGGAAATGCGAATGCGAATGGAAACGGCCAAGCAACTGCGACTCAGCCTGCTGCTCCCGCGGCCCCTGCACAATCAGCGCCAGCGGCAGGTAACACTCCCGCAAAGGCCCCAGGAACTCAATTCATCACCGGTCCTTGCACCTCGGATGCCGATTGCGCTGCTGGATGTTGTGGGTTTAATTCGGGAAAGTGTGCGGGTAAGTACTGAAGATCTGCAAACTATGTACGCCGTATCTGACCAGCGTGTAGGTCCAGTTATCGCGCAGGAGCGTGATGGTGGATGTGGTTTTGGAGATGCGCAGCCTAACGATAATGCTGCACAGGCGCTTCAGGGGAAGAGACTTGGACGAAGGGGCCCAGTTCTTATGTGATGCAAGAACGCAGTCAGCGCGCTGAATGGAATGTGAAGTAGACCGTTCAGTAAACATTTGCACGGTGCATAACGCCTTTGGTGATATGAATTGGATTAGCTCATCTGAAGTCATTCTACCACCAGGTGCGGCAACAATTCCTGTTCCTCCTCGAGCTAGTTGCCGCCACTCAATTCGTCCACAAGCACATAAGGTATAACAGAGCCTAACAGTATTCAGCGCAATCTTAGTTGTCGTTTGCAGACTATAATATTGCTGAGCCTAGACAGACTCTATGATAGCGACGAAGCGGCAGGTGCTGACTGCGAGTGGGACACGGGTTATTGCCAGCACCTGGTGCTACTGATGCGTCACCGTTGGCTATTGTGCCACTGTGCTATGAAGTTCTAGATGAATGACTCCAGACATACAGACACCAACTCATTCCCAGAGAATACTCATACCTGAATTTCGATCTCACCCAGCAAATCCATGAACAGTGTTCTCTTCGCACCGCATGTGAGTGACAATAACAGCCGGGAGTGAAAGGAGAAATAAGAGGTTGTACGAACGACATAAGCAAACGAATGGCTCGCCCGTACACCGCCTAAGGGCCTCAGAGCTGTCGCAAGTTGCTCTTACAGAGACACAATTCTTGTGTAGTGCACATTACCTCGACGTATATATACTCGGTAGTTTTCAACAACGCTGTATCATCATAGTGGATACTCCAACACTATGATGGTACAAGCACATCAGCCGCGTCGGCTATAAACTCACTCTTGCCTTGCTAGGATACTCCAACTAGCATAGCAGCACATGAGCCGCGTCGGCTATAAATTCACTCTACTGCCTTGCTAGGAACTCCAACTAGCATGGCCCATCTTTTTTTGGGCCCGTGTTGACTTTTAGTTGTTCACAGCGTTGACAGAAATATGACGTGCTCGTTCGCCATGGTACACGCAGACGTACTGAGCTTCTATTTCATAAAGCCTTACTGTCGATAAGTCTCTTTTAAGATAGAGCAATAATAAGAGATGTTTTAGTACCATCATGGCTGTTCTCGAATAGGTTGGCAAGCTTACATGTGCATGTTGGTGTACTCTCCCTACACCCTCCTGCGCAAAATCTGGGGTTTCTGGATGCGAGAGCGGCTGAAGCGGACATGACGATCGCAAAGCTTCAGACGGTACTGAATGAGACGGACGATGCGGCGAGACACGCTGGTCAAGCTATGGCCATGATCTCGCGATCGTATGGATCTATGGAGCATCCGATTGTTGATTCAGCGATAGAGGTATTGAAAACGTGTTATAAGGTTGCGTGAGGTAGAGGGAAGAAGAGAGTGGTGCCTTGCGACAGTGGTGCAAAAATAGAGTCTAATCCAGGGTAGCACCGTGATTGGCTGACACGAATCCATGCTCATTGTGCCCTGCATTTGTGGGACTTCAGTTGTAGCTCATCGCGGCTCCGTATTTACGACGCACCTTCATCGAAACTCCGCATGCAATGATAAGAGTTATAAAGAGCAAGGCGCGATGATCTTCGTCGGACCTTCCCGCAAAGGGGCGTTCAGGCGACGCCTCGCGCTATCTCTGCCACAATCTCTTCGGCATCGCGATGTACCTTTCTTCGCACATCGACACCTTCAGCCATGCCGGCATATGGCGAGGAGACACCTCTTCTAGGGTCGTCGCAGTTATTTGCATACGGCTCTCAAATTGTTCAACCTGACGCTCAAGACAAACACCTCCAGTTCTGTGCTTTAGCTGGTGTCCCGCCTTCCAATCTACCGCCAGATACGCGCCCACCAAAAGTCGCAAGAAGATCGCTATATGGTCGTGCAACCCAGCGGCGGAATGCACAAAATCGGACCTACCTCGTTACGGCCACGCTCTCCAACTCCTTGCTCCTTACACAGGTCGTTCTGGGTGCAGCTTTGACAGGGCTTGGAGCATCCGCATCCTCGCATATCCTCATCACGGTCTTCGGTGCTCTCAACACCATCATCGCTGGTGTGGTAGCCTATTTGAAGTCAAGAGGACAGCCGATGCGAGCACGGATGTTTCGAGACGATCTTGATAGAGTGGTCGATGAGATCGAGAACTCGGAGGTCATGTGGCTTGGGATACAGAGTGGCGTGCACGGATACGATGAGATCGCTATTGACGACTCCATCAGCGTCCGCAGTGAGGTCGCGCGACTGACGAGGTTGTATGATAAGGTTGTCAAGAACAACACTATGAACTCACGTGAGTTCATACGCGCGTCTCTGAGACCACTGTTGACTTGAAGTAGCGGACATGTACATGAACGCGGTCACAGATGGATCCATCGCGGCTCTTCGCGCTCGACCTGGACAGCTACCCGCCGCGCCTGTCGTCGTCGATGTACCCGCTTCTGCCCCTGCTACGAATGTTGTGGATCCCTCAGCACCGACAGGCGTAGTTGTGCCACCTGTCGCAACACCAGACGACCCAGACGCGTCCCCAGCCTCCGCACCACCGAAATCGAAAACGCCACCACCGCCAGAGGAGCCGGCCAAGTCCAGTTCAGACGCTACCGATGACTCCCTAAAGAGTAAAGAAGGTGTTGAAACATCAGAGACCAACGAAAATGGCAAAGCTAAAGCATCAACCAATGGTACTGCGCTTT
>TARA_R110002003_G_scaffold112_8_pt1 | contig 17400 bp, 15 predicted proteins | sample TARA_R110002003 | Tara Oceans TARA_R110002003 (sample SAMEA4396441) | marine metagenome | biome: Westerlies Biome; feature: [SRF] surface water layer (ENVO:00010504); material: water (ENVO:00002006), including particulate matter (ENVO:01000060) such as... | depth 5 m
GCAAAGCGTCACACTAAAGAGATTGACAGGACGCTTACACCGCAGCCCTCTATTAAAAGTGGAAAGGAGTCAAAAGCGCCAAACGCACCTCACGAATCGCCAACCTCGCCAGACGCCCTAACCGGCCTACCAATAACGGTTCGAATGAGGACGCCTGAGCCCAATTGCGCCTCCAGCCGTTCCCGAAACGCTCAGCTGTCGCTAAATAGAGACGAGGAAGGCGAATGGAGGCGCCGAGATCGACTCAGCTGTATGCCACTGAAGCAGGTTATCTGCGCGTGCGGTTGAATTTGTTGCCTTCACCCTGCGTCTGATCGGCCGTATCGCGCCATCGTCACCTCCAGCCAAGCCAAAGGGACAACTGTCACCGCCCCTCGGCCTCTTCTTGCGCTGATCTCCTCATTATCGCGACTTCGTCTTACTTCGGACAAGCGAGCAACCGGACTGCGCTTGAGGCGTAAGTCGCTACCATGATCCACGTGTGTGTGGCTTGATTGGCTCAGGGGTTTCGGGGGCCTCTTCCCAGGTACCGGCGGCAATTGTTACGGAGCTTGCCCTCCCGCATGGCCTCGACGACACCGACATGGGTTCCTGTTGTTTGTATGGTGGGTGTGGAAATTTGCGCCAGAAGTGGGATGGGTGATTGGAGTGGGATGGAATGTTGACAGTTGCGAACTTCGGAAGCGCGAGCGTCCGTAGGGCTGTACCCACAGCAATTCTCCACTCCTTGCCAACTTTGCACCGTTGTAGATACTGCGCTCCGAAGAAACGTGCTCCCTGCTGGCGCACATCACTTGCAATTGCAATTCCCACAATGCCATGCCCACTCCTCGATTGAGGAGCGCGTTATTTGCGCTAATTATGACAGGGGCCACGGCGCGCCTTTGGCGGGAGATCGGCCGCCTCTTTCAATATTGCGGGATCATTAACTTTGGGGCGTCACGATAATTGATAATCATATAGGGTGCTTGCAGGCGATAGATCGCGTGCATGCTTGCACGCAGAGGTGTGAACGGCTGCAAATTCCAGATAGCCGGCTGTTACATCTGCATGCCGATGATGTACCTCTTCGGCGCCACGATCTTCAGGGTTATGGTGAATGCGGAAGCACAATCACGCACATAACTGACTCCCATACATGCAGCGACTGCAGGTGTAAAGCTATTGCTCATGGCAAGAACCTCCACAGTGAACAAAAACCTAATTGGATCCCTACAAGGCCGAACGCAACGTGTTTGCCTCCAGAGTCCACGACGATCAAGCTTGGAGGCAAGGTGGAGGCGAAGATGAAACATCACTTTGATAATCGATAAAATTCAACAGAGACCCAGTGTTTGAGTAGACGAGTTTGCATATCGAAACTACCAATGATGAACTACTTTTGCAGAGTTGAAGGCGATATGTGCTACCTATACATAGAGTGGCGAATGATCGACCATCGCGTCCGAAACGAAACAACGCAGTACAACAAGCGAGTGTAGACATGGCAAATGTACCAAAAATATCAGATCAACAACAGACTCAAACAAAATGTAATACTTCCCCTTGTGTTAGCCACTTCGGGCGTCTTTTCCATCTCCTTCGCCGCCTTCCCACGGTACACATCGCCACCTCAAAACTTGACCCCCAACTTCCAGCCAACCTGCAGCGCGCGCGACCAGATGAAACACCCCGAAGCTAGAATGTAGCAAATCGCCGTCCAAATTACTACGCCCCAATAATGTCCACCAGTGGTCTGAATTAAGCTTCCTGCGATCGGAATACCCGTCAATGTCGAGAACGACACGACAGTGTAGCAAGTAGCGTAGTAACGACCATACTGGCTCGTATCGCACAGCTGGCCAACGCAGACCGGTGTGAGCGAAATATTCGATCCAGACGCGAAGCCAAATATGACTGCATATACGATGGAAAGTGCCTTGATGGCTGTGGCTTCCGCAGACGTCGTGGGCGTGAGAAGCGACGCAGGAAGCCAAAACGTCAACGATGTAGCTGAGCAAATGGCCAGCGCAGCAATCATGCTGTTAAAGCGGCCCAGCTTGTCAGCCAGAAACCCAGGAACCCAGCGCCCGATGCAGCTGCCTGCGTTGAAGATAGCGAGGAGCTGGTAGCTAAAAGCTGGGCTGATCGCGCCTGTCGAAACGGCGAATGTTGTGAGGTACGTGATTGGGACGAACAGCGCCCATTCCATCGCAAAAATACCGACGGTAAGAAGGAAATACGACGGGTCGCGGAAAATGCGAAAGTCAGGCATGACGGATTGGCCTGGCTTTGGCGGGAGGCGCGAGCGAATCAGTACGCAGAGCACGATGCAGCAGAAGACGTCGATGAAGCCAATGATGCGCGTTGCCCACGCAAAGCCCACCGATGGAAGGAGGCGCTGCAATGCAAGCGGGAATATAACGCCGCCGAGCGAGCCTCCTGCTGCTGCGATACCAGTAGCATTTCCGCGCTTTGCCAGGAAGAAGTGGCTGACGGCAGCGAACGCAGGCGTGAAGATGAGCGACGTTCCCAGGCCGCCGAGCACGCCAAACACGAGGAAGAAGTGCCAGTACAGCGTGCACAGCCCGAGCAAGAACTGCGATGCACAGAGTAGAATACTGCCGGCGATGACGAGCAGCTTGGGCCCATGCGCGTCAAATATCGGACCTATCTGCAACCCGCAGAAGAACGATAGGAACACGTACATGGAGAAGATCCAACTGATCGAACTCTCGCTGTAGCCCGCGAGCTGGTGTTCGGCAATGTACGCGTGATACACACCAACTGTGTTCATCATGCCTAGGGACGCGACAAGGCCCATGAAACTTCCTAGAACAACAGACCAGGCGCCCAGGCCGCCTTCAGGATAAGTCACCTCATCTGAGGTGGAGGATGCGGCTTCTTCATCTCCAGTTGCAATGGCGCTTCTTTGATTCTCCGTCTGTTTCTCCGAGACCGGGGCATCGGCGGAGTGAGTTTGGGCACTTCGGCATGTTGAAAGCGCGTCGGATGGCGGGATGGTGAATTCGGCGTTGGGGTAGGTGTTTACTCTGTCGAGTTGGCTGCGTTCGGATACTGGTCCTGGCGTGCTGCCGTTGTCTTCGCTGTGCATGCGAGATGCCAATATAGGTTCTGCGAGAGGAGGAGTGCAAGCGCGCAAGTGAGGCACCGAAGAGGTTGATTTCGATGCAGATAGTGAGATACAAGAGTTTCAATGCTCCACAAACAATCCCCAGATTCGCGTTCGTTTTACAAGGTTTTATCCCATGCAGTCTATGACGACAGCCGGCTGAATGTTCCCGAGCGGTGTAGTCGCAACAAGTGATTCTCCGAGCGGTTTGGCGTAACAACAACTGTCGTCCGCGAGAAGTAAGAGGTCCAGCAATCGTGATCACCGAGCGGTATGGTGAAATGCAGAACAATAATGAGGGGATATGGCGGGGTTCTTAACTCATAGAGAACCGTGCCGCTCGGCAGCGGCCGAGGAAGATTTTGCGTTTTCCGGGGTCGCGCATGATTCGTCAACTGTGCCGACCCCGAAACAAAGTTACATAACAACACAAGCACTGTCCGTCGGAAAAGAGTTACAACTGTGGGAGTGAGACGAGGCCGTTGTATCCGGGAAAGAGAAGGTCGCGCAACCGGAGACGGAGGTCATCTTCTGAGTCGAACTTCTTGCCAGGATGTCCGATTGTGTGTAATATCTCCAAAGCGTCCTTGTCCGGCCAGACACACCCCAATAGACGCTCCGCTATCAGCGCGATTTTCGATGCATCACTGGCACCCTCCAGAATGTCATACCACAGCTCTGAAGTGGTAGGCGGCGAGGCACCAGGAGCGGCACCAAAGACATTGCTGATCGCGGAGTCGATGCGCGAATGATTGTTAGTGCCCTCATAGGGCGCGGCAGGCATCTTGCTGACCTGTTGAGGCATGCTGGAGGTCGTCGCAGCACAGTCATACTTCTGGAGAAGCTCAAGAACATGCGCGGAATCATTAAGCTTGGCGCAGCGGAAGATGTCGAAGGCATCGTTTGACGGACATGCCTGGAGGGCCATCCAGAGCACTAGCCAGCTGCCACGGAAGTGGAAGCGTTCCTGATGCGACATTTCGGGGTCGCGGGCTGCATACAAGGCCTTGAGACGGCCCTCCAGGACTTTGTACAATGTGCTGGGAAGCTGCTGGCAGAGGTCAGAATGGGCTTGCGATACATTAAGCTGGAGGTACTCACCACACTTTCTGCTGTCTCAGCCACGGTGTTGACGCTACGAGGGCGACCAGGCTCATCTACCGCGAGGACGACTTTCTCCGGAAGTGGAGGGCTGGAGGTCCTTGCACTTTTGGTGGAGGAGAGACGATCCTTGACCTTGGTTGCGAGGTCGTGAATGTCGCGGCGCAGGAGGCTTGCAGCCCAGCGAAGCTCGTAGGAAGGCATGATTGAGCGTGTATTAGCAGGTAGTTCTAACTGGTGCTGTGTGTGCGTGTGATGTGCTGCTTGACGAAGTAAGAGCAGTAGCAAGTGGGAACGAAGAATTATAACTGTTCACGATTGCTCGGCAGCGACCCGTGGTGAGGAGTAAGATGTGAGTTGAGATCAGTGAGAGTGTGTCAAGCCCTCTTTCACTCATGAGCAATGTATATACCGCAGAGACATACGAGCACAAGCACATATTGCGCAGAGTCGCGAAAAGCTCAAGGTAACGCTGGGAACGGCTTCATTGCGGACCTGGCAGAGCAGGCGTTCGTATCACGTTAGCGACTGGCAGACCGCAACTCTCACCAAGACTGGAGCAAACAGAAGCACATGGTCCCACCTGTCACTGTATCACCCCACGTATACATCACCTGAAGGTTCGACTCCAACGCCTCAATCTCAGACACTGCCTCTCCGCTCCCTAATGCCCACTCGTCGCACCCGCATCCCTTCGCTTCCGTTCCCTTTATCTACTCTAACCCTACACCCTCTCGCCCAACTCCTCGCCTTCACCGCAGACCTCCACCCCTTCTCCATCCTCACCGCCACCACCAACACTTCCTTATCCCTCCCCTAAACACCCTGCACACCCATCCTCCCCACCAGTCCCAAACAGCGACTTCTCCAACCCCATCCCAATCAACAACCATCTCGCATCCCCTCCCCCTCTCCAGACCCATCAACCCAGTCCTCCTCCTCCTCGCACCACTCACTCCGTCGCGCAGTCCGCAACGCCCATGAATCCCGCCTCCTATCAAGCCTTCCTTTCCCGCCCCGTCCATGTTCGAGTCGCATCATGACCCGGGCACCGGCTTGGAAAGGGTCTTGGATACTGACTCCGGTTGAGATGGAATCATAGAATGCGGCGGTTAGGTTTTTGGTGTGTGTATTTGTACGGAAAGGGGGAGGGGTGGGGTTGGAAGGCAAGGTGCGAAACGGCGACTAGGAGAAATGCGGGATCGAGAGTGTAAGTTGGGAAAGTGTGGGTTGCTAATATGAGTGCGTGGTTCTCGCGGGGAAAAGATCTGCACAGGAGCGATAATGCGGCGACGAAGAGTGGATTGTTGTTATGGGGAGATGGGAGGGGGAGAAGGCGATAGGCAAGTGAGCGGGGTGGTTGAGCATATTTGCACTTCAGAATTACGGCGATTTTAGACGGTTGTTGCGCAGGGAGACAGCCATAGGGAAGATGTGGCGGCTTTGCTTTGAAATTTGCGGGTAGTAGACGGGCATGGAGGGATAGTGAGGGGCTGGGTATGAGTGTGAGGTCGTTGTAGGCGTTTGTATAGATAGTGTTAGAAAGGAAAGGAAAGGCAAGGGTGAAGAATGAGATGAGACAGGACTAGAGATGGATATGGAGGTGTGTAGAGTAGGAAGAGTTTGTTGGGTTGATACAAGCGTTGATACGACTTGAGACGGGTATGAAGTGAGATCAGTTCGATATGCGCTTGGTCTTGAGACGGGGAAGTGAAGTGAATTCAACATTGTGCGGAACGGGTTCAAGGTGAGACATTGACATATCTGATCTTGAGGAGGAGATCGACCTACCAGTAGGCGTATCATCACTATACCTGACAACCAGTACAAGGCCTAACTCCTCCTTCAAACTCCTTATTCTTCCCTTCTAGCCCTGCTCCGACCCATCCTACACACCCGCGGCAACTCCCTCATCTCCCAACACCATCACCCACCCCTTCGCCCCGACTTCCCACAGCGCCCACGATCCCTGCGCCGGAAGAAGCTCGGTGTCGGGCTAAAACGCATGGCAAAGTCTTGGCTTTGTCGAGACCAGCGAAGCTGACCAAAGTGAAGATCGGCCCCGGGGACTTAGTGTGTCACAGTAATCGAGTCGCAGCCAAGTGTTCCGACCGCACTGGACGGGTATGTGGACCACGAAATGCGGTGCCCGCGTTGTTGAGTCGGCGACCAGCGATGAGTGAGATGACGAACGTTGTGGCGGCTCAGCGGGTGTGGCGTCGGGTTTCTCCGAAGGTGGAAAAGGAACAGCAATGTTGAATGGAAGTGCAGGCTGAGAAATAGAGGCAGGATGAATCAAAAGAAGAGAGGCGGGAAACGAGCGATGTTGCCATAGCGGTGCAGAGTTACCTTAGGGATTGTTGTCCACCGAGCCCGCATGTGGTCGTTTCCTTCGAACTGTGTTGCGGTCGAGGACCGCATGTGTGTTCTCACACAGTGCTGTATCTCATGCGCACACGTATGCGAACCGATTGAGAAACAGTCGCAGCTCCCAAGGTGTAGTAGGATGATGTTCTTAGTTGCGCAGTCGGATGGTTGGAGCGTGTACTGCGACAGCCAATAATCGCGCCCGGACAGGCAAGTCCCGGCCACACACATGCGCCTTCTCAACGTCCCCGTCGCAATCTCCCAACACCCACAACCACTCCCATCCTCAGGGCCCAGGTGCGCATGCCGCCCTACTGACAGTGGAGCATCGTAGTTTCTATTACCCCATACAAGGCATTAGCACACCGCCCCTTCTACGCGTTCTTCTAGTGTGTACCCTGCCCGTTAGCATCGAAGCGCTAAAGCTTTCCATATTGCCAAGCACTTTCGTCCGTTTTAGCAAGCTGCAGGACATCTGCTGGAATGCGAAGCTCATTGGTTGCTTGGTTGAGTAGGATGAAAGAAAATTGGCGATCGATGAACGTGACCCGCAACAAGCGCCCTGTCGGGACGGCACATGACCCACATGGTCGGTATTGCGGCTCTGCACGATCAATCAACAGCCAGAGCCAGTTTATTGCCCGACTCCATAATGCCCAAACTCACGATAGTCGTCTTCATTTTCAAGGGTTCAACAACAAGCGCTAGTCTGCTAAGCCACCGGCGAGGGGCGGCAAGGACCTGTCACATGTGCTTGAAGCGTGTCAGCTGTCAGAGTAGTCGGGCTCGGAGGTGGTACTTGCCTCCATGCAAGGCACGCGACACCATACCCACAACAAGAAGTCCGGGCGCAAGACACGAGGCATGACATTTGGTCAGTGGCGGTATGGAACCTCGGATGCAGGGATTCGGCGATGACAGTGGCGTCTCAACCACGTGGCCTGGAACCCGTTGTGGATGTCGCGAGCCATTTAGTGGCGAAACCACTGGCGTTGGTAAGCGGGCTCGAACTAGAATGACAGTTATGGCGTTCGAGGAGAATGCTAGGGCAAATGACGGGGTCGTACAGCTGATTGGCTCGTAAGGATGTTCCGTGACAAGGGCCATGATACGGCCGCTGCCAGGGCGACAATGTGCCACATTGTAACAATGAGCGAAGAGATGTCTGTGGTACAAACTGCCGTCCATGTTGTCGCGCTGAGGTAGTGAGCTGACATGGGATTGGCTGTATGACTCCTTGAACTTGCGGGGAAAGATAAGGCACACCGGGGTCGGTAGTTCGTGCTGGCGCTGAATGATGTAGGGCGTAGAGTGAAGTCGAGTCCAGTGGTAACGAGAAAGTGAGAAAATGAGTCGAACTGTGGAGAGCGAAGTCGTTTTTGAAGTGTAGTATTACGAGGTCCTCAATCTCCGACGCTGTAAGTGGTCGGAGTGATATCCTCAACGTCTATGAACCGTCCCACCGAAGTAGAAAATCAACTTGAGTGTGCTTTCACAGGGGTAGCGTATAAGCATGCCCCAAATCAGACTTTTGAACGCCGAATAGAACCAAAGTCTAGCGATTGCGTGAGTCGGGCAGAAACAACCCGGGATATCGAAAAAGAAACCGAGGAAAGCAGACAGCCACGGAACACCGCTCTAATGCACATCAACACCGTCATACCAACTATAGGATGGTCAAAAGAGATGTATCTCGTAAAGAGATGTACAGGAAGCGCAACGTATGATATGCAAACGACACCGTATCCAAGGATCTAGAACTAGCTGTTCTTGGTTCTAGATGCGTGAAGATTCGTCGTCCCAAAAACGCCGGGACAGTATGCAGGGGACGTGATGTTCGAACCCGGTCGTAACTTTTGATGTCTACATGGCATCGAGCCATGCCACAGAATGGTAGCCAAATTTGTACGGGGAGAAAATGGTAAGCCGCAGACGTCGAAATTGTGGGTATCAGGAAAGTAAACGTCGGTAGTGTCACCCTGAACGAGGAGCAGGAACAGCGGTATGATCCTAGAACATTGACGGATCAACACCGCCCATACCAGCACCAGCGACATTTGCGTTCTGCATGTTTTGTAGGTTCTGCAGGCCGCCAGTTATACCAAGCTTCTGCAGAGCCAGCTCAGGGTTGCAGTGTGGAGCATGCGAACGGTGGTATTTGAGACCATTGAGGTTCTTGTAGCGCTTGCCGCACACTTCACATCGGTATGGCTTCTCCTTTTCCATGCCGACCGTTCCAGGATATGGAATGGACGTCAAAGGATCGACAATGGAAAAAGAGCCATCCTCGTTCTCCTTGAGCTGCTGGTTCTGGTGGCCGTGCTGCTTGTGGTACTTGAGACCATTCTGGTTCTTGTAGGCCTTCTCGCAACCAATGACTGGACATCTGAAAGGCTTGATTTCCTCTGGGAAGGGGAACTGAGGTATACTCGCGCCGTTGAGGAGCTGTTGCTCTCGGAGTCTCCTCGCAAGCTCGCTTTGGTCGTTGCCGCCAAGCTGGTAGTTCTTGAGCGCTGCTTGCAGCTGAGCCTGGTTAAGGCCAGCGCCTTGCTTACTGAAGAGGCGTTTTCCGGGCTGGTCGATGGTGCCGTTATTGTTATCGAAGCCGTTCATACCAAAGTTGCCGTTGCCAAAGTTCATGTTCATGTTCATGTTCATGCCCATACCCATGCCCATGTCGCCCATACCCATCATTGGGTTGAAGCCAGCAAAATCCATGTCAAGCTCCGCTGGGGTGCCCGGATGCGATGACTCGGGCGAGGTGAGATTGTGGTTCTGCATCGGGACCGTGCCGAGGGTAGGTGTGTTGACCGAGGAGACTGTGGGATTGTTCTGCAGGTTGAATTGCTGAGATGCAGACGGGGTAGACGGGGTTGATGTGCGCAGGCCCTGGTGGTTCTGCATGGTGTTTGCCAAGTTGACATTCAGCTGAGACAGGTTATTTTGGTTTTGATTGAAGGCGTTCTGCTGAACTGGGAACTGTGTTGGTGCCTCCTCGATGGGAGCGAGGTTGTCGAAGCTGATGTCGTCCATCTCCATGTCATCGAGCGAGTCCACGTCCTGCACGGTCGACAGGTTCGATCGGCTCATGGAGCCGAGTCGCTGACGGGATCCGCTCATCGAACGTGAGCTGGGCTGGAAGCCGAGCTGTGTGTTCATGGCGGGCTCGCCCTGCGTCTGGCCTGGGGCGATGGAGGTAGCCGGAGCGCCGGAAGTGGGTGGGAATCCGCTCTGAGCCGGCTGTGACGGACGTGCTGCGGGAGCGTTGGCGTGCGTCTCCTCGAAGTGCTGGAGCAAGTCGTGCAGCGAGGCGAGGGTGAGGCCGCAGCAGGTAAAGTCCTTCATGAAGTTGGCTTCCATCTTAGGAAGGTACGACGACGAGTGGAACGAGGGAGACTGGCCGCTGGCGAAAGGTGCAGGCGAAGTGCCAGCCATCATGATGCTGGTGCTTGCGTTAGCGCTGTCCACTGATGCGTGGGCTAGGCCGGGTGATACTTACTCATCGCGAATCCACGACCCGACTGAGACGCCGCCCCAGCTCATGCCGCCGGCGAAGCTGCCCATGTTGTTGCTCTCTCGCCGCGGACGGTCCTTCATGGAGATGGGGTGGGCGCCGTTGCCGTAGAAGGACGAGCCGAGCATGCTGATGGAGGGGTGGCGCTCGCCCATGCCGGGGCGCTGGAACTCGAAGCCATTGTGGTTCAGCTGGTTGGGCGTGGCGCTGCTGGCGTCGCGGTTCGCCTCTGCCTCCCTCAGCGCCGAGGTGAGGTTGGACGTCTGGTTCTGCGGGGAGTGCGAGCCATAGCGCGGCGGCGTCTGGATGTCGATAGGCGAGGCGGTCGCCATGGCGTGCGCGCTGGTGTGTTGCTGCGGGCTGTGGGGAAACAGCGGAAAGCTGCAGTCGCCCGGGTCCTCGAACAGGAGCTCGGTGTCGGGCAGCTGGCTGGCCACAAGCTCGTGCGGCTTGCGGTGCCAGGCGTTGAAGAAGGTCGGGCTCGATTCCTTCTTAACACGGCCAAAGTGCGGCAAGGCGGGCTGCTGGACGGGAGTGGTGATCGGGGTGCTCGCTGCAGTGGATTCGCGCGGCGAGTGGGAGAGGGGTGGCGGCGTTGTCTCGTGGGAATCCAGCTTCACGGTGTCGCGGGATAGGCGCAGTAGCCAAAGGTGGGATGGCGACTCGAGCGTTGGGACGGGCGCCGGATGACTGCAAGGCTGCAAGAGGCGCGGCTAGTCAATCACAGAACGTAGGGATACAGGCGGAGGGCTGCGCAGCAATGGTGTCGCTGGCGATGCTCGTAGCGAAGGATTTACCGGCAATGTCGCCGGGGTGCGGGCTGGCTATATGTTTCGCAGCGGTGGAAGCGGTGACGAAGACCGTCTATGGATGGACGGGAGACTTTTACGCACGGGTGCCGGATCCCTGCGCGGTGCAGCCAATGGTCGGAAGGCGCTACTGTGTGCTCGCGTCGTCGCAGAAGTGCAACTCTGACGATGGAACGATCGTCGTGCTAGTATGACGGCAGGCTGGTGAAAGTACGGCGAAAGGTTACTGCGAGACACTGTTGAGCAGACGCAATGCCTTTAAGGAAGACGAAGATGTCCGCCGCCGTGGTGATGATTATTCCCGGCGGCCGAGGCCTGAGCACGGCCACATCGTCGAGTGCTGGTACAGTGGTACCCTACTCCGTCCCTAACAGTACGCTCCGTAATACGTGCTAGAGGGCCGGTCTTGGAGGGAAACACAGCGGCCGCCCAGTCCCTGCCTCGTTGCATCCAGCCTCCAGGCAGTGCGCTGGGCACTCTGGCTCCGTGCTGTAGCGCCCGTCCGCTGGACTTGAAACCAGCTCTCGTGCTTCGTGCTGACTGCTTTCCACGTGGCCCGCCTTTCTCAGCGTGTGTCTTGGGCGTGGCTGCTCGAGGGCTAATTCCGAAGAATGCCCGCTACAGCTCGACCTTCGCCGTTCACATCCTCTGCACCAAGGATGCAGCACTCAACGACCCAATGCGGCGCCCTTGAAGCGCCGTGGCTCCCGCTGCAAGCGCATCGACGGCGTCATGAACGATGAGAGAGATGCTCCAATCGCCCGGGTGCTCAACCAGAAACGCTTCATCAAGGCGACTTGGGAACTTCCCGGTGTCGCTTCTCCCACACCAGGGCCACCCCCCAGGGCGCAATGCAGAGCCAACTGACTTGGGCGTAGTTGTAGTCGTCTCGCGTGTGGTCAGCCTCACAGCGAGTCTGTTTCGACTTGGCCGCCTTTGCCTCTGCTGTCGGCCACATCGGCGGAACGCATGCAAATGGTCCGGCCTCACTCTCGGCGCATTAACTGTCTTGGGGCGCCTCTTACACATGCAGTCAACGAAGCGCACCCGCTGCTATTAGCCTGCGGACCGTTTGCATGTCCAGCGAGGTCCAGTGCCGTTGTTGATGGATGGCGACGTCTATATGCGCGCAGCATTATCGCTGCCAGTTCCGCCGCATCCGCCCACGAAGCCGACGACCAAGTCGGCCACAGCGCGCACCGGCAGGCGTCGAGCACCGCGGAAGCGAGCTGAAAGCACTGTCTGCATCCGTTGGCTGGTCCGCTGTGCGTCACTCTGGGGTACAAGTAGGGGCCTGTCTTGCTGACGGGCATAGCGTCACAGTTCGTCGTGGTGTGCTCAGTAAGTCTGCCCTGAAGAACATCGCGACGAGCCGACGCTGGACCCGGTCTGCGGCGCATCTCCACAATATCTCTCCAGCAACAGCCCCAAGCTTGGGCGACACCCCACGGTGTTTGTGTAACACTCCGCCACACGTCGAATTACAGCCCAAGCCTCATCTCCCTTGAGCTGCACGCTGCGTCCTCGTGACCACATTCCGAACACCGGAGGCTTCGACTTGGCCTACGAGATGCCAGCAACCCCTGCCATGTCGCGCCCAGCCCAGGCATTGGCAGACCACATGAATGCTTATTGGCCGTTATTGGACCCTGCAGCAGCTTCCACAATCCCACCTTGGCCCGATGGAGACCGCTTCACATTGACATGAATTGACGTACCTTCATCCCACCTAGTTTGTCACTTTCTGTTAACTCGTTGCCGCGCTACGCAGCGCTTCGCGTCTCGCCTTTTTAATTCCTCACAAACCTGGATCCGCAGTCGTGCCTGAGACAACACACTGGCCCTGCAATGTCCAGTAGCTATTTCGGCTGCGTAGCTCGGCGAGGGCGGAAAGCGTTGGAGCGGAAATCTTCGTGTTCACGCTTCACCCCAGCCGCCAAGCCCGACCGAGCCAATGTGGCAGGCGCAACCGGATTCAGTTCCGACGTCACTGGCACTGTCCCATTGGTTGACTCTTGACAGGCGGTCATTGCCGTTTGCACTGTGACATCTGGTTGGAAGGAGGAAGCTCACTTGTGTCGGTTTCACGCATTGTCATCAACAACACCAGCACTCAAACCTGCTTGAGCAGCAATCTCCATATCCTCAGTCTCAAGCCGATTCGTTTGGCGCTTTTTTTGGCGTCTCGATCTCTCCGGTGAAGCGCATCCGAGGCTACTCATGCTCCAAGCAAGTCAGGCGAGCTTACATTAAGCATTTTGTTGAGCATCGCTTCCTCCCCGCTTTGGGACTACACTGCCGCTTCGAGCTAGCTATGGTTATTGCTGCCAACGCCAGCTCGAAGTGTGGAAGGAAATGACGACGCCTACCACGCGTTAGCGCGCAAGGGTGAGTATCAACCATATCCGCCTGGCCGACCTCAGGTCCTGAACTCAAGCCCAACTTGTGTTCGTCATTGCTGCAAGGGTGGAGGTAGGGATTGTATGGGAAACTGCTGCACGCTATGCATCACAAGTGTACTCTCCTGACGCCCATTCACACCATTGGACCCAAGTACAGCGGTGAAGGGCAAAGTATGTTCCGGTCTTCAACGACGTCTCTCGGTTGCCTATCCGAGATGAAGGCACGCTAGTCGCAAATGACGCTACCGAGGCACATGTGGCTGAGCATCTATACTATGGCTGTATGAAACAGTCATCTACAGAGGCTCTCCGAAAAGCTCGATCCAGGGCACTCGCTTACCCCACGGCCAACTCGATTGCTTGCATCCTAGTGGCTCTCTAGTGCAAGAGTTCGGTCCGACCATTGCTCTCTCGTTACTTCATCGGCCCGCGACCACACCGTTATGCGGGAGCACCCATTTCAAGATGGCTTCACGATGTCGTGCAGACACGGCATACTCTACAGAGTGTTCCGAACCATGCCACGTGTATCTTTGCCGTCGCCCCTTTCTACCAACAAAGCGATCGGCACAAGTGACGTCGTGACAGGTCCACAAATCGATCGTAGTCTGTTTGGAACGGAACTTCACGTGCTTTGACGAGCAGTTTGATTGCAGCCCGGTTATGGGTAGTCGGGTCCCAGACTAAGAGATGAAGCGTTACGGAATCGGAAGGCATCGCCAGATCTGACATGACGATCTTCGCCCCTAGTATACCGCGGGCAGTTATTCGGTGTAACTGGAGCCGGCGGCGGATACGGATTGCCGCAACTCAATCGCGATACCAGGCTTGACCGTCGTCACGGTGACGAGCTTCAAGCAAGTGGAGCGAATGCATTCGGACAATCAGATCATCACACCACTTTCACCCCCTATCGAATGGGCGTGCCCAGAAAACAGACGCCTCTTCTCCACCCAAAGGAGTCGGACAAGACCGCTACCAGTCTCTAGCGTTTTGCTTATGCTGTCGCCAGCACCTCACGTACAGCCACATGCGGCCACATGCACCGATGACTTGAGCTGTCAAGTCGTTCCCACCGGCCGTTCCCGCGGGAGATCAGCGGCCTATTCGATCAATGCAATAGCTGCGTGGACCTTGATCTACAATTCGCTGAGAAGTAGGGATCAGAACACGTCAGAGAAGAAGTGGTTCAATAGTCAATATCAGAAGCGAGCATTGGCAGAAGAGCTGTAGGTCCACCGTCTGCACAATTTTGCGGTCTGTGGGATAGTTCTTGACCAACGGCGACAACACCACTAACTAATAATAGCTGCCATGGAGCTTTTACAACGGCGTCAACTTTGTTACGACGATATGCACCAGCATCACACTTTCTCCCGTGATACTCATCAGTAGCTTGCATATGTATATACGCCTCTTTCCAAGCGGACCTTCCGATCGCCCTCCCGGACCAACAAAAGGTAGATTAGTGCATCTCGGCCCGCTTCCGACCTGCCGGCAACTATATCTATCAGACCCGACGAAGCGTGTGGAGCCGTGTGACACAGACCTACTTATCGATACCTCGGTAATGACGCAGCTATCGTGGGCCGCGAAGTACCACACGCAAACTGACTTTCGAGCTACGCCGTGTTCAGACTGACAGTTCTCCACTCCTGCTTGGTACTTGTATTATCGTTCATGTTTAGACCACTATCCATGCGTTCATGCAAACACAGCGGCTTCAACCTTCCGATGGACATTACGATCCCCGTGGGCCCACACGCTACACAAGCAGCTGGGAAGTTCCACGTACACATGGGCGCTCGCTGGGCATCTAGTGGCCTATCTACCCGCTTCGAAAGAGTGGATGCGGCATACCACAGCTCGTCGATTTACGGAATGGGACGGCTCGGAGCGAGCGACGAGCAAATATTGGATTCGTGACTCGAGATGCGAGCAAGTGCCAAGTCGAACAGGACGAAGATAATCGCTGTCATTTATTACAAGCACTGCTCTTGGTAGGAGTATTAACGTGCATCAACCCGTAGCGAAACAACCGTCGTAAAGGAATGGATCACAGGTAATCTAACTTTAATGCTACAGAAAATCTGCACACAAGAGCATGTTATTCTTGATGTTTCTTCTATGCAACATGCAATAGCTTAGCTCTTTTATAACCTCCATGGCTCCTCCTCTACGAAGCAGCTCGTATTTTTCATCGCATCAACGTTGGTGCGGAGGTCACTAAGCTGCATGCAAATATTTTATACGAGCTTCTTCGTACTGAATTCCCGTGCTCTCAGATGCCTTCCCGTCTCGTAGCAGGGACATTTTCTTAGCCTACGAGAGCTCTACCACCACAGGGCTACTACACAGCTTTGTTTGCTGTCACAACATATACAACGTTGTATATTAGCCTGAGGATGCAGACAGTATTACCTAGCATTCATAGTTCGACATAAGGCTGCAGGTAGCGTGACGATCATGCGGGGTCACTACACCGGTCAGTACCTACAACCGAAGCTATCCAATCACAGACTTGAGCTCTAGAAGGCTCGAATACACTGTAACCTATTCGACGTAATACGTGCAATTCACTCGGTCAAGCCTTTCAATTTACTACATTTGCAGCGAATTCCACGCGACCGCAATACAACTCTACCCAGCCTAGAGGGTTTCATCGCTCGAAATCATGCAAGATCCGCCAACGACGGAGCAAACCACCTCTACTACCTCTCGTGGACTCTGCGAAGATTGCGCTCGGTACGACTGGCTGTACCATCTAATACGCCATGTGCCTAGTCCTATCAGAAATACGTCCTTTCCATGTGAGGACGCACTGGTGACGCAAGCCATAGGCAGCGGACAAGCTGCCTACGTAGAAAAGGTTGACGAATTGCGGCACGAAAAATGGTGTCGAATCAGCTACGAACCTTCTTCTGGTTCATACTATACCAATGAAGGAGGCGATAAGTCTTGGTTTAAGCTTCGATCATTAAGGATTCCTATGCATGCATCCCTCTGCTCTTTCTCCTAGGTGTCAAACTGCTGTTTTCGCCCCTAGGGGCAACCTAACCCTACCTTAGAGGTACGGTTTAGGCATATAGTATGGGGTTCAAAGCCTTGACTACTCTACATCAATAAATGCAATATACGCTCACCCCACCAAAAACGCCACAAACTTATACCAGCACAATTCTCTCTAGAGGCGCTCCTCTCAGTCTCAAGGCCTCAATACTTAGTCGCGGATCCGAGTTGATGACTTGTTTCGTTTTCTTGTTTCGGTAATGCTGAGCGAACGGCATCCGCAGGTCATCCTCCTTCGCAACCTCCTCCCAGTCTTCGGGCAGGTCCTCCAAACGCGCATCGCATAGAGTCTCCTCGCCAGTCTGGTCGTTCACATAAAGCGCTTGCGGCTGAGGATCGTCATGGTCCCAGTGGGACTCGCGTGCTATAAGTCTCCACGGCTTCGGTACGGGACCAAGAAGAGCTTGACGTTCCATCAGCCCGTGGACGTAACATCGCCCGACGACTTGATACCTTCCGCCTGGAGACGGCCGTAATACTACAGGATACTCGTACCCTAGAAGTACACACACTCGATCGTCGGGCCTCGCATCGCTGGGCCCGCAGCCGAAAGCACCTTCGTGCGTTCGAAAGAGGACCTTGGTTGCGAGCAGTTGGTAAGTCCTGGAGAGCCATTGGTCGAAAGAATAACCTGGGACTTCATTGTATTCGTACAGCAAAGTCCTTGCAACCTGTAAGGTAGGATATCCGGACCAGCGGTTACTTAATCTGCCAAGAGAGAGTATACTCGTCACCATGTCTGAAACCTCGTCCTCGATGGGGTTGGGATTCCTCTGGAGTGAGTCGGCAATGAAACTTCTAGACACTTCACGGCAATCGTTTCCAAGCACGTTGCTGATGGACTCGATGGTACTGTGTATTACTCCAGTGACCTGTAGCTGGCCTGGGACGATATGAGCCGCGTCAGTGGCAGTGCCACTACTAGCTTGCGGCCATCCAGCCCTCACCGAATCGTCTTCCCCTTCGGAGAGGATAGGTACCCACGAAGGCATACTCTTGCTACCTTCCTTGTGCTTTCGAAGACTC
>TARA_R110002003_G_scaffold54_15_pt1 | contig 17393 bp, 14 predicted proteins | sample TARA_R110002003 | Tara Oceans TARA_R110002003 (sample SAMEA4396441) | marine metagenome | biome: Westerlies Biome; feature: [SRF] surface water layer (ENVO:00010504); material: water (ENVO:00002006), including particulate matter (ENVO:01000060) such as... | depth 5 m
TCAACAGCGCTGGTGGGTATCCTGAGTTTCTTACAAGAAGTACATGACACATAATGTCGGCTGAAACCTCGTTAGTGACTGTCGAGTCGAGAGCACTTTCTCATCGATATCACATACCATAAGCCTCCAGTCAATTTTCCTCACAAGCGCAATCTCAGCAGGATCAGTCTTCGCCTCAGCGCCTGTGTAATCCACGTTTCCGGTCACCAAGACGGCAGGCTTGACATCAGTAAATTCCGCCTTCTCTTCGTAATGCTTGGTAGTTTTCTCGTCCTCGACGATGGGTTGCTGTTTCGTGGCCATCTTGAGCGATAAGCTGGCTATTCTGAAGATAGACAAAACCCACTGAGAGGAGCGACAAACCGCGAAAATGCTCGAAGTATCACTCCTACTACCAGAGAAAAAGAAGTGGACTTGAAGCTCATGTTATGTTACCTTCCCATCTTGGCGCGGGATCATCCATCCTTGCGTCCATGGCGTGGTCCAAGACTCCAAGACTTTCCCCCGCACTGCGTAATGGCCAGACGTGGCCGAAGAACGACTTGGCAGTGGATCTTATCTGCATCGCGAGGTGTTGGCGCATGCATCTAACGCTGGTAGCTGAAGATTCCGGCTCTTTTTCTGCCTCCGGTATGCCTACTAAGTGGTAGTTCCTGGGAAGTTGGGGAAAGTGGATCTGCCATGGAGCTTGCAAAGCGTCCGATGGCTTTGTGACGGCGCGAGATGATTGCTAAGGAGAAGCAAGGGGAACAAGACGCATATCCATCCATATTCGGGTGGGTGCGCCAAAGGACCGCAAACCTGAATACACCGAACGCTGTGTGACAGTAGTGTTATGGCATGGCGGCATTTGTTTGGCTGTCCTGCCGAGGACGCACCCAGCCAAACTGATAGTAACAAAACTCTCCGATTAGAGCTGCCGAAAGGTACTAAAAGCTGGTGGTGCTACAATATTGCCAGCCCCAGTAGCAGTTGTGATAGAGCTAGGAGCACTTGGGCGATTTCGTCGATCTCTAACTTGCTTGAGCTGAAGTGACCTTGAATGACGCGTATGTTTCTCCGCAAAGTGTTAACTATATATACTGCATGTGCTTACTTGTGCGATTGTAGTGATTACCATTAAGCTCTACCCCACATCTCCACGGCGCGACCAGCTCCTAGCAGATCGTCCCGAATTTGTAGTCCACCCCTCCATCCCGGATCATTGGGAAAACGCCGGCGTCAATGAGCCGGAATGCGTCCCATTCGGATGCATTCTCTGTCTTGAAATTCCACCAGAACCACCCTTGCGTCTTTGTCTCATATGCGGCGATCTGGGCTTCGATGAAGCGTCGTGTGTCGTCCTTGTACGACTGTGGCCACTGATTGATATCGTTCTGCCAGCCGCAGTCTCCAATGAAGGAGCTGCCAGAGTTCGCCAACGTGCCATCGTATCGTGCACCACGACCATAGCCATTCAAATATTTCGCACAGTCGGTCATTGCACCGGTCCACTCTCCCACAAATGCTAAGTGCAGAGTCAGTGCTGTTCCGGCTGAAGGGTTTGGGAGATGTTGCACTTACTCCACTTGTCCGCGCCGTTGTAAGAATCCGCATTGCTACATACGAACTGCTGATGCTGAAGAGGCGACATCCGAAGTAGATTATTGTCGAAGACCTGGTACTCGTGATGATCGACTGCGACGTTCTGCGCGTTGTTGTCGGAAGGAGTGAGAAAACCGTTGAGATTGTTAGGTGGCTTGAAACCGTCGTGCAGAATTACTGGAGTATCGGAAATCTCGCGGACTTGGCCGAAGCCGTCGCGGTAGAATTGTTTGGTTACGTCCCAGCTCAGATTGTCGAAGTACTGCGCTGGCTCATTGAGGAGCTGGATGCCAATAATGACGTCTTGGTACTGTGCCTGAGCATACTTCTGAGAGATGGTCTTGAGTACTTGAAGCGTTCGTTGCACGTTGTCGCCAGTTTGCCATTGCGGACGATCCATTCGCTGTCCCGAGTTGTCATAGCCGTTCTGAGACCCTGGAGCGCCGTGGAGATCGATAATGATTCGCAAATCGAGGCTTCTCGCCCAGTCGATAGCTGCATCAATGTACACATTCGCGCCTTGAACATATGGCGAATCGAAGGCATCGTATGCCCAGTAGCCAACAGGAATGCGAACCACGTTGAATCCTGCCTGCTTAATCTTGTTGAAATCCTCCCAGCGGACCCAGGTGTCCCAATGCTTGCGCAGGATGCTAAGGGCTGCGTCCGTGCCAAGCGCCTGCCCAAGAGTATACTCGTCCACGATGTCTTTCTGTGGCCGATCCTCGTTTGCGGCATCGAAAATTGAGGGTGTAATCCATCTGGGTTGGACTCAGCAAGCAAACTAAGTTGTTTTTCTTTTAGCAGAACTCACGGCTCTAGCACTAACCAACCTCCAATATTGACGCCCCTGATCTTCTCCTCACCCCATTTGAAGTTAACGCCACGCTTGCTACTGTACGGTTTCAGCGATCTTTTCTAACGCGTGTGTTGCGATGGAAGCTGCGAGTCAAGCACCACTGGATGCTCCTCGTCCCAGATTGGCAAGACACATGCTTGGTGGCGGGCGTGCGGTCAACTTACGTTGGAGCTGCAAGAGTGGCAGCGCAAAAAGACAGCACAGAAAGCGCTCGCGTGATTATCATATCGTATTATTATGTAGTATAAAGAAATTCTTGTAAGTGTGTGCAATCGAGAAATGTGGTGACACGGAATCCAGATAAGGGTGAAGCCCTGAAATGAACTGTATTAGCAACGCATGAAGATAGACAGAGGCCTAGAATAGAAAAAACGGGCACGCGTTCCTTGCAGCTGCCGATCCAGGGTCGCCGCATGCGTTGTGGTTCGAGTCGCGCTGGGGTATGTCAACGTTGCAGGCGCAAACGGGGTCGCCGTTGGTCAGCTTGACGTGGCAAGCGGAATGAACAATATTCGGTTAATGTTGGTAATGAACAAAACTTGATCACTGAGTAAGACTGGCACACTAACATGGAAATGGGAGGCAATGATCGTGTGCAAACACGGCGAGGCACAGAAAATAGCTGGAGAGCCACATGCTTCCGAAGATCGAATGTTACCAACTCAACCTCTCGTCGATTCAATGATTTGCGTGTCAATTTTGACTAGTTAGGACGTGTCAGTTCAGGGGATCGTCGTTCGTTCTAAGGTTGGTTGGGCCGGCGGATTTCAGTAGCCGCAAGCGGATCATGCTCGTTGCCACGGATATAAACAACGTGATTGTCCGGGGTCTGAAACACGTCAGTTGATTAGCACAGCCCTGACGTGTTCAAGCGAGGAACAAGGTGAGCGCTTGACGATCTCATAACGCCAGGCATGTGAATCTGCCGGTCCGGCTTGGAAGCAGGTCGAAATCAAGGAATGCTACCCATGCAGCAAACACCTCATTTCGCGTGGACCTCTCGTAGCGCGGAGTGGTCTTATCCGATGTAATTACTGAAGGAACGTCGACCGTATGCTCAACGTCCGGAGGTCGGGTGAGATCCATGCACTCCATATCTGCGAGCCTAACGAGGGCGACTGAGATAAATTTAGATGCCGTCATTGCCACGACCTACGCCCAACACAGCGCGATGAAACCCAACAGGTCGAGATAGGGGCGAACAACTTCGAGGATTCGGGGAATTAGGTTTGACACGAACGAAATGAATGCGCATCTGCACATGCGCGGTTAGAGTTGTTGTTCTTGCATTTGAGAGGAGAGCGGACGCGTGGGAAGGTGGGATTAAGGTATCTGCGGGTGGCGCCAGTTGCCGAAGCCGCCTCTGCGCCCTCGCTTGGCGACTCACACCGTTCTACGGTACGAATCTGCTCCTGAAGATCGCCCTCAGTGATGGGTCAAGACCTTGCGCCTAGTCGTAACGCTTTGTTACACTGCACTAAGAGCAGTCAGGAAGAGTTTCGAACGATACCTAGTGTGGCTTTATAGGGACGAACACTACGGCATTGCGTGACATGGCAATCCCACGTTGCACAAAGACCCCGTGTACGTTTATCAATGACTTCGGAGGTCAAACCCGGGGAACATGATGACTGAGCGACATGTTCAAGTTGATGTCTCTCCTGTCTACATGGAAGAGTCCCACGATGCTCCGGTTGTCATTGGACGAACGAGGCATGCGTACATTAGTTTTCCTTGAATATCCAACCACCAAGCCACAAAAACGCAGGCACTGCGGCAGTGCCTGATATCAATCCCAGCACCCAAGCCATCGTGGTCCATCCTCGGTGCTCCACAATGAAACCCGCAAGCAGTGGCCCGATCATACAGCCTCCAGCGAAGGCGACGTTAAAGAGCGCATAGGCCTGCGCGTATGCTCCACCAGTACCAAATCCAGGATGGCCTCTAGCCAGCATGCTTTTCTCTTTAGCTTCCACCACGCTCGAGATTTCCGCCATGATCGGTGGGAAAGTAAGCGCAAGGAAAAGGCCAGTGACAGCAAGCAGCGCGCACAGTAGTACTTTGTCTTTGATGCTGTTCTCATCCACAAAACGAAGACAGACAAGCGGCGGGCATGCGCAAAGGAAGCCGACGGTTACCAAGTACCGACCGCCAAACTTGTCGCTGAACCAACCAAAAAGAGGAGCAAAAAAGCCGGGGATCACAAGCGGAAGGAAGAGAAGCCCAGCACCCGTCGAGGTCCAGCCAAAAACATTCGCTGCATGGATCGTCAATACCGAGTCAAATGATGTGAGGAGAGCCGCCTGCAGAAGAGAACACAGTAGAGCAGCCCAAAGCCGGCGAGAGTAGAGCAGTGATAGTACAGGAGGCAATCGATCTCGTCGACGTTGGCGAAACTCCGTAGGGTCCACGGCCGTGGGTTCCGCATCGGCTGGTGTCGCCTTTTCTGGATCGGAGCCGGCGCTTGTTGGAGTCGGCGCAATCAATCCATTGTTTGCAACTGCAGCCGCATGTTCAGGTACAAGTGAGTCCCACCTGACAGCGATCTTCTTTTCTACCAGCAAAAGCCGGAGCACAATGTCCACTCCTATTAGGCCATACGCCATGGCAAAGACAGCGTCATAGCCTGCATGGTCGAATACGACGCCGCCCAGCAGAGGCGCAACGAGGATGCCGAGCGACATTCCAAGGCTTATCCAACCTGTTGCTTGAGCAAATTGATCCTGAGGAATAGTGTCGGCGAGGAGAGCCAGTCCAACTACCCACCTACACATTATCAGTCGGATGAGAATTGAACGTCAAAGCTAAAATGCTTACACGACCGCGGCAGAAGCGCCTTGCAATATCCTACCGACTATTAAGATTTCGACGGAATTGCCAACATTTAACAGAATGGTGGAACCGAGCAGGGCAAGCAGCCCTAACAGCAACGGTGATCGACGTGAAGCGCCACGATCAGCCAACCAACCACAAATAGGTGAGAAGGCAAGCAAGGATGCGCCATAGATGGCGATCAGGACGGAAACCCAATACTGCACTCTATCCCATTCCACGTGACTACGCGTTGTCAGAGCAAACGGGATGACAGGCACTATCACGCCATAGAGAAACATGTCCTGCAACGGTCAACTGATTGGTCCAGCACATTCGGCATGAGATAAAGGACTAACGGTGAAGACTGCGAGGGCCACCGTGCCAATAATGAAGCCATTGGAGCTCCTCAGCTTCAGCAAATAGGGCGGTTTACTTCCGTGCTGTGTCAGCGACAACAGCCACTTCGGTTGCGCCATAGTATTCAGGTAACTCGCACTCAATTTCTTAGATGTATATGCTCATTGTAATAGAAGAGGTATGTCGAGGAGGCACTTCGTCTGTGCTGCATTACACGAGCTGCATTGTACGAAAGACCTTAAGGATCCATTACGTTGAAAGAAAAGCCAAGCGACGCCCAGATTCGTATTTCGAGTGGAGACCGCGACGCGCGGGAACCGAGGCTAGCGGACACCCCACTGTTTCCCGCAGAGCAGGACTTCGATCCTCAACATGCCACCATTTGAAAACAGCAGATCTGGTAGGTCTGAGACCAGCTGAAAGTGTGATGTCAAAGAAGTCAAGCGGATCCTCGACCTCGGGAGGTTGTTGGTACGATGATCTGGGCGACCGCGGAGGTACCGGCAACGTCAAGCTGATCCGAGAAAGAGTCGCCCGATTTGTCTTCTTTGTCAGACCTCAATCGCAACATCTACACATGGAAAGCTGAAGGGTGTTCATAATTTCGAATGGTATGTTGTTCTCATATTGATATCTACAGCGAATGTCCAAATTTCCCAGACGGTTGCGCCTCATTCATAAAAAGCAGAATGCACTCGGTGGCAACATCCTGCCGAGGGACGACTAGGTCGGAGTCTGTCCGTTGCGAATGCATTGGCTCTTATCGGTCAATGCCTTGGGGCAAGTAACCTCCTTGAAGCTTACGTCCGGATTGTCAGCGCCCTGAAACCAGTCGAATCTCCAGTAGCAACCGGCCTTCAGCTTCTCGGGGAAGTTGTCGCATTCCGAGCGTGACGAGATACCGCCGTACTGTTGGCCCCATCCTTGAGGAGGTGCTCCCCACTGGTTCGTGCAGGCGTTGAAGAGCCCAACACCTCCACCAGGCATGGCAAGATCAAAGTGATTCTGTCCCAGATCACCACCAGTGTTGGTTGCCTGTACAACCATCTTTTTGCCGCTGACGGGACCGGATGTGAACGTTAACCTGGGAAGTATGTTAGTAGTAATGAAGACACAGAGGGATGCGGAACACCAACTCATAACAGGCACAGCACCAGGTACTCTCGCTTCCACCAGCCAACTTTACCGCAGCGAAGCCGTAGGCGAGGTTGTCGTCGACCGCCCAAGGACTCTGGTTTGTGCACATGTATGCTTCTCCACCACTCTCGCATCCGTTCTTCGCGGCCATGTTCGACAGTGGGTTGTCCTGCTTGTCACACGACTGGATTGGCTGGTTTACGGACGCCTTTCCTGACCATCCGCACGAGCCTTTGCAACAGTCCCAGTATCTGGTCGTCTTCCCCGTGGTCTGAGCATCGACTGATGCGAGACCAGTCGCCAACGCGAGGATTGCGAGTCGCTTGAGAGAAACCATGGTGGTCGATGTGTTGGCTGTCTTAGGGAAGAGCGATTCGGTGGAAAAGATCAGGGCTTGCGATACCATACTTTGCAAAAGCTATGATCCAACATATATGAATCCCGTCGTTCGACGATCCTGCCCAAGTCACTCCACACCTTCATTTCCTTGATTGCATTTAATCCTGGCTCGTGCGCTAGATCGTTTGACTGAGCCGTCGCTATAGTGAAGCAAATACTCCAGCCCGGCTCTCGGCTCCAGGCTAAGATCCTTGAGAAAGGCTCTCATCGACCTCAACCGGCGGCATGATGCTGTAGCCGAGATGGCCATTGGTCACACGAAGGCTTCATATGCTCCAGACTATCTCCCAGACAAATCGTCGAGCCTGTAGTCTTACAAGAGTGGACCATTCGATCAAGCCAGCGAATTTTCGGTAAAGGACCGTACGTAAAACAATATGTTGTCCATTTCGTGCGCGGCACTACGGGTGCCATGCCCTGACATTGCCAGGGTACCTGCGCCAAACGACGGTGATTATGCTCGGCAAACAGCCTGCCATAACATGGGGTGCATATACGACGTGATATATCTTCCGAAAGCTTGATTCACGTGGTTGGTCTCGCGGCAATCTAATGGCAGTACAAGAACCTTGATGAATGCATAATGCGTAATCGCGAAATTGATGTTAATGGGAAGAAGACATTAAGTGAGCCAGGGTGCGGGAAGGAAAGCCGCGGCTCCAGCCACCCTGCTCTTCCTTCCGCTCAATCCACAACGACATCATCACTACCAGGTTCACCGCTCCGTGTCCAACACGCCATCTCAGGTGAATTTGGCAGGTTCTACCCGCAGTGGAGTCCTAGAACGTTGGTGTCCTTTGCAACCGAAAAGGTGTGGGCATGTTATAGGTTCGAGGCAAATGATACATCAGCGTCTTGAATTTCCCAGATGCATGTAGTACATTCAGGTACGTTGATAGTTAGCTTGAAGGAGTGGATGGATTGCGGTAATCAGTGTCGGGAGACGCGCTTGTGAGGAATCCGAGACTGCAGGATGAATAGTTGAACAATTGAAAACTAGGCTAAGAAGAAGAAGCATACGTGATTGTACCATATCGCCAACCTTCATTAATATGACCCGTCGGTGAAGGATCAGTATGAGCTGCGACTTTTTCAATCATTCTTGTTAGAAGCCACCATGCGCATGTATTGACGTCTAATCTATTCACACACCACAAACGGTGTATCATGGGGTTGAGACTGCCACGGCACACGCAACACTCAATCGTTAGCGTGATCTGAAAAGCAGATCTGTGTGAGTCAGTGGGCGATGCAGATAAAGTGCTTACACCTTGTCGAGGCATAACCTGAATAGTCTTGAAACGGGCATAAGGTGTGACAGCCTCAGTGCCCGCGGTGCTACCGATGGGGCAACGCGTCCGACCATGGTCCTCATTCTGCTGACTTCAACCCTTTCGGATCAATGACAGATTTGGAACCACTTGAGAATGCAAATGTTGATCGTAGGACAAGTCGACATGGGTTGCAGTTTGCCAGTCCCGAAGGAAGGTAGGTCAAATTGGCGCGGAGAATGTCTCGGGCCGATCGTCTCGCACTACTGACCTAAACGGTTAGTCCCCTCATCTGAAACAGCACTACATCACCGCCAAGCCCCTGTCACAAGTGGATTACCGGCAACCGAAGCCACGGATCCTCAAGCCGCCGTCAGACAAAACACCAACAGCTTCCACGACCGCACATATCGCGGGTTCAATGCACATGTATGCCTTGACCAGGTGCCACTGTATGACGTGGACGAAGTTTGATCTAGTGATTTGCGTGCACTGCGGCTCTTCACATGTCTGTGAAAGCCTGCCGGCAACATGCGCTGATTTTCACCTTCAGTGAGGCATTGATCGGCCGCGTCGCGTCGGGTACGGCGCACAAGTCTGACAGAGATGAAGATCGCCGGGCATGCTTCGTTCTTCACGACCGACCTCCCTTCTTACATCTTACTTTCGACTTGCAGCCACCACCTTGCTACTGCAGTCAGCCCCACCCCGCTGCAGCGAAGCAAAGACCGTCCATCGCCTTTCGATGGCTTGTAATCCCCTCACCTCCACTCAGTGACAGAACCTTATTCAGCTGGCAGATATCCGTCGCCGCCGCCGTTCCTTCTACAGTCCTTCCTTTCTCTACAAGGGCTTTGCCTAGTGCTGAGCCTGCTACTACACAGTAGTTATCTGTTATGCCTTTCCGAACACTACTATGCCGGCTAGTCTTCTGCGCCATATTTTCCGTGTCCATCGTCAACGTTTTCACCAAGGCCAGCTCAGCGTCACTCCGCTTCCGGAATCCGAGGGCAGCAGCATTCGAGTCGAATGACTTTATCTGCCCTCAATCAGCACTTGCGGATGACGTACTTGTCGTCCTGCGCACAGGAGCCACTGAGTCCCTTGAGAAGTTGCCAGTGCATTTCCGGACCACTTTACGCTGTGTGCCCCACTTTGTCGTCTTGTCGGATCTCGATGAAGAGATCGAGGGCGTGCAAGTATACAACGTTTTGGAAGGTGTGACTGAGGGGACGAAGAAAGAGCACGAAGACTTCAAGCTGTACCACCAACTGCAAAAGTACGGTAGGAAGGGCCTACCGGACCAGAAGGTCATTACGGCCCTATCCGGCTCAGCCAAGGGCGACTACATGCAGACGGATAAAGATGGATGGAAACTTGACAAGTGGAAGTTCTTACCTATGATTGATGACGCCTACAAGAAGAAGCCGGATGCGAAGTGGTATGTCTTTGTCGAACCAGACACCTACCTGGGCTGGAACAACCTTCTCGACTACCTTGGCATGTTTGACTCTAGCAAGCCCTACTACATCGGCAAGCACCTATACATCAACGATATCGAATTCGGCTACGGTGGTGCTGGCTTTGTACTGTCCAACCTCGCCATGCGCAAGGTGATTGACCAACGTTCCACGCGCATGAGCGAGTATGAGGACTTCACAAAGACGCATTGGGTCGGCGACTGCGCGCTAGGCAAGGTTCTGGAGGACGTCAAAATTCCATTACATCGCGCCTTTCCACACTTCCAGGGTGACTCGCCGGCGAGCCTAAACCCGGCCATCGAGAAAATCGACCGCGATCTGTGGTGCTATCCCGCGATCACATATCATCACGTCTCACCGGCCGAGATCGAAGAACTTTGGGCTTTTGAGCAAGACTGGTATGGCAGGCACGACATCACCCTACGACACCGCGATGTCTTCATGGAGCTCGTACGGCCGAAAATAGCCCAGTCGGTCTTTGCATGGGATAACATGGCGGCGGACAAGGAATACAACGCGCATGACCACAGCACGTCGGCCGATGCGTTCGAGCGAGATGCTTGGAAGAGCTTTGGCCATTGTCGGGCGCTGTGCGAGGACCAAACGGACTGTGTCCAATTCTCTTTCGACGGGGGAAGCTGTTCGACATCAACAAAATTTTCGCTGGGCTATGCGAAGCCAAACGAGAGGATACGGAGCGGATGGATGCTTGATCGTGTTGATGACTTGTTTCGAAGTCTAGAGGATAAGTGTGGAATTAGAGATTGGTTCGCACCAGATGAGCCGGTCAATGATGAGCTGAAGATGAGGAGGAAGAGGAAGATATGAGGACCGACTGACTGAGTTGAGAGATAGAGACTGACTGAGTTTGAGCGAAAGATGTTAACGCCTTCGTTGGCCTTGGCGGCATTGGGAAGGCGTTCAGGATGCTTACCGGATGATACCCAAACACTCGCTTGCATACTCTCGTATATACTCAGAATTACTGTAGTGCGGAAGACTATCAGGTACCAACAAACAAAAAATGATAAAGTTAAAACAGCTTGTCGAAGTGGATCTTGAGAGGCGTGAGGTTAAGATGATAATGAGATTGCGGCGCCACAGACAGTGTTCTGGACCATCATCCCATATTACACCAAGCCATATGCGGCGTGTGGCCTAAACTTCCCCATGTTCGACCGTTTGCCAGTATTATCGGGACTCTGGAATGCTAGCTGTCTTCGATATCGTGCCCGCGCACAAACGCTTTGTGTCGGTTGTGACCTCTAGAATACACCCATCTCCATCTCTCCCAGCATGGGCATCTCCTCACCTGCAGGAATGGCCTCCACTTGCACATTCGAGTCATCCTCGAGTTGCTTATCGCCATTCTGCATCGTGTCCGTATAGTTAGGAGGCTGTTCCGTCTCCTCCAACGGCTCCGCATCATCCATCTCCACAAGCACCGCATCGCCACCCTCCGCCATAACATCACCACTATCTTGCTCGCCCATCCCTTCCGCTTTCGAGTCACTTCCTTGAAATTGTCCTCCCTTATCCTCGCCCTCAACGACCAATACCTCTCCATTCTGCTGACTCCAAAACTCTTCTTTCTCCGCTTGCGTCATGTGCTCCAATCTACTGCTTTCATATTCTTCTTCACTCCAATGATACTTCCCAATCACGCTCCCACCCCCGATAAAGTTGCCGTTGCGAACGCGGGTCTCATCCATGTTAGGGAGCCAGTCAGTGCGTGTGAGGCAGCCATGCCTAAGGAGGGCATGGATCAGCTGGGGGTCTGAAAGGCAGGAAACGAAAGGCAAGACGAACTCTTCACATAACCACTCATTCACGCCCATGCCACACACCACAAGCGCAATCAGCAAGATGGCAACCCGGCCCAGGGTCCGAGTGCGCGAACGGCGCCTTAATGCAAAAGGTGATTTGACGCGTGGGCCTGGAGTCGTTGGCGGTGAGAATTTCTCCGGATAGATGTGAATCGAGGATGAGGAGGATCCAGCCATTGTGTCAATAGGGTCAGAAGTCTTATCCGTAGGAGTGTCTGTATATCCTTGACGGCCACGATGTGAGGAGCGACGATATAACGGTGAAGTGACGATACTGCTATCAAGAGCGAGAGGGAGATGCATCGTACTGAGGGATGCTGGTGTATGAAGGCAAGCTCCTCGCCTCCATAACTGAGCTCAACGTGTAGCAAGGGCGGGGTCGCGCACATCACGCGTGTCTTGCATTCCTACCAAGGGAAGAACATTACACCACATAGTGACACGAAAGGGCGACACCAGAATGTACCTTGAGAAGGTTCGTACAAATACATATCCAGCCAACCGCAGCAGCATTACGTAGAAAAAAGAGGTCAGGGAACTGAACAACCCTTTCTAGATCCCCATCCATCATCGTTGACATCGTTAGCGGTTATGTAGCTTAGTATAAGAAAAAGGAGAGATTTGGGGGTATGTATGTCCGCGTATCCAACTTTCACCGCATTCGCCAAAGAGACAAATATCGCTGCAGATACCATCCCGCTACCTTCCATTCGTCTGTACCTAGCTAGGACCTGATTAAAAAGCATGCACTGCATCGTAAAAGAAGTAAAATGTGTGGTGTCTAGATGACTATTGAAGAGCACTTGGAGTCATTCAGGTCGCCACAGCAGTAGACGGCTTGTCTAGGTTGTTATCCGTGTTCGAGTCGCTGTTGTCGGCATAAGCAAGTATAGCTTTCGCTCCATCAAGACCAGAAATCGCGAGACCCTTTTCGTCCTCTTCGTGAATGACGTTCTCTTGCAGACTCTCCTTGGAATACTCGCTTTTCTTCTCATTGTCGCCAGAAGCGGTGTCGGCGTCATCATCATCCATCAGGTTCGGCGGTCGTTGTCGCATTGCGCGGGCCTTCTCGAGCGAGATGGTTTTCTGCTGATAGGTGGTCGTAAAAGGCAGTGCCTCGTCACGATCGATGGTGGCTTTCATGAGTGCAGCCATCCATAGGCGACCAATCGCGAGGCTGTCAACGGCAAAGTAGTGCACGATAGGTTTAGTGAATTGGACGCCGCGCTGCAGTCCAGCACGAGGTGGCACAAGCTTGAAGATGAACATTCCAGACATGTCTTCTTCGATACCATTGGCACTGTCGGTAGACGCAGTGGTCTGAATTGTTGCATTTTGAGGTGACGAAGGCGAGGATGCGGCCCGTGTGATAGTTGCGTGTAGTCCAGTCATTCTCTCGTCGTTCGCAGGAAGTACACGATGGGAAGATATGTCAATAAGACCTTTTTCCTCTGTGTCGTTCTCGGAGTAGTAGTACGCTAGTCGCCGGCCGCGCAACACGAACAGCCGCGTCTTCCAGGTGGTCATGAGGCTTGAAGACTTCTTCTTCATCCAGCCGCTATAGTCGCAATTCTCCATTGCGACATGAGGCGATATTTGCTGACGACCTTTAAGGTAGGCACTTGTTCCGTGCTTCTTAGTCTTCTTTCGTCCTTCTTTCGTGGCGGTGGAGCTGCCTGTAAAGCGCTTATTCGCTTCTGATTTCTCGAGTTCGAAGCTCTTAGAAACCGATGTACCTGATGGCGTTGTGGAGCCTGTGCGTGTTGGTGATTGCATGGGTGAGTCCTTGATCGGCGAAGCAGTCATGTCGCCGGTGCTGGCATTCGCTTTCTCCCCACCCGTGATGGCATCAGAAATGGCGCGCAGGCCGGTAGAGCGTTTTCTGAAGAATGAGTGTGATGCGGTCTGAGCCGCTGGCGAAGGCGAGGCTCGCCCCGTGGACGAGGTCTCACTTCCTGGAACATGCGGCGAGTTTGCAATAGCGTCAATGCTGTGTGAGTCGTATGTGAGCTTCGTAACGGTAGGGTTCATCTCGTTCATGGGCTTCAATGGTCGCACAAAGTCCATGGCACTTAAGCTGCGATCATTTTTGGAGCCAGTACCAAAGTATTGTTTCGCTGCAGCAGATGTGTGGCTGGGGGCCAGGGAATCAACGCTTCCGATCCTGCTGTGTCGTCGACTAAAGGAAGCAGTACGCCGCCCTGACTCGGTGTTGTAGCTTGCATTTCGAGAATGGCCACCGGTGCTCTCTCGTTTCCGCAGGACATTTCGATTCTTCCGACTGTCAAGCTCTCCACCGGAGAAGTATCCTCGGTCAAGCTCAGTTGAGTCATTAAGACCTGACTCTCGAGAATCGAATGCGGTGCCATTTGTGCTAGCAGAGTGACCATGGTGGTGCGAAGAGGAAGGCCGTCGGAGATCTTGCGGAGACTTCTGTGGCGAGCCCATAGTCCAGCCGCGGTCAAAGGACGGCGTTTTCTTGTGGGAGGATGGCGCAGGAGCAGATGTTGGGGCCTTCGTTGAACCAGACGTGCTGGGGGGAGGCACACCCTGATTATAGTCAATGGAGGAGTGGCGTCTATTGTGGTTCATACTGCGGATTGAAGCAGCAGACGGTCGTACTGGCGAGCCCAGTGGGGGAGAGGCAGGCGTGTGTTGTATGAGAGGCGAGGTTGCTTCCATGTTAGTGCGACCTGCAGAAGACACTGCTCGTGGGAGCGTGTTCTGGCGTGGCGCGCTTCCTCGGGATCCCATGCTCTCTCTCAGTGTCGGTATGCGCGGCAACACAGCTCCGGTCGACGCGGCGCGCATTCTCGAGGCCTCGGTTGGGAAATCGTCGTGGGCGTCCATGGGAGGAGCGTGTTGCAGGACCTGGGCGGCTTCCTTTGCGTTCTTGACCTCGGACTGCAGTGCGTTGATCTTCATCCAGGTTCGCAGCCGTGGGCCCATGGGTCCGAGATCGAATTCCTGCATGAAGATGAAGTTGCGGTCGACACCCAGCAGGGCCTCGCCGTCAATGTCCTGCTCCCGAAACACGTCGCAATGCCTCTTTTCCACGCCGACGTCCTCTAGGTACTCTGCTACGCGCGCGGGCGACCATGTCTTGACCTCCTCTTCCGTGTGCACACTATTTTCCTCCTCGTCCGTCTCCTGCCCGTTGATGTACGACAGTCGGTGGTGGCTGCTGTACTCGCTGCCCGAGTCGTTCACACGCAAGTCTTTCCCCACCACGCTGTGTCGCGGAGTGCTCATGTCTGTGATGTGCTCGTCAATGACGCTCAGCGTCTCATGCATCACGGGACTGCCGATAGTCTCTTCCTCGGGCGGTGCCTCTCCGCTCAACGTCATGCTGATGCTCCGTGGGGTTGTGTTCAGCGACGTCCTGCGCACAACGTCGGGCGTGGGTGCGGGTATGCCAAAGTTGAGAGGCTCCGTGTTCGGCGTGGCCTTGAGCGGTGCGGGCGCGGCGTTCGCGGTGGCCGGTGGCTGGGCGACGGGTGGCTCGAGAGTGGCAGCGCCCGGGGTCAGCGACGGCTGGACGGCTCTCGTGGATGCTTGCGAGGGAGTGCGCGAGACCATGGTCGGTACCGGCGTGGGCTTCGGTGCGGGTCGCGTGTAGACTGGGGCACGTCAGAAGCCTTTCCTGTAGCCACTGCGCCGGCCTTCACATGCAGGCCATTGCGACACGCACAGGCACGTGCAGGAATACGCACCCTCGGGAAAGAGGCCATTGTCGCCAGTCTCGGTGTTCTTGCCCAGGAACCAGCCATCGCCAAAGTCGTCGTCGCGCTCAATCAGCTCGATGCGGTCCCCGCGCCGGAGACTGAGCTCGTCGGGACTCCGCGCCAGAAACTCGTCTGCAGCAGCAGGTCAGTCTTTCCACAGCTCACAACACGGCCGGTCCCATGACTTACGGACGACGACCAAGGTATCTCCGGGCCGGCACTGCTCCGTGTGCGAGCGCTGTGCCATGGTTGCAGAGGCGGGCCGGCGGCAGGCAATGTCGCGATTCGATTCCAGATGGCGCAGCTGTAGGAGCAACTCTGTGCGGCGGCAGTCACCCAAGCATGTATTAGCGGTCGCTCATCGCATCATGTCCTGTTGTTGAGGAGCCGCGCTATCGGCGTCGTGGCGGGCGCAATGGACGATGGCCTGACTCGGACGCACCACTCCAAAGGGGTCCTCCCGACTCCCGACGACGCCGCTGTCTGAAGACACAAGGGTGACGGGAAGGCCAGTTGGCGCAGGCGGCTGTCTCGTTGCGGTGCTGGTGCGGGTGCGGGTGCGGGTGCGGTCGTCGTGGCTCGGTATTATTAGTGCTTGGGCGCAGGTGGTGCAGCGAGAAGCGCAGCATTGCCTGTCGACGAGGCTAGGCTGATTATGTATGCCGTCAGGCATGAGCAGCACAACGTCCACGGGCTGCCGTGATATTAATTAGGGCACGGCACGCATCGCCTCTCCGCTGCCCACGCTGAGCATTACAGCCGACACCGACACTGCGAGAAGGATGCTGCCTCGATCCACCGGCGCCTGGCGATGCTGCTGGCTGCTGCTCTGCCCGCCCACCTTGGCTTGTCAGTTGTCCGTGGCGCCGCCATGTTCAACCGCCGTCCCTGCTCCTCGCTTCTTCGCTGTCCACCCGCATGGGGGCGGGCGCTAGCGTGCACGCGAGCTGTCGTCTCGTCGCGACTGCCACTTCCCCAACCCGCGACTTCCAATCGAATCCCCCCCGGCGCCTGCCCCAGCTTCTCTGCTGCGGAAGTCGCGACCCAGTCCTCAAGGCACCGGCCTCGACTCGGACATAGTCTGGTCAAGACACATCGCCCACCCGCCACCTCGATGCGATAGACTATGACCTCCCCGCAATCGCTGCAGGACAGTCCCCTGGTCGCACGCGTCATTTGCAGACGGCCTGTAAAAGACAGAGCCCTACTGATCATTTCGTCTGGTCTTGCTCGAGAGCACTGGCAATGCCTGCCGAGGGCGATCCAGCAAACGATGCCATGGCACAAACGCTGAACTATGCCCTGGGGAATCTGGGCGGAAGACAGAAGAGCTGGATGCACGTCCCCAACCCAGACTCGAATCCTTCACCGTCCCATCTCACGGCGACTTCTGCTCTCCCCTTCACCGTGCGTAAACGAGGAAGGCCACCCAAGAAGGCCGCTGCACAGTCGACGGCAGCACCTGCCCACGCAGCAATTAAGCCCCTGGCCGAAAGACAGCCGCCCTCAAACTCTACTTCACCTCAGCTCGCCAATGTCGTGACCCACCGAGACGACCAGGACCGCCGTCCTCCGAGCGTCACTGTCTTCCCGTCACCAACGCCGAGCGAAGAGACGACAGACAACGCGGCGATGCCAGCCTTGCGCGGGCGCGATGGGACAGCGAATGCCGACTCTCTCGCGCTGACTGCTGCCCATTCCATCTATGCGCCCGACACACCTCTGGAGACGGTCTTTATGGATGCCGTGCAACGCGCTGGGTCGCGGCCGAAGAGACCCTCTGAGCACGCTGCGAATCAAGCTGCGAATCGAAACCACCCTCGCGAGCACGTACAGCCCTCAGCGACTGTTCCGAGGCCTCAGCGCCCCGAGTTCCCGCGACAACCTTCCGTACCGCAACCACACACGGCCAGTCCGCAGCTCGCACAAGGCATGCACGC
>TARA_R110002003_G_scaffold9_32_pt1 | contig 17382 bp, 17 predicted proteins | sample TARA_R110002003 | Tara Oceans TARA_R110002003 (sample SAMEA4396441) | marine metagenome | biome: Westerlies Biome; feature: [SRF] surface water layer (ENVO:00010504); material: water (ENVO:00002006), including particulate matter (ENVO:01000060) such as... | depth 5 m
GGGGAGTCGCTGGGAGGCGAGGTTAGGATGGTTTGGTGGGGAGGGGGGTGAGGAGAGGGGGAATGGAGCGTACGTCGAAGCTACGTCTCCCAAGAAGGCATTCTCGTTCGCGACAAGCGGCGGCTTGAAGCTCGATTGGGCTTGTTTGAAGTACTGCATTGCAGGCATGATGGCGACTTCTATTCCGTGGTTGTAATCCGTACCTGACTTTTCGTCAACCAACAAACCCAATCAATACACACAGTCATCTTTACGTTGTGCTTGTGTCCCCCTTCGTCGTCGTGGCTGTTCGTACGTAGTCAAGATTGAACCTCGTCACTTGAATCCCAGGCTGAAAACAACCCAAAACCCAATCGTCAATCCAGAGCCCGTCCAACAGCCACCCTCCCACCACTTTATACCCATCCTCCACGCACAAATCCACGCCATCAGCACCCCAGGCAGCGTATCTCGGCCATTGCCGCCGTGCATACCGCGGGACTCGATTACTCGAAGCGGCACCTGGGCATGCACACGGTGTCTAGCTACAGCGACATGTTGTCTAGCTCTGAGCGCTGTATTCGCAGGTGCTGTTCCAACAAAACCCTGCGAATGACGAGCCAGACATGCGCGGTTGGTGGTGGAGTAACTGGCACGACTGGATTAGCTGTGGCTATGGTGGGGTAGCTCTGAGCTGAGCTTACACCTACGACGGGCACGCTCGATTGGCCGTGGTCTTATCGCGTGGATAGGATTACCGCATTGGAAGTTGGAAGCGGGTGGGGAGGTGATTAGTCGGGGTTGGCTGGAAATGGCTGCTATGAATTGCGGATACTCATGGTAGAAGTGGTGGGGCGCGGCTCTGCGAGTGCGCTTGAGATGGGTTAGTAGGTATTGGATTGGGACTTCTTCATGCAGTGGATTATGGGCTTGAAAAGTAAATACCTGGGTATATTCTGAGGCTAAGGTATATCTGGATATCACGTCTCGTCCGCATCGTCTCTTCCTTCGTCCTCGTCTCGCCATCGCTTCCGCCACCACTTTAGCTTGAACCAGTCGCCTAGGGCGTCTTCACTCTTGCTGCCTCTCTGACCAAATGCCCATGACCCTCTCTTTTGATGTGGAGTGTCCATGACATCTGCATCCGAGTGGTCGCCGTCCTCTGGGTCTGAATGGTCAAGTAGTGCCGAAGAACTATCGACCGGTCTTTTGCCCTGTGATACGCTGCGGCTGCGCTGACTTCCTCCGCCTATCCCTTCAAACCACGAACGTCTCCGCATCTGATTCAACCAGGCTGATTGAGTGTTCTTTCGTCGTGCGGGTAAGGTGCCAGACCTTGGCCGTCTTTCCAAATCGGCAGACCGTCTTGCGGGCGAGGGTAACGAGTCTCGATCGTTGAGTTCGGCCCAAATCTCATCTGTTTCCTCCGAGATGGTCATTCGCCGTCGTCTCGGTGGTCTTCGTGGAGACGGACTGGCTCGCTCACTGCTCTGCTGGGTTTCCAGGACTGGTCGTTTCCGTGAGCGTGTAGTAGTGGTGAGCGCTGGCCCAGTCCCTGCACGGTGGAGCAATGGTGTCCTTTCGTTGATGGATCTGCGCTTGGCCTGCTCGTCGAGTGAACCGTGAAGCCCGGGTGCTTCTGCGTCAATGTCCACCGGTTCCTCAGGCTCATCCATGATGTGACCGTGCACCAGACCAATGCCAGGCTGTAAGACGGTCTGCGGCATTTGCACTCTGCCCATGTGCTTCGTTGCCACGGGTGAGGAAGGCTCATCCTCAGCATCTTCCAATCGCCAACTCAAGCAGACAACACCTGCGAGTAGAATGACGGTTCCCAGAGCAATGAGCCCTGCATGAAGGGCCGATAACCTGCTACTTTGGTGGAAGTAGATGAGGCCGTCCACAATGGCGATGATGTTGTAGACGCAGAACACAAGCGGATATAGCACGCTGGTGCTGACGAGCTTGAGCCCCCGATGCATGTAGTAAAGCTGAGTAAGGGCGAAGACGACGAGTCCGATCAGAATCATCCACGACTGCCAACGGTCGAATTGATTGTGGCGGTCCACGATTGTGCGTACAAGTAGTTCCACAGCACTCTTTGCGATAAGGAGCGAATGCGCCGAGAGTATGCCGCTCACGCAGCCAAAGAGCATGCCCCGGAGCAGCCGTAGTCGGGGTGTCGAACGTGGGTATATGCGTTTCAGAAGCCAAGTCGCAATGATGAAAAGGAGGACGACGAAGAGAGTGGTGAACATCCATGCTAGAAAATGCTTGCGTCCCAGCAGAAGGAGCAGCTGGTCCAGATTATGCGAGGGTTCCGAGATGGCGCCGAAGAGCGCTATAAGGAGTGCGCCGATAGCGACGAGCATTGTGCCGATGAAAGAGTATCGCGTGAATGGTTCGTTGAGAATTATGGAGGCGCATATCGAGTTGAAGACGAGGCCGGACGCCTGGAGTGTGGAGAGGACCGGGAGCGGAAGGGTGGTGATCTGGATGGTGCTGCCGACGATATTTGCCACGACGAACATGAGCATGCCCAGCTGCTGCAGTCAGTACCCATGTCTTACGGATGATGCATATGAGATATCGTACCTGCCATCTCCGCCGCTTGTACGGGGGCCGTCGGTCATAGTCGTCCTCCTTCTCCTCTTCCAGTAGATGCGACTTCCGCTGCAGCGTCAGGCCGATGCTCTGAACGCTGGTGGAGACGAGGCCGACGATTACTCCGAGCTATGAATATAAATGATCAGCCCCGTCATCATCATGCCGTCCTCGCCCGCTGGTATGCCGTAGGTACTCACAGCAATGCTGGCGCCCGCCGAGAGTTCCACCATGTTTACTGCGGCTGTTGTCGCTGCGATGCGCCAGGGCTACCTATATTGCGAGTGCATGCTGTGACTGTGCGTGTGAATATATGCGCTGGCGGAGTGGGCGGTGAAGGCAGCGTGGACGTGTGTCTTTCGTGTGTGTCGGGCTCGAACGTCACACTGGTCGATGATGAAGAGCACGGGACGTCTGCTGTCTGAGGAGTCCAGCCGAGGCCGAGAGCAGGGATCAGCAGGCCGAATGACGGTGCAAGAGAGCGCGCAACCACAGAATCTTATCTATATATGCAGGACATGGATGGAAATAACATGGCAGAGTAGATGTTCGCAGCGCACCAGGGCCGCATTTGCATACCTCCGCATGCATCTCCTCTAGCTTACTCCGTACCGCCCAGCGTAATGGCATGGTGCATGGTAGGGGCGGCAGGCCGGTGCTATCGCTAATCGGGGCTCGAGCTGCAGCGGCTTGAACTTCAATGCCAGAGCTCCATCGTCATCTGCCTTATCCACGCCCACTGCACCACCTCAACCCGTCCACCCGTCCACCCCTCCGCCAAACACACCGACTCTCACACACCACCGCCGCCATGTCGCAAGCACACGCCCTCTCCGACGACCAGGTAGGCGCCCTCGTCGCTCCCCCAGGCAGCTCTACAGCTCCCCGCAACTACGTCAACAGCCATTGCAGCACCAGCTAACCACCCCCGCCATGCCAGGTCGCCGGAGAGCTGAAGAAGATGACGGCCTTCATCCGCCAAGAAGCCATGGAGAAGGCCAACGAAATCCGCCTCAAGGCCGACGAAGAGTTCGCAATCGAGAAGTCCAAGCTCGTCCGCCAAGAAACCGCCTCCATCGACTCGTCGTACGAGAAGAAGTTCAAGCAGGCCTCCATGTCGCAGCAAATCACCCGCTCCACCGTCGCCAACAAGTCGCGATTACGCATTCTCTCTGCCAGGCAGGAGCTGCTCAACAGGCTGTTCGAAGATGCAAGTAAGAAGCTGGGCGAGGTGAGCAAGGACACGACCAAGTACCAGGGCATCATGAAGAACTTTATCCTCGAGGGCGCATATGCGCTGAGCGAGGACAAGCTGCAGGTCAAAGCCAGGAAGGCAGACTACGACGTGACCAAGAAGGCCATCGAGGAGGCACAGAAAGAGTACAAGACCAAGGTGGGCAAGGACGTCGCTATCACCATTGACGAAAGCGATCCGCTGCCAGAGGGGTCGTAAGTGGGATGCTGCTATCATGGGAGACCTTGGCTAATCATGTGCAGAGCTGGTGGAGTCATGATCGTTGGCACAGGCGGAAGGATCGACATCAACAACACCTTCGAAGAGCGCCTAAGACTTCTGGAAACCCAGGCTCTACCGTCCATTCGAGTCACACTTTTCGGCGAGAACGATAACAGGAAGTTCCACGATTGAGACATTGTCCTTGGACACCAATGGTGGTATCGACGCTTCCCAACATCTCGATCCGAGTAGGCACCTGTGCTACTTATGATGGCGAGCGTGACATGCGGATCGAGTGAGTTCGACCTCCCGCACTGAGCACTCTCCTTGCGGAGGGCATTGGCTGTAGAGTATTTGGAAGTTTAGCGCATCTTGCTGTATACAGATTTCTCAGCGCTCACCAGACACTGGCAGCGCATCATCTACGTTTGCTTGTGTCTAGTGAATTACTATGCGTTGACCTGTGCTTCTAGCGTTGTGACTTCCCAATGAAACTGTTACCGGAAGTCGCTTCCTCTCAGGTCCAACCGGACGCTCTTTCCTCCACATTGTTGTCAACACCTCCAACCATCGTAGCAACGGCGCACCTTCGCAACCCTCAATTCTGATTCTTGTACTCAGCGCGATCATGATGAACTGCAACATGGATCTGAGCCAATCACCACCTACGACAAGGCTGCGCTGGCCACTATATGCACTCGCGACTTCCCCTGGTTGGCTCATAGCACTGGTACACTACAAACCACACCGACGTACTTCGAAATCATCCTTGTTTGCGCCCCCACCAAACCCTACGTACGCACCTGCTAGACCGGTCAATCGCATCCCTGTCGGCCTTAGCGAGCTGAAGATGGCTGGTGACCTGCGGCTGAGGGCTGTTACACCGTCAGCCCCACCAAGGCAACAGCAGTTTGCGCCTTATCTAGACGTTCCGCCTTATCTAGACACGACGCGGATGTGATCTGTGCCTCGGAACTTTTGCTTCGAGCCTTGAGCAGGAGAACCGAATCGTTCGCTCCTCACAATGCCAGTCGATATCGTGCCGCGCGAGTCCAAGCGATACTCACATGGCAACCACCTCACGCCTCAGGATGCCAACGAAGACCGTACTCGCAGAAGACGACACAGGCATTCTTCTACTGATAGGGAGCGAAGACACCACTCTTCCGAACGGGGGTACCGATCTGACAATGAGCCCAGGCGACGGCACGGAGATGATCATGATAGAGAAAGACACCGCGCAAGCTCGTCGCGACGTTCGAAAGAGAAGGAATATAGCGAAAGTCGGACAAGGGATTCGTCCAGTGACTTTGATCAGTCCGATAGTGATCGCCGCAAGAAGCGTGAGCGGCCAACGTCAGGGAGGCACGATTACGCTGAACATCGCTTACACCGTGATCCCAACTTCGTGAAGCCAAGGGAGCCTGCTATCTCAACGGACCGCCCGTACGGGGAACACTGGTTTGATGATCTATACCACCAACGGCGCGAAAAGCGACCGCCAGTATCTGAACGCGTCGTGCATCGTGTAGCCGATGGGGACCGAGTACCTGCTCCAACGATGTCCGGACGAACACATGCGAAACGTGATCGTATGTCCAATGGATCTGAACCACGGACCTTGACCGACCGGCCGCAACGTTCGAAAAGGGAGATTTATGGTGAACCTCGTTTAGAATACCCTGATGGGGAACCTCTGCTCAGAACACGGCAAATGGCGTATGGCGACCATCACATAACAGTAGACGGCCCCGGCTCGACAGAAGATGAGTTCGACGCACATGATGTTACTAGCGGGCATCTTCCGGAAGATTCTGCGCCGACACCACTGCCCGAGTCCAGGATGAAGAGCTCTAACGATGCTCATAACCTGGCTAGTCAACATAACGGTCCTCGAAGCACCCCGTCACACGACCATGGGCAATCTGCTCATCGTATGTCTCTTCCCTCAGGATCGCGTGATAGTCCGCTCGGTCCTGGACATCGCAGTGCACAAGACTATCACGAGACTCGTCCATCGACCGCAGGACCTGGCACTGTTCCCTTCTACGATACTCAGCTTCCAAGACTGTCTGTATCTCAGTACCCTCCAGACTTCACGCAATCGCTGTCAAACATCGTAACCCCAGGCGATTCCAGATCTGAAGCTGGTAACTACATAGAAAGATTTCGACCGGGATCAGCACCATCGTCCACTTCGTCAGCGATCCCTTCTCGATCACCGTCTGTCTCCGGCTCTGGAGTACTTGGTTCTAGAACCTACCAATATCAGCCATTGAAGGAGCTCGAATTTAGATTGGTGAAGGTATTGCCCGAGAGGATGTGGAAGTTGAAATGCGAGATTCTCCACGTCTCAGTCGATGATGCACCTGAGTATACTGCAATTTCGGTCAGTTGGTTCCGTATATTGATGGCTTCACTTCCGCTTACGATAACATAGTATGCATGGGGTGATGGCGTTGACACGAGACCACTGCTTCTCGAAGGCGCAAACATTCCTATCGCTGTCAGTCTTCACGACGCCCTAAAAGCAGTGCGCCGCAAGAAGGAGGAAGTTCTTGTGTGGGTTGACGCCCTTTGCATCGATCAGCAGAACAAGGACGAAAGGAGTGAACAGGTCCGCCTCATGGGCCATATCTACAGTCGCGCAATGTCCGTTGCCATCTGGATAGGGCCGGATTTTGAAGAGAGTGAACTGGCTGTGCAGTTGCTCCAGAAAATGGCACAAAAGTCCGTTGACCCGCAACGTATCAAGTCTTTTCACAAGAATCCAGATTCTCTGGCACTCTTCAACTTGTTCAAGCGAGATTATTGGAAGCGACTGTGGGGTATGTGGCAACTTCCGCATCCACGTGTAGTATGCGCTGACTCTCTGTTCAAGTGGTCCAGGAGGTATCTTTGGCCAAGAATAAGATGGTCTATTGCGGCTACTCCATGTTCCCATGGGACGTATACCGCCAGGCGGCAGAAATATTCTGGGATAAAGACAGCGATCCTCATATCCGTCAAGGACCAACAAGCTTTCCGGAGCTTGAAACTCTATGGGAACTTGGAGATGAATCACTGTTGGAGGTAATGCGGGCATGCAGGAAGAAGCTAAGCGAGAACCCGCGCGATAAGGTGTTCGGCGTTCTAGGAATGTTGCCAGAAGCTACTCAACGGGAGTTCCCTGTCGATTACAGTCAGTCGGTCAAGACTGTCTACATGGACGTCGTTGATTACCTGATTTCTACCACCGATCAGCTGGACGTGATTCGCGAGTCGATACACTTCCCTCTTCACGTCAACTCCCTGGGCTTACCCACATGGTGCCCCGACTGGTCACATATTCCAGAGGTCTCTGGGATTGGTCGCACTTTCAACTTTGCGGCCTCAAGGTGTGCAAGCGGTCCCACCAAAGCTCAATACAGATTCCACGACGAAAGACGTAAACTCGAGATCTCCGCAATCAAGCTGGACTCAATCATGGCAACCGGAGTCGCAGTGGGTACATTCTGTGCCGCGCAGGATTATCTCACAGCCTTCCTGCAATGGCGCGCGGTACTCCTGCATGAGCTGAAGATCGAGGATGGCAACGAGAGCCATCCGATGCACGCAGCCTTTTGTAGAACATTGTGTCTGGGCCAAGTACCCGAGGATCGGAGCCAACCGCAAGTGTGGCGCGATCTTTGTTATCACGTCTTCGCTTCCCTGATCCGCGAGAGACTGCCCCGCCTTCCAGTCGACGAAGATTTGCGACACTATGCCGATGCCACCGGACTCATTGAGCCTGATGCTCGCCGAAAATTCCTACAGGACCATTTTGGTAACCGCATGATGGGACGCAGTCTATGTATCACAGAAGGTGGCCTGGTTGGTATGGGCTCGGGTTACATGACCGCGGGCGATATTGTTGTCGTGCCCTTTGGCTGTTCTACACCTATTCTTCTTCGGCCGGAAAATCGGCTCGGCGAGTATCGTTACGTAGGCGATATTTACATCGACGGTTATATGCATGGGGAGGCGGTTGCGCAGATGGAGGCGAAGGATCCGAAGAGGGTGGTGTCGACGTACAAGCTCTGTTGAAGGTAGAAAGAGTCGGTCCATCTACCTCCCAGCATCACACTGCTTGGACTCGACCTTCGCAAAATGAAGGTCCTATCAGCGCCCTGCAGTGTCAGCGTCAAACTCTAGCCCGGATACTTTTCCGGGCGACGACTGGCACATATCATTCGGATCTCACGCACCCAAATCCTGCGCACCGGAATCATTTCTGAACTCAATGTGGACTTCTATAGATGAGGTGTAGTCGAGGTCGTCGACACTTTTGCCAGACTGTTACTCCCTTGGTCGACTCCCCCAAACCACGATCGACACAGTCACACGAGTTCACCCGACCACCTGGAACTATTTCTGCTACCGACGCTACCCCATGGGGTACGCACGAGCTCTTCGATGATCAACGTGTCCCGCGATGAGCACATCATCGTTGATGCTGGCCCACGCAGCTGGGGACGACCGTCAACGTTACATCGGACAGCCCGATTCTTTCTCGAACACGTTATCCTGGGCACGTAGGTGACCAGCTCCGGTGGGCACAAGTGGTCGAGCGAAAAGTCTCCCGCCTAGCGGCCTACTAACAAGAAGTTCATAGCACGAATCACCTCGTATCTGGCATGGTCTACCGCGAGCTATTCGATTGACTATCGTTTGCCCGCGCACGACTGAGGCCAACTTCCCTGGCGTTGGGGTACACTTAGAGTAGTCCTCCGGTATCCTCCGTCCGATTCCTTGTCGGCATACAAGGGCCCTTCTGGCCAAGCCGGTGAATCTTTGGTAATAAAGCTTGGCTGCAGTCTTATTGGAGGTGTAAACGTCTTCATGCGGACGACCCTGGAGCCGTTTCGCACATCCGAGTTGTTTCTCGGTCGACATAGTCGAGACGGAGGTCAGGCCCAGATTGTGTTAGCTACATGCCTTGGCGTGCAGCGAGTAACCCCGCCTCCGCCTCCGCCTCCACCTCGTGGGCTTCATGCAAGCAAGCGCACGCGTGCCAGGACGCTCTAAGCCCCCACTATTGTACGAGCCCCAAGTTGCCGACAAGCTGCCGACCGGATGCTTCCTCCCCGCAGATCTGTTGGCTTGAGATCTTGGTCCAGATCTCGGCTTCCTTGGCCTACACCAGCTAAGTCAAACGCACTTCACCGCGATAAAATTGATGGCATACTCTCTTTTGCTAAGGAAGCGAGTATGTCAAGCACTACTGTCACATAGAGGGGTTGAAGATACAACGACGCTTTTCGCTCTTGGCCTATCTCATCGGCAGCATCACCGCCAGAAGATACATCGCATGTTTCAAGTCCGTGGTGCTGTTTGGTCCAAGAGTGGAACGCTGATCTTGGCCCTCTTGGCTTAGCGGCATCAACAACGCTCTCTAGCTTACTTGTGTTTAAAGCCCACGACTTGTACAGTTCCAAGGCTTTGTGGCTTGCCATGACTTTCTCGCCTGCCTCTTCTCCGACGACAAGACTTCAAAGACTCTGGGTTTTGTTCTACGTTCGGTCATCCGACCACTCACGAGTAATGCTCGACGCGGGATCCCACAGTTCAACGGGGCTCTCATCACCGCTGAGACTCTTGGGCTCGCGGGTTACCTACCTGGAACGATTTGCTCTGCACGGTCACGTCAGCTAGGATGGGTGTCGAAATACGGTACTGTAGGAGGAGCTGAGCACGTCAAGATAATCGCAATTGAGGCTCACTATACGATGTATAGCATCTACGCGATGCCCGCCAATAACGCTCTGAGTTGAATAAACGTCGCATGAAGGCTTAAAGCTCTGACCTCACCCACCGGACCGCCGATGCAGCTACCACGGTGCTCCTTCCGCCCAATGACTAGCGATCATGAGAGCCTTCTAGAACTACCGAGCGTCTACGGTAGAGCTTCCTCCGACCTAACACGCCACACGTTGCATACCCAGCATGCATCGCAACGCAACACACATACTGAGACTAAAAGTAAGCACGAAGCTATCGGCACCCCCGCTGAGCCCCATGTTGGCGCTTCCAAATGCCTCAAATTTGCCCAAGACGGCCGGGAGAAGCGCGGGCAAGTGTCTTGGTATGCATGCATGCGCGGAATTGGCCTATGGGGCTCGTGGCTCGAGAAATTTCGGGATGTAACACTATGAGTTATGATAGTCACTCCTGATGGTCTCCTAACAGTGGATACGATGTAGAGCTTTGAGCTTTGTATAAAGCCCAGTCCTACGTCCCCGGATTGTGACTTCCCCAGATCATCCTGGCGGTCCACTGTTCTCTCCGCCTCATTACCCCGGACTTCATCGTCACTTCCCTAGACATCACACATACCAAATTTCAGTATGGGCGACAACAAGAATGAAGTCCAGATGCTTGAGAGACAGGAGACGAGGGATGAGGGCGTTCTGAAGCTCATTCCCATCATTCAGAAGACAGATTACTCTGGTGCTTATGAGGTTTGTCCATTGATCTAACCACATCATTCATCACTCACTGACTGCCACATAGAAAACCGATCCTCGGGAAATTGCACTTGTGAAGAAGCTGGACAGATGGATAATGCCTATGCTTTGGGCTATGTACTGGCTGAATTACCTTGGTATGTGCCGATACACGCGTTGCCCAAACAACACTGACTCCGGGCAGATCGCAATGCCATCGCACTAGCCCGTATTGACGACCTTGAGGAGGACCTTAACCTCACTAGCACACAGTACCAAACGTGCGTGTCGATTCTGTTTGTCGGCTATCTTTTGGGGCAGATACCTTCCAACATGTTTCTTAACAGGACCCGGCCGTCTCGCTACATGGGCGTCTGTATGATGCTGTGGGCCGTCGTCTCCGCCCTGACTGCACTCTCCAAGGACTTCAAGGGTCTACTTTTGACGCGCTTCTTCCTAGGCGTGACTGAGGCACCATACTATCCTGGCGCAGTCTACCTCCTCGCAATGTTCTACACGCGCAAGGAAGTCGCTACGCGAATCGCTATTCTGTACACTGGAAATATCCTCGCGACTGCCTTTGCTGGTCTCATCGCTGCGGGTATCTTCCATGGTCTCGGCGATGTTGCTGGTATCAGTGGATGGCGATGGCTCTTCATTCTTCAGGGTATTGTGACCTTCCTCATTGCCATCGTTGGCTTCTTCCTGTGCGTAAGACCCGGGTGCGAAGTGGATGTTCCGTCTCAGAGCACATGCGACCAACTTCGTCGCATAAAGTGGCCATGTCGCTACACATACGCCTGAGCAGAACATCTACCCAGGCCTTCTCTCTATTCTCTAGAACGCTACTAACCTTGCGCAGCCTCCCCGACTTCCCACACAATACGTGGTGGCTTACTCAGGCTGAACGTGATCTCGCCACCAACCGTATGGCAATCGACACGGTTGGCAAACAGGGCGAAACGTCTGTCTGGGCTGGTTTCCGACAGGCTGGTAAGGACCCTATGGTCTGGATCTTCGCTGCCATGGCACATATGCATTTAGCGGCAAACGGTTTCAAGAACTTCTTCCCCACAGTCGTACAGACGCTCGGATTCAGCGAGACCATCACCTTGGTAATGACCTGCCCTCCCTATCTCATCGCCGGCGCTGTCACGATTGCGGTATCTTGGTCATCCGGCAAGTTCAACGAAAGGACGTGGCACATCACCATCTCCAAGTGTGTCGCTGTCGTGGGCTTCTTGGTTGCTTGCGCACCCATTAGCGTCGCGGGCCGTTACACTGCCATGGTGATTTTCACCATCGGCACCTACGGCGTCAATTCCTTGATCCTGGGTTGGTGCGGTTCGACTTGTGGTCAGACGCCCGAGAAGAAGGCTGTTTCGATTGGGATCGTAACGACCGTTATGAATGCCTCGTTCATCTGGTAAGTCTCGCAGAACTGCTTCGATCAATTCATGATTGCTAACGAGGACCGCCAGGACTCCATACCTCTGGCCCAAGAGCGACGAACCCCGCTACGTCATTGCGCTCAGCTCGTCCGCGGCCTTCTCCATTGCGACGTTTGCGCTCGCGTGGGTGGCGAAGTTTGTGTTTATGCGCAAAAACAAAAAGTTGAGGGAGTTGGATGCCGAGGTGCAGACTTTCTACGTCTACTAGACTTGGCGCTAGAACTTGCTGTTCGAGTTGAGTTGGCTTGATGGCATCGCGGCAGGGAGGATTGAATACTTGACTCATGGTTATGCGAATAGGCCAAGAGATTCGCGAATGATGATAGGTTGATGGTTCTTTGACGATGTGTATGGGATGCGCATGAATGGAAAGAATATCCCAAAGACAAAATATTCGTATCAATTCTCTCGAGTGTCTGCGCACATATTGGCATGAGATCACTTGCGGCAAGAGCACGATCAGGAAACAGCCCGCACAGGGGTTTTGAACTATTCGTGAATATATACATGAGAACATAACTAGGTATCAAAACACCCGTGTTCGACTTTTCAACAACAAACAACAACGTCGGCAACTTCAGGCCATCGGAATCCACTTTTACATCGCCATCTCCTGTAACACAACAGCCGTCGCAATCCGGTGCGGCTAGGACGAGCCGTACTGAACGCCGCCGCCGGGCGCCACCGTCACGGTCGCAGTCTGCGTAAGCGTCTTGGTCACCGTGCCGAGGCCGCAAGCCGTGCTGTTCGTGCCGGCCGTCACGTAGATGGTCGGTGTGACGGTCACGTAGACGGGCGCCTTGCACGCGCCGTTGCTGCTCGCTGGAGCGCCGGAGGGCTGGACGGCGGCGCTGGACGGTGCGGCGGCGGATGGGGTGGGCTTCGTGGCGTCTTTGGGAACGTCGGTGGGGCCCTGAGATGAAGTGGGCTTTGTGGCGTCTTTGGGAACGTCGGCGTATCCCTGAGATGAAGCGGCGGGTGTGGGAGTTGCCTCGCCCTTGTTGGGCAAGTTCAGGCTGAAGCTGAGCGAAGGCTTTGCGCCCGTCTCGTCCTTGACGACCTTGGACGAGTACGCCTCGGCTGCGGAGGACGCAGGAGCCTTGGACGATGCCTGCGCAGAAGGCGTAACAGCTGGCGAAGAAGAAGATGTCTTGTCGCCTCCAGCCACCGGAGCAGGAGTAGCAGCAGCGCAGTTCGGGCCAGTAACAGCAGTCGCATCAGCAGGACCAGACTGAATCGGGTTGCAACCTGGAAGCGCGTCAAGAACAGACGAAGCCTCGTTCGTTGCGCCCATGACAGAGCACTGCTTGAACTCCGGGTCCTCGTTTTTGTTGACGTTCTCAGATCCAAAGCACTGCTCCATCTCAGTCTGTCCACAGCCACAGCCGCAGTTGCATCCGCCCGTCTGCGCCGTCGCCTTTTCCAGCACGCCCTTCTCCCAGCCATTCAAGAAATCAGCGTGGAAGCCAAAGCCCGTCGGATCACCGTTCGAGATGACCCACGGCACACTGTTGGCGTCGTACTGTCCATCGAACGACGAAATATCATACCAGAACTCGATGAAGATAGTCGGAAAGCGCGCCGCACGATGTGTCTCCGGGCAATTCTCCGTGCCCACACCACCAGCGCCCGACGGATACGCCATATGCGCATTCGGGTTTTTCGGATCCAGTTTCTTTCCATTCCAGCAGCTCGGGAACGTCACCTCGGATGCGAAGCCGTACTTGCAGCTCTGAAACCCCTTGGGGAAGCCATTGCTGAAGATTTTATCATCCCGCCCGTCGGGCTGGTGGCATCCCCACCTGACACCGGCGGGATTGTCGCCATCAGCGCGCTTCAACGGACTCCCGGCAATCATGTTGAAGTCCTCCGGAAACCCGGTGACGTTGGCCCACTTGTCCCCGTCGCCGAACTTGTAGTAGATCTTGGTCGACTGCTCGGGCACGCGGTAGAATCCAGTCCCGTTCCCGTTCCAGAATAGCGTCGGCCGCCAGTACAGACTCTTGTCCGTCTTGATGCGCGCCGTGCTGCACGATGATGCTTGTGTTGCCTCGTAGTTGGTCGATGCGGTGAGCCCGTTGCCGCCGTCGAAGGAATGCAGATGCGGACTCTGGGTGCCGGGGAAAAGGGCGGGGTCGAGACGCTGGTAGCTGAGAGCATCGCCGCCGCGGTTGAAGAAGCTGAAGTAGTTGCCGTTGCAGCTGAAGGCGGAGGATGTGGCGGCCAGTCCAGCAGTGAGGGCGATAATGTTGGTATACATTGTGACTGTTCGTTTCGTAGTCCGATATATTCCAAAGTGTTGGTTTTGTGAGATGAGCCAGCGAAAAAATGAGTCGAATGTGAGTGAGCAAAAAGGAAGGCAAGTGAGTCTCAAACTCGGTCAAAGGAGCGTATGTACGAAATCACCCAAAAGAATGAAAGGTATTCCTGTACCAAAAATCGAGCGAAGCAGCGATGCAAAGTCGGAGCGCAAAACATGTCGGCGTGCTAGCCCATATATACCAGCCGCTACTGCGGTCAAAATTACATGCAGCCTTGGGGCTTGAACAAGGCCGCCTCGCAGGACGCCACCATGTTGCATAAGGGATACACCCAGGCCTGCAAATGTTCCTGGACCAGGCTGGGCGGAGTGGTTGCCGCGCGCGGGATCTGACCAGGGCGAGCCGCGCGCAGTACAAAGACTGGGGGTTGAAGTCTTGTCAGGGGGGAGCGTGGTGAAAAGTCCGTTGAGCTGTCGCTTCTTAGAGTCAACGCTTATCATCGCAGCGAGAAAGGATGCAGCGCAACATGACCATCTACACCGAAACGAAACAAAACCAGCGAGACAAAGGTGTCGTTTGTTTCTTTGTGCAACGGCTTGGTGGTATCGATAGGATTAAAACGTCCGCCCGTTCGAGGCGCCGTGGCCCGGGGCGCTAAGGCGCACGCGAGAAACGAGTAGCTGATCTTCAAACGTTGCTGACTGCCCCTGCTGGAGATTACCTTGCAGCCGTCCACCTTAGAGCCGAAAGGCTATTTTGGAGTTTTGAAACAACCGCTTTTCTTTGCCGGGAATGGCCTTGATCCTGCGTTTCTGTGTTCTTTGAACTGTGCATCATAGGTGGTTTCGATCTTTCAAGAATATAGGAACGAACGATTTTGTGGGACGAACGCCATCGTAGCTGGGATGTACGGGTGCGGTTGCGGTTGCGGTTGCGGTTCTTGAATTTTGTTTAGATTTTGCAGAAGTCATGATGACCATGTCGGAATGTCACTTTCTCATTTCCAGTCATTCAGCGCGGCCCCGCTGCTGGATCCTGCGTGTCGGATTTCGGAGTCACAGCCTGTAATCTGGGGAATCATTTCGCTCCCGGTAGACGTCACATCGATAGCGACGGTAGTGACACTAGCCTCGCAGTGATCTTTTGGCGGCCTGACTGTCGTCCTCTCCGCTTGACACTAAGTGCGAAATTTGTGCTTTGGCATATTTCCAAGTGACGACGAGTTTCGCTCGCCGGGTTCAGCTGCCGGCTCGGTTGCCTTACACTGTTCAATTTATCGGCGCTTAAGCAGACGGTATGCAGAGCAATTAACCCAACGGCCAGTATCGATAAGAATAGTAGAGTGCCAACTGCAGGCCTGAAACGAACCACTATCGCTGCATGCTGATAAGATGGAGCGTGGCCGCAGGCGATCGCAGTTTAGCTGGAATCGGAGCAAGAATGCTTCTAGCACAGAATACGGAGGACGTTGCATGCTATCGTGACTGTCGATAACTCTTCTCCACTACTTCACCCTGAGTAAGATGGGAAGCTTCGAATTAGCTCGGAACAAAGACCACGTCTTCTGGGGAGCTATCGGCGCAAAGGGTATGGTGGCAGCTTCTACTGTGAACAATGTACAGCCTAGGCTACTAGTAATGCTTCCATCGAACAGATCCCTTTCTCTATACGCCTTGACGATGACCACCTATTTCTTATTTGAATTGAGATAATTCATCTCATTATAGGCCTGTACCGCTACCGCAATTTTCGTCCACAAACCATCTTTCTTGCTCCGGTCCTCGATGGCAATTTTGGGTCCTTCCTTGTCGCTTCTGAGCTGAATTTCTATTCCGCTCTTCTCCCTCGTGATAGTCTTCACATCCTTCATCTGCACCTCCCATTCTATATTCGAAGCAACGTATTTCATCATCACGATGTAGTTATATGTGAGGAGCAGCTCTCTGCCTTCCTCAAGCCTGAGGTGCGTAATGTAGATTTCATCATCGTACTTCGGGGGAAACATATACCGCCGCCAAGTTCGTCCTATAGGTTCAGTTTCGACCTTGCTGTCGTCAGCACGTGATACATTAACCTCGGAAGAATGGACACCATCGATATCGCCAGTATTCGTCTCCACAGCTTGCGGTTGCTTTGGTACGATCGTCGCGCTTGGGGATGCCGAGGGGATTCCAGGTCCCATGACTGCGTTATGGATCTGCTCGCCACCCGTCCGTATCGTGCTCCAAACCGCCGAAGCAATGCTCAGAGGGCGGTCTTCTGTTGCGGATTGGGCGGCGCCAGAGGGCGAGGAAGGCTTAATGTTGAGGTCGAGCATTGATCTATTCAGGTTCAGCTAAGTGCATATTTTCGGGCGCGAAGAGGTGCTCGTACTTTTGTAAGCTCCCAGTTGACTCGGCTGCAGGCAACGGCTTTTGTAGTGATGCAAGCCAAGGATGCCGCAATGCTACTGCAGCTGTGGGGCGATCGGCCGGCATGGGTCGTAACAAGTTCCACACGAACTTTCCAGCATTCCAGTGGATGTTTAATTTGTCAATAACTTCGAACGGGTAAGACGATGGCTCCTTGATGTACGATGCCAGACCTTTCGGGAATGGTGGCTCGTTAGTAAGAGCACGAAAGATGATTTCGCCGAGGGACCAGATATCTACAGCGACCGTGTATTCGCGCACCTCTCCGAATTCTGCAGAATCCAGCAGTCCATGCTGAACCAAAACTTCCGGTGCCATGAAGCCAAGAGTACCGCTCAGCGTCCGTAATGCATGTAGCCCTTCTCCTGCGCGTTTACTGATCCCAAAGTCTCCGATTTTGACCCACCAGTCAGGGCTGTGCGACTTGACGAGAATATTAGCTGGCTTCAAGTCGCGGTGAGCGAAACCATTGCGATGCATGAAGTCGAGACCTTCCAGGATCTGGAAGCAGATTTGCTTTACTTCGGTCTCAGGTAAAGGGGACGTAAGATAGGCCTGCAAGTCGCCAAGAGGAAAGTACTCCATCGCTATGTGAACGTGGCGGTCAGATTCAAACCAGCCAAAAGATTCGACAAAACAAGCGTTGTACTGTTGGCGTCAATATTTGTATAATGTGGCTGTTGAAGCTCCTCCCGGGCGTGAGGTCTGGTAAAATTACTGACTTTGGGATGAGAAAACTTCGCAATCGCCTCAAGC
>TARA_R110002003_G_scaffold54_7_pt1 | contig 17375 bp, 26 predicted proteins | sample TARA_R110002003 | Tara Oceans TARA_R110002003 (sample SAMEA4396441) | marine metagenome | biome: Westerlies Biome; feature: [SRF] surface water layer (ENVO:00010504); material: water (ENVO:00002006), including particulate matter (ENVO:01000060) such as... | depth 5 m
CTGAATCCTACCCTACAGCCTTCTCTCACGACGTCGCAATCTCACTCATGGACTACTGACGCGATTGGTCCTTTGACGCGTTTCCTTTTGATCCTGCTGCTTCTGAACACCGTGCACCCGGCATTGAAATCAGGCATCCTCCGGCAAACAGAAGCAGCCCGGCCCACAAGATCACCAACAGAGCCTGTTGCAACCGTGCCATCCTTGGCGTAATTGACACTCAACCTGCTCGAGGATTCAGATGCCGACTGATAGCATCGCTCGTACGAGTGTGAGTTGCGATAGCAATGCGCGGCAAGGAAACTTGCGACTCGCCTCCACGGCGGCGGTAAACACCCCATGGCTACCAGCAGCACCGCGCTCGAGACAAGCATTTCATCCCGCGGACCAACATTCGGGCATCGTCGATGCTCAGCTAATGGCACCCTTTGGTTGCAAGGAGTGGAGAGCTTCCACACGCAACAACACATCGCCTTAATGGTCCCGACAAGCACAGTCTTAAACTGAGCGTCAAGGCATGCAGGCCTTCTAACATGACGCGGACAGCGTCAGATGCAAGCTGGAGAGATCCACTGCCTTTAGAGTCGGTAGCAGACGTCAGCGGCCGGGTGTGTAGACTGCTGGTCTCTCTCATACTTGGGGCGCCGAGGGATTGACATTTTGAGACAGACATTCTGTCCTCACTGACCTTATTTGCTTTCAACACGCGGCATCTTACAAGCCGTAACGAGTCGTCACGCCGCAATGGACGCGGTCCAACATGGCCGCATCTTTGCGCCATCAGGGTGGTGATATGCGCAAGTATTTCTCCATTGTATGTTGGCCTGGCTGTCGTTGGCTCTCAATGCGACCAACGTCAGCCGACTGCCAGCGAACGCGGTGCATATCACACCGTTCGGCCCAGCCCACACAATTCTGAGAGGCACCATACTTGCTGTAGCGATATGGTGTTTCTCGAGGGTGTAGTGTTGCCACTACGGCACCCCTTGCGTAGCCCTCGAGTACCGACCATTCGAATCGGCTGCGGGACGGCGCGCTGCAAATGACAACAGCACTTTGCAGATGCAGCAGCAGCCGTGCGTCCACTGCATATCCAAAACCGGGACCCATTGGAGACAGAAACCGTAGTCGAGTCCTATTCTGAGCTCATTCAGCAGATTGTTTTCCTGCAAGCTTAAGCACGCGCAGCTGCAGGAGATCGATGGGGCCTGGGACACAACGCCTCGCGACGCTCCTCGTGTGCATGACATGCCTTCTGTTCCGACAGCTGACGAGATCTAGCATCTCGCGTAAAGCAAGGATTTGATTGATCGATGTGGTGTAGGAGCGCGGAAATTACTATGTCTTGCTGCAGACACCCACGGTTGCTCATCTCGGCCAACATGCCAAAGCGTCACATTGCCCGAATGCTATATGGTCCCTGGCAACAGCGACGTCTGATGGCCGGAGACATGTTTCGACAACGGCGTCTGTCTCAGCAGCGTTCCATTCGCTCAGCAGCCCGACTCCAACCGGCGACGACCATGTCGCGGCAAGTGATGCCCTGTCGCCGCGCCGTGATTGACGGACGCTGACTGGCGGGGGCCGAGTGCGGAAGAGTTCGCACGGCTTGCTTTAGCGGCCCCAGTGAATTGGTGATTGGGCAGAGGAACCAAACCGAGGCCATTTCGGCGCACACAGGAGAGGCCCGACAGCGCGCGGTGGTGCTTGCAACGCATCTCAGCAGCCGAGCAGAGGCAGCATCATTCCTGCGCACAATGGGTCGCGCACTAGGCTGCTGTACGCCCCGCCGTGTGAACGGGCGGTGAAGACGGAGGACAGCAGTGTGGACGACGGCGCCTTGGTGGCGGGGCTGGCGCAGAGGCAGATGGCCTTTTGCTCAAGCAGACCCGCCCTGCTGGTATTCCAGTCGATCCAGCCCCGTGGGTCGCGCCATGCTGTTTCTGGCCAAGACGCTGGCACGGTGTCAAGGACAGGGCCTCCACAGCCATAGCATGCGGACCTAAGGCCTAAGAGGCCAGCGAGCGGTGGAGCCGCTTCGGGCGACGAACTCTGGGACTTGCGGCCTGCGGTGGCCGAGCAAGCCAGCGTCAGCGCTCATCGACGCGCTTGACGCCTGCAGGGGTCGCGCCTGCCTCGACGTCTGCCTTTAAATATACGTGCCGCGCCGCTCCTGCCCTGATGACTGAGATTCCCGGCTCGTGTCGACGCCCGCCGACGTCCCCAGTCTAGTGTCCCAGCACTGTGTTCTATATACCGGACCGCACCCGCTGGCCCAGCACTCGTTTCGCGTTTCGCTGCCACCCGCCCTCTCGCTGCTCTGCGCTGCCCACGCCCGCTCGCAGTGCCCTCGTACGTCTTTGCTGCAGCACGCCGGCGCCGACTGCTCGACGTCTCATGACCTGCGCGCCCGCCCGCCAGCAACACGGCACGACGCTCCGCTCCGGCTGAAGACGCAGCTTATTAGGCGACCTCCCCGCCCACGAGGCTCCGTCTGAAGTCTGGTTGTTCCAATGGTTACGATGGCATCGAATGGGTGAGTGCAGCCCTGCCCCCGCTCTGTGCGACCGCCTCCTCTGCGCTGGCCGCGCGCACTCGACGCTGCAACTTGGGGGCCGAGCAGGTGACTAACCGCCCGAGCAGTCTGCCCGTACCCGCCCAGAACAGCAACTACCTGGAGAACGGCCGCTGGTATCATGGCTTCCGGAGAGGCATCTACATGTATCCGTGCGATGAGGTGAGCGGCCGCCGCGCTTCCGCCAGCCATCGCACACGCTGACACGGTGCAGCTCGAAAAGGACCGCATGGACATCTACCACAAGCTCTTCACAGTCGCACGGCGAGACCACCTGCACCAGGCGCCTATTCCGCAGCACGGGGAGCCCCGCATCCTCGACGTGGGCTGTGGAACAGGCATTTGGGCGATTGACATGGCCGAGTAAGTTGGCTTCCGCAGCCTGCAATTTGTGCCCTGCAAGGCTAACCGCTCCTGTGTGTGCAGCAAATACCTAAACGCCGAGGTGCGCTGACCCGAGTATTGCTGCATTGCTGCCAGACGGCTTACATTGATTGTGCAGGTCCTAGGCTTGGAACTCGTCAATATTCAGCCCGAGAAGTATGCTGCCCACCCTTGCGTGCATCGCTCCAGACACTGATTGGCGTCCGTGCAGAATCCCGCCAAATCTGCGATTTCGTGTACCACGCGATTACGAGAGCCCGTGGACATTTGGAGAGGATTCCTGGGACCTGATCCACTTGCGCATGGCATCTGGTAGCGTCTCGAGCTGGCCAGAGCTTTACCAGAAAATCTTCACGTATGCACCGGACTTAGCACTGCTCCATTCAAGCTGACTCTGGCAGACACCTGAAGCCAGGCACTGGCTGGATTGAGCACGTCGAGATCGATATGGAACCGCGCTGCGACGACTACACACTGTCCCAGGAGAGCATGCTGGTAAAGTGGTACCGCTGGCTAGCAGACGCTACCCACCGTGTCTCGCGCCCAATCGCGTATGAGCACAGAACCCGCCAGTTGCTGCAATCGGCCGGCTTTATCGACATTCAGGAGACGGTTATACGCGTTCCCTACAACTCGTGGCCCAATGACCCGCATCAAAAAGACATCGGCAGGTGGTACAACCTGGGCATCACCGAAGGCCTGGACGCACTAAGTTTTGCACCCCTAACTAGAGTTTATCAGTGGGATCTCAACGCGCACGTCAAACCATTACTGGACCAGGTTCGCAGAGAGATATGTAACCGCAAAATCCATGCGTACAACAACATGTAAGTCATGGCCTCTCGCAGTGTTGTACCAATTGATTGCTGTGACCGTCCAATACTGACCCCTTGCGCGATAGACACATCTGGACAGCCCGTCGCCCACAGCAATAGACCACGGATGTGACGAGATGTCTCAATCGAATTTTCGCGCCCCGTGCGATGTCCGGCCACGTTTGCATTCCGCATTCCACGACCAGTCCCGATCGCCTGAACAGCCGCTTCGAAATCCCGTCGCGATGCTACGTTGAACTTATCGACAGCGATATCCTTTTTTTTAAAACATACTAGCCTGTGTTGCTCTGCAACCACACCCTTGTGGTCCCACCAAGTTGGGTGCGGATGGATACATCGAGGTGAAAGCATTACTGGGGCACAGCATTCTGCCGTGCGCACTGTCCATCACGACCTGACCGACCCGCTGGAGTAACCATGTGCATGATCTACTGGTGCATAACGCGATACGGAAAATCTGGAGTTCTGGTGCCATACTAACCGGCGTTTGCGGCGTTGACGTGATGGGAATATGATACCTTTTCCATCCGCGGCAAAAATCACTTTAAGGGGAGGTGCATTACGTGTGGTTTCGCGGATGCTACACTTTTCATGAGCGCGCGGAGGTTGCGCCTGGTGGTACGTTCCGCTTCGTAGCGATTTTCCTGGTGAGCAGACGCTGAGCGGCATGTTTTACATTGCATTTTCGCAGAGACCCTGCTTTGTTCTCATTTCGGTGGTGAGCGAATGTACGAAGCGAGCATTTTTGTGTTTTAGCGAAGCGTCAAGGCTGTTCACGACCCTCGGCCTTGACTGCACTCTGACCAGTATATAATTTTGGAACTATACCCCACTTCCTACAGGCTGCCCCTGGTGTGTCTTCCGTCCTCGATCCTTGCAGCATTCTCCATACCACAGTCCTATCGGCGACCGTTTGGTGTTTGCCACGATATATATGTCTGGCTTCGACACGCGTCATGCCCACGTTGTCGGGAACAATGGCATGGTTCGTGCCTAGAGTTCGCCATCCATGAAGAGGCGGCACGAACGATCTCCTGTCGCTCGCGCCGCATTCAGCAAGTGGCACTCCATCAAAACTTTGCTTGGTATCGAAGCAGATGGTGTGCAATTTTAGCCGGGCGCGGTGCAGCACGCAGATTACGAGATGCAGCAGCACATGCTCAGAGGGGAGGTTTCGCTGGCGTGGGAGTGGCAAGGATGAGGGCGCGGCATGACTCGCTGCCCTCTCGGTGGGGAAAGGACGTCCGAGCGCGCGCCTGCCCCGACAAGCTGGGACGGCTGGTCGCGACTGGGAAGGTACGGTCGGGGTCCTGCCTCCAGTGCGGAAATGCGCCCTCGTGCCTTCGCTTTGCCCTGCACGCCGAGACGCCTCTGTCGACCTCTTCTCCGTCCTTGCCAGCAAACAGGCGCAGTGCAAACGCCTGCACGGCACGCGTAGGGCTTCGCGAGACTTGCTCGCGGGATGCAAGCAACCGCGCTGGCGGCCCTGGCTACGCCCATAAGCCGGCCCTTCTTCGGTCGCTGTCACAGCCTGTGGTCCGCGTGGATGAGCAAGTGCGCGGCGGGATCGACCTCATTTTGACAGCTTCCTTCCCGTTCAGCAACAGTGCCGGTGGACATCGGCGACCAACTTCACGGAGGACGGCGTGCGGGCCTTGCTATTCGCCAGTGGCTTCGCATCGAGCCGTCGCCGACTGCATGGTTGCTTCACGATCCAAGCAGTCCCCGCAACTCGACTCGCGCTTGTCAAAAGCCATTCAGACAGCCTCGAGGAACGCCTTCTCACTCTCCACGCGCGAGCGCCGTGTCGACGACCGCAGTTGCTGCCCAGTGGCCGTGAACGGTGTGCGCGAAGGCGTTGCATGCAGGAGACGAAGTTTGCACCAGCTGTCGCCTCACCTCAAAAGCCCAGCAGCCTGCTCGAGTCCCGACCAGAAGGTCCAGCCGCCCTCAGAAACTTTACGGTCGACGGACTGCGCCACGTCAAGCCCTCCCACAAGCCTCATCCCTCCGTTTGTCCCGGATTGATTGCATCCGCGGGGCTTTCGGTCAGTCTGCCGATGTCTGGAGTCCTCTTTGGTATGGCCACGGTTCCCGGATCTTGGTTAAACGACTGCTGTGCAGCTTCGCAGGATGCAGGACGCGGACACGGAAGGGTTACATAGACTGCACTTCGTACTCCGATCCCTCCGTGGCGCTCGCATCTGCGTCCGCTCTCCCAGACGTACGGGTGCGCTCCAGGACATGCGGACTTCCTGACATAGTAGGGAATGTACCTGTTGCGTCGGCCAGGAACGGCAGCTCTGCCAGCCACTCGATGCACACCAACCGACACTGCACATGCAGCTCACACGCGAAGGTGCTAGGTGCTCCTACATACCCCTTCATGTCGCAAAGCTGCTGGCATATTATAGCAGCGACTTTTCACACTCTTGCTTCGACTCGGTGTGGACCGCACGCCGGTAGGCTTTGGTCTAGCTACCGAGTGCACTCAAGCTTTTCGTAAGTCCATCGCTTTCCTTGCTGTACTCCACCACCTCAATGATGACAAAGCTGGGGCCATATGAGTTTCTCCTTGCTGTCACCCTTGCGGTACATCAAGTAGCAGGAACGTTGCTTTCAAAACCAGCAATCCACATCTTCTCAACATGTCTGACATACACCCTCACCTAGCGCTTGTGCTGTCGGTTCTGCCCGAATACTGCGGAAGCTAACCATTGGTCAGGACCATTGTCCCGAGCCCCGTCTTCATCAAGCATATCGTGGAGATACCACTTGCGGGAAGGATTCCATGTGGAGATGCGCCATCTGAAGCACGTTCGGCGCGAAATCTACTAATCCTGTCTTGTGTGCACCCTTCGATGCTGACTGGTGGGTTCGAGTGCCGTCCATTTGTCAACATCGTTAGTGTTTCGTTAGGTTTGATCACATCGCTAGTCGGCGGCCTTTACGGAACAACAGGCACCAACTTTTTGAATAAGCACGTTGCCCATAGTTGCGTCCCGGCGCTGGGCCTATTATACATAGCATGAGCCGCGGTACAATAGATGCTTAGAGCAGGATGGATCCCCTCCTCTGTCGACTTCGTCCAAGTCATGCCAGGTGATGGCTTTGCCATTGACAACTGTCAAGAACCTGAGGTAGGTCATGCTCTTCGAAACATAGAGCAGGTCTGTTCACCCTTGAGAATCATTGGTTTCTGTCCGGCGGTTTGCAGGCTGAACTAGTCGACAGCTCTCCTGGGTCACGTTGCATCATTCCTCAGGCAAATACGCTGGTCAAAGCAGCCAGATATGGTTCGTAAGCATGTCTTGTCGTCCACGTAGGTTTGCGTCTCATTTTCTTATTTGCCCCATAATTTCGTGACTCTTAGAGGAATCTACATCTGCATTCTGAGCAAGTCCTCTGTCTGTCAGGCAAAAGCCATCACATTAATTTCTGGATCTGAGGTCCGCAATATCTTCAAGCTCACCGTCGTCGTATTATGCATGGTATCTGATTCTAGTCACATCACTATGTTAGCGTGTCGTCGTCACCATTAGCTTTGAGGGAAATATAAGGCCCCGCGTTCTTTCTTCACAGTAACAGCAAAAACACTAGGCAAAGCCCACAGCAGCATTCGATTGTCCAAAAAGGCATCGGAACATGCTTGCAAACTTAAATCCAGGCCGTTGCCTTCCGCGGCATTGTCTTTCAAACAATTCCTTCACGAATCAAGGTCGGCATTTGGTGTGTATTACGTCATCAGCACATGCCAACGCATCCGTTGCACACATGCACCGTCATGCGCCACCGCTACTTCCCTGCTTGTGGCTCAGGATCGCCCTGGCAACCCCTACATTCTTCAGTGAGAACTGCCTGGAAAGAACATGAAACATCGTGACGTGCACATAAAGGTCGTGAAGGACCAAAACGGTGTGTGCTGTAACGCGATGATTGATTGCAGAGAAGGCAAAGAGCAGGGTTTTCTTTCATGGCGCGCTTGGGTTTAGGTTGGTTGGGATGGCAAGGGCGAGGCGGACGGTTGCGGCTGCGGCCTTGTTTGTACGACGTACGTCGTCGTGACATGGCGAGGCATGAGCGTTGGGCATTTGGCGTGTCGTCAGTTGGTATAAGGTCTGCGCCGACTGCGTCCCCTCCCTTGATCAAGTCATAACAACTTATCTTGCTTTCAACTACCACTATTGCAACGACCATCCGATTCTTCATAGCAGCAACAGACAGAAATAGCTACGATGGCTCGCGGTACCCACGCAAACACCGACTACGGCGCGCCCGCCGTCCGCTCCAACAAAATGCATCGTCCTCTCATCATGGCGAACCACGCTCTGCACTTCATCTCGTCCCTTATCGTGATGAGCATCGCGGCCTACTTTATCCACCACTACACACACAACACCCATCTTGTGTACTGGGTCTCCATCGTACGTCGCCTTCTCACCTTCTTCCCTCTCCCTCCAAGCATCCCCTCGCCCCACACCTCTCCAATGTACATACTGACCCTCCTCCAAGGCCGCAATCGACGCCCTCCTCTACCTCCCGGCACTCTTCCTGCCCGCCATGAAAACCTACAAAGGCTACCTCGCCCCGCTGGCCTGGATCTTCAGCTACCTCTGGTTGACGGCGTTCATCTTCGCGGCGCAGGACTACAACTACGGCAGCTGTGCGCTGCGCAGTCCTGCGTTTGTGAACAAGTGTGCTTTGAAGAAGACGTTGGAGGCATTCGCGTTCATTGCTTTGTGAGTCTACCTTGTACCCATTTTCTAAATGGGTCCTGTGATGTGGTCCTTGTATTAACGCTTCTCGTAGCTTTACGAACCTCATCGGAACGGTGCTGGAGGCTAGGCTTTGGGACGTCCAGCGCTTCAAGGGTGGAAGGGGTGTTCACAATGCGGCCCTTGAACAAGATAAGCATCATGGTACTACGGCGCCGGTTGCTGGTGCGGTGGGATCGAATGGCGCGCATCACGACACGGCTGTTGTGTAAGGGGCATGAGTATTGTGGGGAGTCGAAGCGTGGTGGGTTGATTACGTGAGTTTGTATGATGTGGGGAGATTGGGGGCGAGAGCACTATACCTCTATACCTTATTTGCTTTTGGGTCTGGGCGTGTATGGAGGACTGTTAGGTAGCAGTAATGGGCGGGTAGTGGAAGTTAGCCTAGCGGAAGTCCGAATCATGATTAAGCCACATGCATTTCGTTTAGATTGCTGTGGTTGACGAAGGTGGCCTCCAACATTTATCTTCAAGGCTTGAAGCTAAGGTTTGTCTTCTTTGTACTCAGTGGCAGCGATCTCTGCCACGCAAGTACTAACCCAAGCTAACCGAGAGACTACAATCTACCATACTTCAGACCCGACCTCCTTCTGCTAACAGTCTCATAGCATCCACGTCTAGTATCTTTTCAGTGATTATTTCCTAGGCCAACAGCAACGGCACATTTGCCTGTTTAGTCTTCGCACTACAAGTGGGAATCATCAACTCGGGATCGGATGCACCTATACTCGTCCTACGCTTCAACTCTGGACTAGGGAGAGAGTGGAGACAGGCTATGCGGTCATAGTCTATGGCTTGGACCCCGTTGAATCTGAACCCAATTCTTAAATGGAGAACTGCGGCTGCCGGCTATACTCATGTTCGTCGGACATTGTCGCATTTTCTACACGCGATGCGTGGGGGTTCAATATCCGATGAGGAAGCCTAGCCGAGGACTTCACAGAGCATCTTCGGTTATGAGATGCATGGGAGAACATGCATGCATGTGACGCGAGCCTAGAGGGTTTCTAGATGATAGTATGGATGACCCCTGAAAGTGTTCAGAAGATCCTCCGAACCATGGATGGATCTTTGCATCACCGATCTTCTCTTCAGCAAGTACCGGTTACGCTCGTATCCCGCATTCACGGAGTTCGAAAACCTGTCAGAGCAATTTCCGCCATGCGAGTCGCGCAGATCCCGAAACGACGCAGGCAGTCCCAAGCCATCAAAAGACCACCAGCATTGCTGATGTACTATTCCCAAAGTCTTCCACGTTCTTAGCTTCACCGAGAGACCACACGGAGTACCAAATGCTCGGTAAGTGATGTTACATTCTATACTGACATTTCAAATCCTCTCGCTTCACTTCCCAAGCGCGCGTTGTTCGCTCAAATCCCATCTGCACCGTCGATCCAAACCTCCGCTCGTCCTCTAGGCCCACTGCCATCTTTTCCTGAACCACTTCAATACATACACCAAAGCTACCAGCACCGGCACTTCGACAAGCGGCCCCACTGTACTAGCTAAGGCCTGTCCGCTTCCCGCACCATACACCGCTACCACAACCGCAATGGCAAGCTCAAAGTTGTTGCTCGCAGCGGTGAAGCTCTGCGTGCAGCTGACCCGGTAGTTGAAGCCCATCTTGTAGCAGAACCAGACCGTGCAGGTGAAAATGACGAAGAAGTAGACGAGTAGCGGCGCACACACGCGCAGCACGTCCGTGATCTGCCGGACTACATGCGCACCCTGGCTGGCGAACAGAACGATGATAGTGTATAGCAGTCCGATAAGCGAGAACGGCGCAATGTAGCGAATGAATCGTCGCTGGTATCTTTCTTCGCCCAGCAAAGTCCTGAGCACAAGGCGCGTCAAGATCGCCGCTCCAAGCGGGATCCCCAAGAAGACACCCACGCTCTGCGCCACGCCCTCGTACGACACAGCCGTCTTGTCCCCATGACTGACAATCTGAATGTAGAACACGGCAAACGGCGCAAACAGCACGATCTGTAGAATGGAGTTGAACGCCACTAGCACCGCGCAGTAGTCGCCATCTCCGCCTGCAAGATCCGTCCAGATGAGCACCATGGCAATGCATCGCGCGATGCCGACAAAGATGAGTCCTTCACGCAGGTCTTGCCGGTCCGGTAGGAAGGCCCATGCTAGGCCGACCATGAAGAGCGGCGCGATGATCCAGTTGAGGACGAAGGAGACGGCGATTTGGATCCAGAGGGCTTTGGAGCGGAGGAGCAGGTGCAGGGTTTCGTAGCGCACTTTGCAGAGGATCGGGTACATCATTACTAGTAGACCGATTGCTGGGTTGAAGGGTTAGTACGAGGACGACGAGATTTGGGCGTGACATGTACCAATTGGTATACTGACACCGACGAATTCGCCTTTTTGCAGCGCAGGGCCAACGGAGTCGACGGTGTTGCCGAGCGCGATGCCGACGCCCATGGCGATGAGGATCCATAGGACGAGGAAGCGGTCGAGGAAGGAGAGACCTTTTAGTGGTGGGAGGTCTTTCGGTGCATCGTGGTCATCTATGTCTTGAAGTCAGTTCCGGAGTTGGAGGACTATGCAGAGGTTTGACGAAAGGCTCACCTATCACAGGAGCCTCTAGGTCCTTTTCTCGTTCCACTTCATCTCTTCTTCGCGTCTCTTTCTCGTTTGCTATTGCGCCTCGTTCAACAGTGTCCATCTTGGCTGTCTTGAATCTTGGTTTTCGAATGCGATACACATTTGTTTGGACATCGTCAAGTGCGACTTTTATGTGGTCGAGGCGCAGAGATTCTGGCCAATCAGCGCGAGGTAGTGACACACTGGTGCCAAGACGCTTGGACGGCAGAAGTTTGTCCTAGGCGAAGATCTTCACCGTCACGACTCATTCGGGCACGTTCTATACACGGATTATTGCAAAGCATAATCAAGCACGTTGTCGCACTACAGCGACTATACGGTCTTGGTCATCATCATCTTATCAAACTAGGGGATGAAGTGCGAACGAGCCTGTGACGCGTCGATTATGGTTTCATGAGTCTTAACTTCTTCGGCGTTCACCTTGAAGCATATCGGAAAGAGATGGGGTCGACAAGAAGTTGGTATTGCTATGTGCTTTCTGTCCGAACCTCGCCATGTTCATTGTCCCTGCGTGGTAAACCCTGACGGGCCCCTGCCGCCTCCTCCTGAAGCATTATCTCGATATTCCTTCAACGCCTCTTCCCTTTGTATAGTGCTCCTTGCAGCTGCGTCCCGCTTCACGGCCCAGTGACTGTGGGTTACCATGTTGCTGAGGCTTTCTTCGCTCTCCTTGACCATTTGGCATGTCTTCCTCCGGCTCAGTATGATCCAAGCCGCAACAAGAGCCGGGCGTCGCTTCTTTGTGCCCTTCGTTGAACTTGTCCTTCTTCCTCTTCGTGTAGTGAAACTTGCATTCAAGACTTTTCGCCCCTGCAATCAAGAATCACCAAAGCAATGCACGCTGAATCTTCGTTTCCTTTGCGAGGTCATTTTCCAGCTCTCAATCGTCGCTTCCCTGCACAATGGTCCACCGTCTTGCTCATCATCAAACAAGACATATTCGTCATCGACGATGCAGCTGCACTTGCGGCCGATTGCGGTCGTGTCTGTTAAGTTGTATGGCGATGTGGGTGTGCATTGCTGGCACGAGGTTGGTGCGAACATGTGTGTGAGGAAGCTTGTGAGCAACTGGGAGATCTGGTGCCGGTCGACGAATGATGTGCGTCGTGAGGTGGAAGTGTTGGAGTCGCGGCGCTGGGCTTGAGGTTGAGATGTGGATCGAGCGGACATCGTGTCGAGTATGTGATTCGGAAAGTTTTGATAAGTTGATGGCGACTTCTCTGGGTGGTGATGATGATGCTGGTGGTATGTCGTAGATCACGTTCGGCAGTGGTAGCGGACGCTTCTTTGGTGTATAGCTGTGGGTAACGAAGACAGTTGTTGGAGATATTTGGATAAATACACGGATGGTATACTTCTAGGTGGCTAAGCTTCACCTTCTATAGGGCACCTCACGAGCCGCCATGCCGCAAAGTGGTGCGGTCAGCACCTGCAACACCGTGGTGTGATACTTTACCAGCTTTGCACCGGCAGAACAATCAACCAATACGTTCCACACATCCAGATCGCCATACGCACATGTGCATACCCAATGAAAATGGCTCGACATATTCGCGACAGTGCACCAGCTGATGCGTTGAGGATTGCGGCAGGTCTCGATGGTGGGGAGACGCATGGCGTGACATTTCCCGGCAATCCCCGATCTCGCCACCACCCCTGCGAAATCCCCGGACCACTCCGACCTCGAAGAGACAAGCCAGTCAAGATGGATATCAGCGATTTCCAGTCTCTCCACTACACCACTCCATTGACATAGAATAGAAATGCAATAATTTATAAAACATGCTACCTCGCTGTCCATTTCAACATCATCATCGACAACCACAATAACATAAGCAAGCACACAAGCAATTACCACTACCAACAAAACCACCACACCTCAACAAATGGTCTTCTACGATCCATACACCGCACAACTCACCACCTCGATCCCCACCGCCACAATGCCAACCCAGCAACAACAACAACCACCACAGCCCCTCCATCCCACCACCACCGAAGAAGCCGCCTACGAGCGCGAAAAAGCAGCCATAACCTCCTACGAAGCAGGCTGGGATCGCTGGGACGGCCCCATCTGGCCCGTCGGCACCATCCAATGCCGCTTCCAAGAAGACCAACACATCCAGAAGGAATTGGCGCGCGAGGAGGCAGCGATACAGTCATACGAGCAAGGGTGGGATAGATGGGACGGGCCGGTATGGCCTACGGGTACGGTGCAGTGTCATATGCGTAAGTGCTTCCTGGAAGTCCTATTGTGAGAAAAGAGGGGAGGCTAACGAGAAAATAGAAGAAGATGGATTCCATTCGGAGACGGAGTCAGATCATTCGGTTCCGGTTGAGGAGGAAGGGAAGAAGGCGGGGAAGTGAATAAAGGGATAAAAGTCGTGTTTCGGACCACGTATAATATTTGCATCGGCATGGGTGTTATGAAGACATGAATCGGTACAGCTGATTATAGCTCGAGAAAGCGGTTTGCATATACTGGTTGGCGTTATTGATTCGAGGGTTGGGTTATGGTCAAAGCCCCGCAGACAGAGAGGATAATGCAATTAATACCACTCATCAATTCGCATCTGATTCCTAATCTTCGCCCTGCACTCGACACTTTGACACATCTTGATGGAAATGCCACACATGACGCTGGAAACCACTAAAGTACGCGCATTCCAGATTACTCAGAGCCTACGCGTTGTCGAGTTTCCAGAATTCAGTCTCAAAAAGTTTGTCTGCTTGTTTGCGTGAGCTTCACACCGAGCTGGATAGAGTTGTTTCATGATTCAATGGACCAAACTCGAGGCTGGAAAGATGACGAGATTCGATTGTATTGTAGCAAGTGTCCGTGAAAAGCCACCTAGGGTAGTGTATATCTATATAGCGCCTATGAGTATTGCTACCTCGGTAGGTACCCACTTTCCAAACGCCTTGTGTTACAGAGGCAGTGATAGACTGCATAGTATGTAAATATTCTCGTAGTCCCAAGTCATAAGAACCCGTTCTGTTGAGGACATGCACGTATACGCCAATGAAATGAGGATTGTTCAGCATGCCAGCTGCTATCTCCCTATCCCGTGATGCTTCTTCCGTCTCGTCCAAACGCCGTAGCAATGCTTATCGTTTCGAATGTACCGGAATCATCACCGCCGTCCAACAACCATATGTCATCAGAATAGCCCAAGGCCAAGCCTGGGAGGAGATCATCACTGCTTCGCTTGGTTGATCTTCAGATCCATAACGTACTGCATCAAGCTGCAGTCATCGCACTTGACTAGTGCTTGGAGTGCCTTGATCCGTGCTCGCAGCAGTTGATTTTCATCGGCGAGCTGTTTCTTATCCTTCTCTTGTTGCTTGATGTAAGCGGTGGCGGAGGCGAGGATCACAGCCTTGCTAGGCTTAGACGGTGTTGGGAGGTCTTCAATGTCGGGTCCATCGCAATTTGCGGCACTTTGCTGGAGAGAAGGGACGACGCGACGAAGGGTGTCAAGCTGGGTGTTGAGGGACTCGCGATACTTGCGTTCGACTTGATTGTGCGGTAGGCGACGCCGAGACTTGGGTTTCTGGTCGTCCGCGGTCTGAGACGACTCTTTCAGGGGTGAGTCTTCAGATGTCTCGCTCTTCATTCTTAATCTGCTCTCGCTAGGGCTGGTTGTGGTGTTCTTGCTCAGACTCTGGCGACCAGATGGTTCGTTGATGGATGTGTCGCTTTCTGATCGCTTCTTCGGCCGAGGTTGAATCTCCACAATACCATCCGCGGCGGTGACTTCTTGAGGCTCGGTAAGCAAGTTGCTGATGATGGGGAGCGCGTCGTCGTTTGCGAACAGAAACGGTGCACAGCCACCACCACAGGTCGATGGATTGGGCGGTGGGCCGTCTTGATCGTGGTTTGGGCAGAGCGGTGAGGTCCAGCAGGCGGATAGGATATCGGGCTTGTTCTTGGTTCGCTTGGTCGGTGAGTTCGTTGTCGACTGACTTCTGTTTGCAGCTGGCTTGGACACACCCTTGGGCCCGTCAGGGAAGGTAAGGTCTTCTACAAAGCCAGCTTCCAGATTGTTGGGGAACATGGACTCATAGGCAGGATTGGGTAAAGTGTTAGCGCGCTGTATGGCTTGTCTTTGCGCAGTCGTCATCTGGGGCAGTTGGTTGATCTCCGCCAAAAGAGCCGCAGGATTCTGGGGCGATAAGCTAACGGCCGATGCAGGCTCAGGGGACGACTCTGTTGTTGACGCGCCACCACCAGCGATGTTGCCGAATGGTTTGAGGACCTCGAGATCGCTCAGGAAATAGTCGTTCGATAGGAAGATAGAGTCGTCAAAGTATGGGTTGACAGATGTACCGTTGAGAAGAGAGTCGAAGTTGGTGACGTTTTCAGGCGGGGACCCTGGCGTGTCGGTCGTGGTAGACTTGGGCATCTCAAATGTGGGAGTGTCAGTTGGCAGTGTTGTGAGATCGGACCATTGATCGTTCGGTATGTCGAGGCTCTCGTTATTGAGGAACGCATCCCAATTGAGCGCCATGATGACTGTCGGTCGGGTGGGTTGGTGCACGAAAGATCTCACGCGTTGATCAGGAGACACAGTCGCACGAGGCTTGAACACGTGCTCGGGCCAAGCTCAAGGTGAGACTAAGCGCCCAATGCAGGAGCCGGACAACGGGCTGGGGCAGAGGATATAAGATGGGCAGTTCTGGCACTTCCCAACGTTTTCAGCTGCGTTCAAGTCCGCTCAAGGGTCAAGGCGAGGTTGTAGACGGATGACGAGCCACGCAGGCTCAAAGATTTTGCTGTACGAGACCAAAGGAGCCGATGCTTATGCAGATGAGTAAGGCACACAGTCTGGCGGGTTGCGGGTGCTTCGAAGCCGATGCCACACTTTTGAGAGTTTGGTTTCGCAGGGGTTTTGAGCTTGGAACGGGTCAAGACGTGAACGTGCAGGTTCGGCGGTTGCAGGTGCAGAGGGATATCTGGACACGTCGGAAGGCTCTGTCGCGGGTATCTCGGTGCGGTACTGAAGCGCTCGTAGTGCAGACCAGAGCTCCGGACGGGCCCAGATTGACATCACACCACCAAAGGTGGCGTGACATTCTCGCTGGAGACCCGCCATTTCTCTTGTCGGGTGCTGCGCATCTTGGCAGTGGGGCGTTCGCCTTCGTCAACTCCATCAACAGAAAGCATCGCCTGCCATCAGTCACCATCATACTCTAAACAGCTGCAGCAAATCGGCGATGCATGGCAATCTCTTGCGAGAACGTGTCCAAGGCGTGAAGCACGTTGGGCGGGGCGGGTGACAAGCTCCCGCTACGGTAGCGGGGCTCGCCTAAACAACCAACCGTGTCGTAGACCCTTTCTACCACTGGCTCGCTGTGTTTTCGCATCCTCTCTTATGCCTGAAGAGACCGAAGCACACATTGGTAACTCTTTGCATGGCTGCAGCGTCCGTGCTGGCTTCACAATTATTGATCCGAGAGTGCACAAGCTGGATGAAGCTCTTCATCGCGCTGAAAATGACTTCGCGTCTCTGCACGCGCTAAGAGCCCATCACCGCGATCAGTGTCACTCTCCGACATCATGGCTGGAATCCGTAGAATTGAGTAGACCATAAGCTGGACCTCTTACATGGTATTCGCGATACATGCTTCGCGCGAGTCAAGTAGCCGAGGTGGACTCCAGTTGCCACTACGCCATCAGCCACCCCTTTCTCAGTTGCTGATTCATGCTAGGTCTTGCACCCCTTCCACGGTGTGAAGCCGCAATCAATTGCGACCTGATGCTTTAGCTTCTCTTGTTTCGATACCAAAGAGACAGCTTCCGTTGGTAGTCCATAAGACTGGACAAGCTAAAGCGCCTCAGAATCTGATGGTCGCGATAAGGTTGGTTTTGCTTAGGAGGAGTGTCTTCTCTCTAGCTGCAACGTCAACCTGCGTGACATCAGCCAGCCGTGCGTTGATCATTGTATGCCATGCTCTACGAGCCAAAGGTCTCTTTGTGGGTATTCATGTTGACTTGTCAGGTTGATCAACGAGATCAGATCGACACCTGTGCTCTCTCGTAGCCTTGAGCCACCCTCACGGCGGAGAGTGTTTACTAATGGTGGAAGCAACGTCCCGTTATACCATGAAAGCGGTAGGGATGGGGGCAGGTGTATTATGCAACTTCTTCTTGGCCACTCGTCGTCCGGGAATGATCGTTCTATG
>TARA_R110002003_G_scaffold159_7_pt1 | contig 17341 bp, 12 predicted proteins | sample TARA_R110002003 | Tara Oceans TARA_R110002003 (sample SAMEA4396441) | marine metagenome | biome: Westerlies Biome; feature: [SRF] surface water layer (ENVO:00010504); material: water (ENVO:00002006), including particulate matter (ENVO:01000060) such as... | depth 5 m
AGTAAAGTAGAACATGGCAACACCGTGACATTAGCTATGCTACAGATCCAGCAATTGAACGTTGTAATGCCGCCCAACAACAATTGAGAAAGCAGAGAAATCGACGAACAGGGGTATCAGTCAACTTGCATTACCACCATATGCCGCCCACGGTCAAAAGTCCCAGTGCCGAATGAAAGCAGGGCTCCGAAAGCCTATGCCAACACAGAACATCAACTTTCAGACCATTAAGAAAGAGCATTGCAATGAATGTCTACATGACAGTGCATCGTTCCCGCTCCTCGTTCGGAATCTGCCCCACCATCCCCGCACTTTGACGCCGACCGGGTCGACCGGGCATACCAGGCGATGCAATTGGTCGTCCAGGACGGCGAGGGGGTATAGTCCCGCCGTTCGCCTGATAGGCGCTACCTTGAGGTGGGAGCGGCGCGTGAGGGTTCGCAGGATGCCCCTGGGGAGGGTGATACTGTGGGCTTGTAGACGCCTCCTCATACGTCGGTGGTGGTATAGGCTCGTTCGTCGGTCTGTGCGTCGTGACATTATTGCGGCGTGGCGGGACGACTGGCGGGTTTTCGCCTCGAGACGTACGACGATTGTTTGGTCGGGCTTGGGATTGTGCTGCTATCGCATTCATGGAGGCTTGGTTATCACGCTCGCGCTGTGCAGTTTCACGCCTCTCTCGATCCTCTTCTTCCTCCTGGAGCTGCAATGCCAGAGCCAGATCATGGTCTTCTTGTTCCGACCGACTCAACTGGTGTGGCGACGTGACATCAGTGGGCTCGGAGGACCCCTGTGTGGGCGATATTTGCTGCTGGTTTCCGTGACGAGCCTGCACCGTCGTCCAGCCTTGACTGTCATGTACGTCATTGACGCTTTGGTGTTGCTCTTGCTGGGTGGGCATAGTATTGTTGCCAACAGGTCGAAAATCGCCCGAGAACAACTCACTGCCCTGGCCATTCACGTCAGTGAGAGACTCCCAGACTATTTCATCGTGGCTGGAGTAGCCTTGGTCTGTCACAAGGGTAAGAAGCTTGTTCGTCCGGGGGTCTTTGAATAGGGTCGAAAAGTGGTCGTTTCTGAACAAGATTGCCACTTGACCCGGCTGGAGGCTCTCCCTCATGACCTTTAAACCATGATCGGTCAACTGGGTAGGCCATCGGCCCAGAAAATCTTTGATTGAATGGATATCTGTGAACATCTGTTGTTCATCCGTGGTCAGAGGCTCTCCCGACTGCAGCTTCGCGTCAAGCTCTTCTTCTTGGAACTGAACATATTGTGAAGTCTCATACGACTTGGCGACTCGTGTGAAGGCCGCATAGGCCTCGGAGGTAGACTCCGGCAGCCACCCATGCATCAAGGGAATGTTGAAAGTGCGATAAAGCTTCATGTCCGGAGTATTCTCGAAGCCTCCAGCTTTGCCTTGATTTGTGAGCGTCGTACTCCCGGATGTGACATCGGTCTCAGGGACGAACATTGGGTTCACATTGAGACCAGTATGCAAGGCGAGCAGGAACGTGTAGAGATGACCGACATCTGGTAGCTCCTGCGCGGCTGTGCCTCGTCGGCCAGACATGAGCTCATCGAAGACAGCATCAAGTAACAAGCCCAGGCTGACTTGCTCGCGGGTGCGTAACGTCTCCACCAAAGCAGTCTCGATGCCAGAGGGAGTTGAAAGCACAAGCGCATTAACCAGAGCAAGTAGGGGACATGGGCCGTTGAGGTTCTGCGTTAGGATGGGCGAAGTACGGATGCCAGGCTTATTGACATCGTGCCATCGAATGTGCTTGATTTGATAGTGCTCTTTACGCTGTCTGTTCATTCTAGTGTTGGGTGACTCAGGGCCAGGGGTCAGAGCAGATGCTACGCCAGTATCAAGAGGCCGTGGAGGCATCGCAGGGGCATGTTCTTCGTGCGACCTCCGCGGTGGCAGCGCTGGAGGCTGCTCCTCGTCTGAGGCCGTGAGTGGTGGAGGCACCCCGGCAGGCGGTGGTGGTGCGATGAACGGATTGGTCGATGGACTCTGTTCGGCGCGGTGGAAGCTGTCTTGATGCGATCGCTCCTGTTCTGCTCTTACTGCTGACGCTTGAGCAGCATGTGCCTCTCGCTGCCTCCTTTCTCTTTCTCTCCGTTCCCAGACCTGCTGCTCCGGCCACGTCTGGAGGGGCTCTTGGTGATGCATGTTTTCAGGCGGACCGTGACCGCGAGCCGCATCCAGCGAAGAGACGTCTGTGCCGGGCTCCCAGGGGTTTGACACAATCGAATCCCGTAATGGTTCGGTGGACTGCGGACTGTTGAGTGGAGTGGGTGAATCAATGGAAATCAGTGGTGGCTGATCTGGCGACTTCGGTCTTGGCGCAGGAGGGATGCTGCTGTCGAGCTGGAGGTTTGACATGTCATGCGACGGCGTGGTCGGGGTCTGGAAGGCGGGCAGCTCGGCAGGCTCGTCATATTGTGCGCCCTGGCCCTGGGAATCCCCCCATATCTGCTGGCTGCTCTCGCCGCCCCAATTGCTTTGGCCGGTCTGCTGCACCTTGAGGTAGGGGTTGTTTGTCTGCAGCGGTATTGACGCGCCCGACTGCTCTGAGACGGTGCTCGTTGCGCCGTATGAAGCAGAGCTGGCACCGGTGGGCATGGGCGAGATGTTCTCGAGCGATCGCTTGATGGGGACTCCTGCCGGCGGACCTGCCCTTAAAGCATCGGGTAGACTGTCAGTGGTGATGGGCACCTTCCCACCAGCAGGCTTCAAGGCATCTGGCACGTCCTTGGCGTTGACCTCCTCGAAGTCGTCGTCGTCGCCGTCGTCGTCGTCGGACCTGTTCCATTCGTCGTCGCTCAAGTCTGAATCATCGTCCTGCGTGTTGTTTTGCGCCTTTGCCTCGTCTAACGTCTTGAAGTTGAAGGCTGGTGATTTGTTGAGATCGGGCGAGTATGGGGCGTCGGCGGCACTCGGGGCAGGCACAAGTGGTGGATGCTCGTCCAAGGGCGTGGTCGGATATGGAGGGTTTGCTTTGGATAGCGGTGCAGGCACGAGCCCTGACTGGGACTGTGGCTCTTCCTTCCGGAGCACCATTGTGGCCGGCGGTGGTGATGTGATGGAGGTGGTGGTGTGGTGTACCGCGAAAAGCCCCCGGCTGCCGGGCGTGTCGGGGCAGGAGCGTGGAAGTTTGCGCGTGGAGATGTGGATAAGGTAGGAGATGGTGAAGAATACGACGCGGAGAAGAAAGGTAAGAAAGGTGGAAGCAGTACATACGCATGCGACGCGCAGCAAGAGCAGGAAGGAGCGATGACGACGCTCAGCCACAATGTGGCGGGGATCCACACGCGTGGGGAAGCTCTAAATTTTGGTGCCTCTCGGACCCTTGCATCAAATTCACCTAGTCAGTAACAGTCACGAACGTCAAGCCTCACAGCAATCACCTCACCCCTCACTTCCGACCAAACTCGCCTACTGTTCCGGGCAGCCACACACGGCACGGTGGCCGTAAATTGAAGGAGCGATCCACCCCGACCGCGCCATGCATTCGTACATACGGCCGAACACGCACGTTGCGCTGCGGCTCCCTTCAGGCCTCTTCAAGATTGTGGAAACCACCCCGAATACGTACGTCGCATAGTCGGAGTGAGCCCTCCATGCGCGCTGGAATGAGCTGCACGTCGCTGATACCCTGACAGAAGCATAAATCTCGGCAAATTCGGCACCTTCAATACGAACCTCATACTCGGACGGCCGTACTATCTCACCTACGAGCTGCTTGACAAGGACGATGGTAGGGCGAAGACCGAACTGCGCGTCGTGCCTGCCTCAGAACTCCACGCCGAAGCACTAGGAAGCGAACATACGCCCATCGCCGAGACCGGCGAAGCGCCCCCCGAGGGCGATGCCGGCTTCGACATTGTCGGTGACGATGGCAAGGTCCTAATGCGCAACAACCGCCTGACCATGGACGAAATAGAAGAGTTGAAGAAAGCCGGCACGGGGTCTGGCAGGGACATCATCGCCAAAATAATGGCATCTCACAATGCCATTGACGAGAAGACGTCGTTTTCTTTGGCAAAATACACGCTGCGCAAGTCCAGAAAATATCTCAAGCGATTTACTGCGCTGCCAATGGACGTAGGACTACTTACCGAATATGTTCTGGAGAAGGAGGCGTACAAGATCATGGAGCTGCGGGAAGATTTACTCGGTCTCATCTGCAGCTGGGCGAACATACACTGCGGCGCCACCACTCGAGTACAAACGGCCGAAGATGGCGTCAGCCAGATAGGAGGCGGGCGGTGGCTAGTAGTCGATGACACTGGAGGCCTCGTAACTGCAGCGCTTGCGGAGCGGATGGGCATACTATACTCCGACGACGACGACGACGAGTCAGAGGGCGAATCGCCCTCGGATTCTGCGGCAGAGCAGCAGGAGAATGGCACAATAGAGACACCTCAAGCAGCCCAACCGAGCGATGCAGACACCGCAATGCCAGACGCAGACGCCACCACCACGGACCCTTCGAAATCCAGTCATCTCAAACCAGGGACATCAGATCCTCCTCCACAGCCACGAAAGCCTCCACGGCCTCACGTTCCGCAGATGTCTGCCAAAACAAACACACTAACCGTTCTCCATCCAAACAACCAGCCAAACCTGTCTTATCTCAAGTACTTTGGATACGACTATGGCGCACCCGTCCCTTCGCATCCTCTCTACAAACATCTCAAATCTCTATCCTGGCTTTCTCTTCTCCACCCCGAAGATGATCCTCAGTACGATGAGCCCGAACTCATCAGCGACGACATCTTGGCGACCATGAAGAGCAGCAAGCGTGGCACATATTACAGGAAACGACGGCGATGGGAGAGGGTAAAGACCGTGGTGGATGAGACGAGGGCTGGTGGTTTCGATGGCCTAGTGGTGGCTACAGCTATGGAAGCCAAGTCCGTGCTGAAGGACCTTGTACCCTTGGTTCGAGGAGGAGGCAAGATCGTCGTGTACAGTCCGAACGTGGAGCCACTGGTTGAAGTGTGCGATTGTTACAGTAAAGAGCGCCGCGCCGCATACATTGCGCGCGAGTTCGGTCCACCTCCGCAGACTCCACGACAGTTGAATGGGAAAAAGCACAAGTATGATGACGATGCGGAGACGAACGACAGCACAACCGAGGGTGGAAATGAAGACGACGATTTCCCATTGAACCCTACACTATTACTAGCACCTAGCTTGCAAACTGCGCGAGCAAGACAGTGGCAAGTACTGCCCCAACGAACGCATCCCATGATGACAAGTAAGGGTGGCGCTGAAGGGTACTTGTTTACTGCCACAAGGGTCTTGCCCATTGAAGGACGAGTGGAAGCTAGAGGTCATCATGGCAAGAAGAAGAGAAAGGTTGGCACGGAAATGACTGCCCAATCATGATTGGCACGCAACCCATGATGACTTGATCGCTATATCTAGGTACGGGACTTCAAAATGATAACTCTCAACCTTGTCAAGGAAGACACAACGTCTCGATTTATCCTTCGTTCTGCACGTGTAGGTCATATGCAAACCTTACCTTCAATTCATTGGTTTTTACGCTTGGACCAATTTCAGCCCATGTTCGGTCCTGCACTGCAATCTCCAGCATGAAGTAGTGGATGTATGAGTACTTGCAAATAAACTGGGTTGAGCCATTGGAGGTTTGACTCCTTTACGTTGTATTCCTTAGCAAGAACGACAGGACACGTGGCCCTGCTCTCAGAACGTGGTACGTCACTGTAGTTGCACCGGAATTTTGGGCGCATAAGACAGTACGTGCGGCAATGTTGGCAAGGATTGTCTTCCATTTCATTTAAAGCGATGCCTCCTTCGCGGACACTGCTCAGTATCAAATTTATCTTCCATGGAAGAGATGAGTGAAGTCAAACTCCTAAACGTAATGAAACCAGCGCCTAATACGATGGACGCACAGGCTGCGGACTCCTCACATTCGGTAACTCAGCAGGATGCGCCGTGCTCGCCAACTCCGCACTCATCTCCTGAGGCGGCGGATAATACGTCTGCTGATGGGCGTGCTGCGGTACAAGACCCATATCAGTAGGCTGACCCCATTTCGCTTGGTTCTGCAGCGGCGACTCATGATAGTACGCCGAGTTGTGCATATCCGATTGTGGCCGCGGGGAGCCCGCTGGTGAATAGGCGGAGCCTTGTGGATTGGGCGAGTACATGGTGCTTCCCTGGGACATGGAGAAGTGCGTCACGGACTTGTCTTCGACTGTTGGACTGCGAGTGTTGGGATCGATGGCCGGCGCGTAGTTTCCTTCGCTTTGGGAAGATCGCTTGCGACGACGAGATCGGAGGCAGCAAAATCCTAGGACGCAGATGGCAACGAGGACGACGACGCCGCCGACAACTCCACCTGCTATTGCGCCAACGTTTGTGCTGGAGCCACTCGAAGGAGCTTGGCTGGCGGTCGGGGTAGATGAAGATGGTACTGAGCGTGATGAAGATGGTACTGAGCGTGTTGCTACTCGCGAGACTGCTGAGTAGGTTCTCTTGAAGCCGTCAGACAGATCTGCCGTTGCCCAGCCAGCTGCTGGTGCTGTCACAGATGCTTTGCCTCCGGTGCTGCAATGGTGTCAGTCTGTGCTTGTGAGGGCTTACTTGATGTTTGAGCTTACTCGCCGCCGATGACAGCTGTGATGTTCGACGGTACTTGGTACTCCGTGATGTTGGCAGCGAGTCCGCGCCATACACCTTCTTTTTCCAAGCCCTCTTGTCCGAGTAAAAGGGTGTGCTGCCCACCAATTGTTGGTAGGTCGCACAAGTCCTTCGTTACGTTGGTGTAGAAGCCACTCATGACGATCATCTGCGACTTATTTATAACGCTGCAGGATGCCCACGCCTTGCCACCAAACCAGATCTTATCTGCCGTTTCGTAATACTAGGACCTGTGAGGCTTTGTTGAGTTGCAGAATGTGCCTGATGACAACTTACTGGAATCCACCTAAAGGAAGGTAGAGAAAGGATGTAGACATCTCCGACAGCCGTGCCGTCTTGCAAGATGCCTCCATAGATATATCTGGCGGTGTCAGTTGGTTTGCTGGCTCCCGAAGCCACGGACCGCTACTCACATGTTGTAGGAAGAATGGTCCTTCGCCCAGACAGTGCCAGAGCAGAAGCCTCGCCTTGATCGAGGGACATCACCAGTGGCAACTTGTGTATACCACCTGTTATTCGCGATGTCGAAGACTTGAATTTGCTTGTCCCAGCGTCAGTAACAAATTCATTTCAACAGCTCGAGGACACTCACGCTCATGTTTGACTGCGCATGTGTCAGCAAGGTGATGATACAGAGTTAGATACTGCCGATCTTACATAGCTCAAAAAACCACCTGTTGAGGTTTCCATACCTCCAAAGTAGATCAGCATCCCCCGATCTCCAGCTGGAATGTATTGCAGTGTTCCCTCTGCTCTTGGTATCCCATTCGTTCGATTCGACCACCTTCGTTGGTTCATGTCATATGTGACCAGACTGTTCAGCATAAGAGGTGGACCAGTCCAGCCCGAAACCGATTTATTGCTCAGATATCCACCATAGTAGTATGCCATGCCTTCATCGGTGATCGCGGATGCACCGAATGCTGGCCACGAGATCTGGGTTTGCGAGCCATCGGAGAATGCTCGATCCCACTTGTTGTTTAAGGTGTCGTAGAACCACAAGCCACTGAAGCTCTGCACGCTCGAATTACTGTATTCGCCACCGAACAGGTAGAACAATTTGTTGACACTGTCAGGCCACAACACACCACCACTGACGCTAGGCACTTCTGGGCTCTACCATGTATCAGCCTACGATGTTGAGACAGCATTTGGATGTCGCGGGTAGTAACCGCTATGCAATACATACCTTCGTAAGGTTGCTGTAAAGTGGAGGTGCGCCTGTACCAAGTTGTGTAAGGTCACCGTACAGCAACCAAGTATCTGGGCCGATCAGCCGATGCAATTATGTGGGGAATAGGTGTTTGTACTTCTCTCTGGTCGGCTGCTACTGCTGACGCTAGGGCCGTAGTATGCAAGTCCTCCGTCGATGTAGAGCGTGTCGTCTACAATGCAAGTCTGCTGCTGGTGTCGCCGACAGAAGTCCGTTATTGGATTTTGTATGACTTCTTGCGCGGTAGTCAGCGCCAAAATGGCGTTGAAGATAGCCAAACGCATCATCGGAACAAGGCAGAGCATAACGAAGATGAAACAAGCGACAAAGGCCAGGCATCAAGCTTTTGTTCCGCATGCCAGCATCTCATTTGGGGCCAAAAGCCCCTTACCAAGCGATTATCATCAAATACGAGGTGATGCATGTGTTGGGGCCGCAAACGGATGTGTGCTTGGACACCCTGCATATGATTGGTCTCGCCCGCAGTCAATCGAGCACTATCCTCAGCCTTGTAAGCCCAGCATTCGTGGCACCAATGCCGACGCAGCCCTTACGCCAGTCACACACAGTTATCGGCAGCATCTGTCATGAAGATACGCACGCATTTGAGCGTATCCAGTTGGATCCTACTGTCCAATGTCATGGCAAAGCGGCAACCCTAGGCTGCAAAAGTGATTCAATCAGTTCCTGCCCAAGGCTGAGCTTCAATTATGCCGATCCGTAACAAATCCTCACGGGCCAAGTGATCCTACAACCTCGCCTGGGGCCAAATCTCACTCGCCAAGCGGATGATGGCCCGTGTTATTTCTTTTGGCGTGGTATGGAGGACAGCAGTCAGAGGCGGTACCGGTACCTTCAAGTGTGAGTCAATCACAGCTCGATGTGTTCGAGGTGTTGCAAGTGGGTTGTGTCTTGTATACATTTTGTGAATATATAATGACTGTACATAGCAGTGTCGACTTACCCACTCTGCACGCGCCCAACTTTTCCTATATAAATTACATTGTATTCGTAGCAAGTTCGATGTGCTTCCATAGCCATTGCGCGGCGCCCCACTGCGCAATCCGTTCATGTAACCCCCTTGTAAGTGCATGCTCCGCAAATCGACGATCAGGGAGCGCACGGGCTAGTCCAATCAAGGCGGAAGCGACAATTCCCAGCGAGATCGTAGTACTGTATTATTTCGATATCGATAGGTTGAAACCCACAACCACGGACTAGATGAAACTGCCCGGATCGTATTCTTCGCTTACACCTCTCGAGTACTTTAGACCTTGCTGTGAGTACGACTCAAGTGAATCCGGTGGATCGAAATGTGATGGTAAGTAGGGGTAGCGGGCATTACTCTCCTACTTTCCGCCTCCTTCTCGCTCATTGCCAAGGCTTTTGTATTGGCTCTTGACACCTTCTCGTGTTCATACGAACTGTCCCAAAACCTGTAGAATGAAAAGACTACAAAAGGTCCGTCGGACGTCTTCAGACATAAACAGTTTCGTTTATGTGTGTTGGACTGTTCGATCAGAGACACGAGAATCGGCTCGAAGTTGATCGAAGAGAGAACACTCGTAACATCACTGAACTGTTCGTATGCTGCGTGATAAGACTCCGCCACACATTATGTGAATTTCGGCTTTTAAGGTCGACGCTATTACTACAACCCGGACCGTGTCAGCTTTTTACGTCGAGGGGCAACAAAGGTAGACGTACCTATTGGCTCCCACCTCTGGCAGATGCTTCGTCGATGAAACTCTTCAGACATACTCATACGCAAGATCTTCATCTGCCCGATATGTGGCTCAATAGTCGCAAACGACTCCGGGGTTTTCGGCTGCTCCAATCGCGAGCAAAAGATGTTGTTCATACACTGGAATTATTGTCGGGCCGTTGTATACCCGAGACTCAGACAAATATGAATCCCCACACCAGGAGTCGGCTCATGCAGGTAATCGATCACGCTTGGTAGTTGAGCGGGAAATTCACGCTCAAATAGAAGCGCTTGCCGCTCCACATTTGCCCAAGCGGAAAGGCGCGAAGATCAAGACGAGTCAGGATGCCGAATTTGTTGCTTTGACCTTCACACGCAGTCCATAGATCTTGGTTGGTCCTGGCATTGGCATTATCGATCTCTCTGTTGGCAAGGAAAACCTCACATTCACAATGTCGTCGCACACGAAGCCTCGGGCATACGAAATACGAAAGACCACCTGACAGGGTCAATATGGCGGGGCTTGATGTAACTTCGATCTGACCTTGAAGTCTCGCCTCCAATGCCACCCACCACTTGAGTGTTGGTCGCCCGCAATACTCAGTGCCAAACTCCCAATCTTTCGTACACCTTTCCCATGCGCTCATAGGCAGCAATGGAATCAATTTTCTTGTCTGTATCAACTTCGATGTCCTGCAGCTTTTTGAGATAGACTGTCAGTCCGCTACAGACCTTTCAACTTCTAGTGTGGCTTGTTGATCCGAGTTGCATATCGCAACCTTGCAATGAGCCGTGAAAGGCTTGATCGTCTTCGCTCTCTCCGCCTCCTTGGTTGAAGAACTCGGGTTTAGAAATGCGGCTGGCTTAGCCTCTTGCTAGTCTGAGAATTAGGACTCAGTGATCTCGTCGTATGAGCTGGGTGTCATGAAAGCATCTAACAGAGTTTCCATGTTAGTATTGACGCATGCCGGAGTGATATAGCAACCATGCGAGCAGCGTATGAGGATGGACTCGGACTGTCAGGACATGTTTGTACTGCGGTGCGCTCCTGAATGAGGGTGACAGAGGCATCGACACTGTACAAGCATTGGACAAAGTTCTGGACATTCGTGGTGGCCACGAGGTGATATAGTGCTCGGTGGCACTCTGGCACTACCAATTTTTATCATTCCTCTATAACGCTTTGCCCATGAACTTCCTCTTGCTGTAGCTGAGCCACCATTTGCTCGGTTGGCCTGTTTCGTCGGCGTACACCCTGTTCAGTAATCGTGTGGCCAGCTCCTGGCGCATCTGCATGATGTACTGTCGCAGGACCTCTGCCGAGTTCCTGTCCGGTGGTGCCTCGAATGCCTGATTCAGCGGGAAACCAGCATCGCCTGGGATCGCGAAATTTGTGTCGAGGGAGATGTTGTTCACAGCCTAATGCAGCGTTAGCCCCAAGTGCGAAAAGCCCCCCTGGCACCATTCGAGAGGAGTGGTATTTATACCTTCTCAGCCTCCCTCCTTCCCATGCCTGGCCGGATTTTGCCCAATACCTCGCTCACCCACAGAATGCCGTATATGAGCACGCGATCGGCCGGACCCTTGATTTCGAAGTTGCGGAAGAAGGTGTTGGCGCGGAAGAGGGCAAGTATTTCGTCGAGAGGATCGTACGACTCATGTGAAGCATCGATGGTAAGCTCTGTTACGTCGGCGGGGAGGGCAGGAAGCTGGATGGCGGGGCCACGCGTGCGAGTGCGGAGAGGAAGGAGCGCAAAGTTGCCTGCAGCTAAGTCAGCAAAGCTTGATGACTACAGCAGAAGCGCAGGAGGTGTCATGCCAATCAGCTGTTGGTTGGGCTCGTGGAGGAAGACGGAGTGGTAGGCCTGGCGGGGCATATTAGCTTCTGGCGCATGTGAGGTGGCGCACTGGCGCATATAAGCTTCGTCGGAGGAACTGATACATACAGGCATCTTGTGTATGTGCTGTCCAGCTGTATTTAGGCGCTGTGTCGACGTCTGGCGGTTGGCGGAGGTGACGGGGCAGCTCCGCTTGGTGAGCGGTGCGAGGTGCGGTCATAGGGCTGAGCTTCGAGCCCGAGCCGCGGGGTGACTAAGCCGCCGCGTCCCCATTAACGCGTCCACCAGGCGCGTCCGCGTCGGCTCCAACTTCCTCAGCTTTCCGCCAACATTCGCGCGATTCGAGGCAGGACGCCCAAAAAGCCCCCCCCGGAACCCATTGAAGTCATCCAAGATCTGCGCCTTGCCTTGTAGCCCTACTTCAGCATGTCCGATTTCGAGGATGACATGGACGTGGATGCGCCCGTCCCAGACACTTCGATAAGTTTTGGCGGCGACGCGAAAAAGGGCAAGAGAAGCGCTGCAAACCTGCCAGTCGAGGCGGAAGACTCGCTACCATGGTGCGTTACCTAACCGAAAGCTTCGCGGGCGGTTGCTGAGGTCGCAAAGGGTAGAGAAATACCGACCAAATTCACTCGACGACGTCGAGGGACACCAAGACATAATAGCCACAATCAACAAGTTTGTGGACTCACATGTATGGTGAAGCAGCGCCTAGGCAAAGCCCTTCTGTTGACGTGTCCAGCGACTACCTCATCTCCTTCTCTATGGACCGCCCGGAACCGGCAAGACCTCGACCGTCCTCGCGCTCGCGCGGCGAATATACGGGAACAAGAACATGCGACAGATGGTGCTTGAGCTGAACGCCTCAGACGACAGAGGTATCGACGTGGTTCGCGAGCAGATCAAGACCTTCAGCAGCACAAAACAAATCTTCTCTGCCGCACCCAAGGCCGGAGAATCATCGCTGGCGACGTTCAAGCTCATCATCCTGGACGAGGCAGACGCAATGACCGCGACCGCACAAATGGCTCTCCGAAGGATCATGGAAAAGTACACGGCCAACACGAGATTCTGCATCATTGCCAATTACACGCATAAACTCTCGCCCGCGCTGTTGTCTCGATGCACCAGGTTTCGCTTTTCGCCGCTCAAAGATCAGGACATTCGAAACCTCGTTGACAAGGTCATCGAGGACGAGAAGGTCAATATCACTCCAGACGCCACAGACTCGTTGGTAACCCTCAGCAAAGGTGACATGAGACGAGCACTCAACGTGCTCCAAGCTTGTCACGCGTCAAGTACGCCACTACAGCCACCTGGAAAGCCTGCCCCTGATCCAAGCACCATCGAGCGTGACCAGATCACCCAGACGACTATCTACGACTGTATAGCCGCACCGCATCCCTCGGATATCAAGTACATCCTCGACACACTTTTGTCGACACAGGACATGACGCAGTGTCTGCGCACTGTGGATAACCTGAAGATTATGAAAGGCCTTGCATTAGCAGACATCCTAACGGCGGTCAGTGAAGAGTTGGTCAACAACGACGTGCCGCCACAGGTCATGGTCACATGGATGTCAGGCTTGGCTGATATCGAGTATCGCTTAAGCGGCGGTGGAAGTGAAGCCATTCAAACAGGCGCAGCAATTGGCGTTGTAAGAACGGGGGTTGAGCTGCTGGAAAACGGCAAGAAATGAGAAGTGTGCGCGAAACATGAGGGAATATCGCTACGGCGTGAAAAGGATTTAGCAATGAGCGATTTATGATGCCAAACAAGAGATACCAGAATTCACTGATTAGCAAGCGCGTTTACTCTCTTTGCACGACTCCAACGTTGTGAACTGACGTAGGTCCAAGGCAGTCGTGTCTTAGTCGCGTAAACAACGAGCATAGGCACGCCCCTTTCCTCCTAAATCTATCCTCCGGCGCAACAGCAGCCACACATCAATCACCTCAACAGCACATCAGGTCACGGTAGATCAACCACCACGAGAAACAGTGCTCAATCACTTCGCGGGTTGACAAGATGAGTTGGTCCAACAAGCGCAAGTCGATGCTCTCGCCATCTTCCTCTCCATCACCGCCGGTATGTAATGACGCACCTGAGCTGCCCTGCTCGATTGACAATTTCACAGCAAGAAGCGAACTCGTACAAGAAGCGATTAAGTGTACAAATGGCAGATCAGCAAAGACCTCGCATAACTACTTCGAGCATCAACCCTCGAGAGCGCTTTCTCGACCGACACCCGCGCCCTAAACGATGGCGTGGCCCGGTAAGCGTTCTGTCAAAGTGAGCCATTTTGATCATAATTAATCGTCTTCAGCAGCAACCAAAGTCTAGCCTGTCGGTGCAGACCCCTGACAAGTCTCCGCTACAATCAATCTACGCACCGTTGCCTGCTCCTCGGCAGTCCATCAAGCTTGGCTACCAGAATCAGCAGCCAGACGATTCCGAAATTCGATTCTCGTTCTCCTCTTCAGCGGGCTTCGATCATCAACATGTGAAATATACAAGCCTGCCGCCCGCCCGCGCCCAAATCCCTCAGGCTGATATCAATCGCAGCTTCGAGGGTCTATCATTTGACAATGCTAGCAAGGCCACAGCAACTCTGGTACAAACCAAGTGCAAGCGCACTAGCCGCACGCCAACATTGCCACACAAACCTCAGCGCACAGGTTATGGCTTCAGCTATGCCGACAGCCGGTTCTACAGCGACGTCCAACACTCGCCAACCCCTCAGCCAAACTCGCCAGCTGTCGGTCGCATGCCAGGAATGGCATCCATTCCTGAACTGACCAAGCCTAAGAAGGCGGGCTACGGCTTCAGCTACTCCGACGATATGTTCTACGACTCGGAAGAGTATCCAGACACAGAGTGCGAGTGGGGTGCAGAGCCAGCGCCCGTAAAGCAGCCCGAGCATAAACAAAAGAGGGCGCGAGTTGCGTCCAGCAATAAGGCACCCACCGTTATTCGCCAAGACACTTCCTTTGCAGATACCGTCGTCGTACGAGACGTCGGCTCTTTCCATGTCGCCAGGCCGCAGAAGCGTCTCTCCTGCACGACCGCTACTCGCGAAGACACCATTCGAGTCAAGCACGCTGCTAACCTGCTGCTGAAGTACGAAGAGTCCGTCGAGGTGTGCGAGCGGCTGATGGCGCGCTTGGAGCGTATGGTGTGTGCTGCGCTCAAGAAGCCAGATCGTCGGGGTCACAACTTTGCAGCAACAGCTACGCACTGCGCACTGAAATTGCGAGACTTCTTGGTGAACAACAAGCAGGAGCGCATGGACACTGGGGAGCTTCAGCATGCTGTCGATCATGAGATCGAGTGGGCTAAGTGGTTGGTGGAGGCTAGTTGTACGGGTGTGATGCATCTGAAGGTGCCTGGTTGCAACTGTCGCCCTGATTGGGAGGAGGAAAGTGATGATGAGGATTAAGGATGCGGTCAGTTTCAAGAGGGCCAGACGGCGCGTCTGCTTCATGCTATCTAAAACAGTATCCATAATAACTTAGCGTAGGCGATTCATGATAACTGCAGGTGCCTCCATTTCTGCTTGTCTGCGAAAAGAATAGACTCTGTCTCTTTCTTTTCAGGTACAGAAAAGCGGTTAAGTAACCGAATACGGAAACTTGATCAGAATGAAGCATTGGCAGATCCACGTGTATATCATACAATTCAGTTCCAGCTTCGGTGTTAGCCTTCAGGTCTAATCTTCCACGCTCACAATTGCAGTGCAACTAAACCTCGGATTCAATTATGTTATCAGTCGTTCTAGGTAGCAGGCCTAGTCGAGACGATCTGTTTGTGCCCTGCAATCTACGACACGAAAGAGGGCAATCCAGAACTAGTCCTAGCAATCGTTCGTGGTGTGTTCTACGCTAGGAGTACAATATAGAGAAATCTAGTGGCGCGCAAAATTTCCCTTCGAAGGTCACCGAGCACCAGAAAATGGCTCTGGTTGCTTGCAATCCTTGAAGTGGAAGCGAAAATGAAGGATCAGCTCTGTGAGTCAGCTAGGCTGTTCTTCACACTGGAAATTGTTGTGAAAGATTGACTTTCGCGATCATCTTCTTCATCTCAACCTCGCGACGTCAGCTTCCAGTTGCACTGCATTCTCTAGTGCGGAGGAAGGCAGTCGTTGAGCCTTGTTAACCGCCATGGCCGACTTCTGGCCGAGAGGCGCAGTATCGCTAAGTAAACGGCGTCCAGTTCATCATTGGTCGGGCTTTTCACTCACTGACGCTGCTTTACTACCTAAGCAATCGGTTGCCATGCGATGCAGAGGATCGACGATAAGTTAAGGGTAGTAGTTGATTGACAAGTTTCTGTTAGTAGGGATCTGGGCATAACTGACGCCGATGTAGCAGTCAGTCTAGGAATCTGGCTTTTCGAAGCTCTAGTAAATCGCCAATAGTTCGATGTAACAGGTGTTTCCAGGGATAGATGAAGGCACAATGTGACTAATTGTAGTTCTCTCAGTGCCTATGTGGTTATATTTGAGCAGTCTAGCCGTTCGCATGGTCGGGATCGAACCGATTTCCGCATCTTCGACTGGCGCTCGAAATGAAGCCTGCGGTGACGCTAAGGAGGTGGCTGCGTTTCGAAAGGCATACGGCCGGCTCCGATTGTAGGCGAGTCCGACATGATGTACAGCTTCCGTGAGATATCTGGACTCATTGCTCTGGATCCTACGGATGAATTACAACCATTAATCAAGATGCCGCTATGTGCGGAGTTATTTACAGACTTCGCAGGCTGACAATTGTGTGAAGCTCGCTCTTGAGCAGTTGTAGTTTTCCTCTTGTTGATGTTGCCTGAGAACAGCAGCAATACCAGCCGAGCGGGCATGTCGTATTGTACCTGGCGGAAATGTATTTTTCGTCTCTTGATTCTGCTAAGCCCACTTTCACTTGCTCAAGGCGAAGCTTGATCTTATCGAGTCTGGCATCGGAAAACGTCGAGGTCTGCTATCTAACTTCATCGAGTCAGTCAACAGCTCTCAACTCGTGCATTTTTTAGCTGCTTTTAATATACTAGGCTTACGTAAAACACGCTATGCGCGCAATTTATTAGAAGTACCTTAAATTTAATTACTTTCTAATAGCCTAGAAGACTACTAAAGTAGCTATAATTTCTAAAGTTAGAAAAAAGAATATAACTTTACTCTACTCTATATACTCTATTACTCTTTTATCTTATTTAGGTAAGAGCTTTAAATATATTTTAGCTAAAAGAATTACTTAGATAGCTATATTATACTATATTTTAAGCTCTTAATATAGAAGTACTTTTTTTAAATACTTAGCTATAGACTTTATTACTTTCTTTACTTATAATATAGAATATACTTTTTTACTTAGAAAATATATTACTATAGTTATAATAGATATTTAAAGTATATTTAATACTTTACTAAAAAATTACTTACTATACTATATAGCTAGCTAAGACTAGCTACTTTCTATTATTAAGTTAATTCATTTTTTTTTAACTATAAAATATAAGTTAAAGTAAATAGAAATACTACTTCTAGCTATCTAGTTATCTATAGTATACTATAAGACTTTTTTCTTTTACTAGTACTTTATACTTTATACTTTACTAAATTACTTAACTAAAATCTAGTTTTATACTTTAGATATATAAATAATATTTATATTTATTATACTTTATACTTTTTAGATAAAAATATTAATTTAATTATAAGAAATATTTAGTCTATTAATAAGTAAAGCTTAGCTAATTAAGTTATATTTATACCTAAAAAGTAAAAAATAATTTATTTAACTAAGTAGTAAAAAATTATTCTTCTAGCTATAAAGTAGATAGAGTAACTATTATACTTATTACTAAATCTAGTAATAAAAGTTAAGCTACTTTCTAATAGC
>TARA_R110002003_G_scaffold878_14_pt1 | contig 17332 bp, 15 predicted proteins | sample TARA_R110002003 | Tara Oceans TARA_R110002003 (sample SAMEA4396441) | marine metagenome | biome: Westerlies Biome; feature: [SRF] surface water layer (ENVO:00010504); material: water (ENVO:00002006), including particulate matter (ENVO:01000060) such as... | depth 5 m
GACATCGGAGCCTGGCGAGCCGGCTAGCCAAGAAGTCCAACATGACGACTCCCAGCGAAGGCAACTGCCGGTTGAAAGACATCTTGGAGATATAACGGATGGGCTCACGCTCTCATTCGGTCCTACAAAAGCCCCTTCACGCGAGCCCACTCCACGGAAACTACATTCGCCTCCACCGCCACCTGTTCAGTCTGGTGTAGATGACACGACTATGACCATTGCTTTGGACGACGACACAGCGCTGCTTAAGGACTTCCTCAACCGCGCTGCCGCGAGCAAGGCCGAGAAGGCCGCAGTACTAACCCACCGTCGAGAATCCTTACAGAATCGTCGCGACTCCGATGTCATCCGCCACGCTCTTGCGTCACCTCGCAAAGTGCTCGAGGACAAAGATCCCAACTCGCCGTCAAAATACGACAATGAGTTGACTCTCGACATTTCACAAACTTTGACACTCAGCATGCCAACTGACGGTCTTGCCTCCCCAACACCAGGTCAGGATGATCAGGAAGGTACAGCGGAGGAAAAGGCTTTGCGTGGATCCAGGCGATCGTCTCGGGCGAAAAAGTCGCGACTGCCCGCACCAGCATCAGCGGCGCAAGCACAGACGTCCAAGATTGCAATTCGTCGGGCTGATGGCAATGAACATGTCATCCTCAAGAAGAGTGATGCACAGGAGCTTGCTACCCTAACGCGGGCGAACACACGCAAGAACAAGCAAGGCGCTTTCAATGTCACCGTCCGGCTCCTGAAGCTCGCTGCGGATGCTGACAAGCTCCCCCCAATTGACGATGCAACGAAAGAGCTCATTCTTGGAAAAAATATCCGCTGGGACGAGCAGCTGGCATACTACCAAGAGAACCCGGAGACTGTCGCCGAGGCTGAGAGTCTCGCAACACCAGATGAGCTGAGCATGGAAGATGCGTCATCCACACCAAGCACGAAGAAGTCGAAGGTTTCCAGGAATTCAACGCCAAAAATCCGAAGGGTCAGAGGCCTTGGTACTGCGAATGGAACTCCAGGGAAAGGCCTACTCGCGCCAGCGTCGTTGCTCCCTGAAGAAGTCCAGGTGGAGAAGGAAGCAGCCCAAGCACCGATCCAACAGCTCCCACGGCCAAAAACCAGCAAGCTTAAGAAGATGCCGGTCGCCTCAACGCCACAACCTCCCGTGTCGACTCCATCTGACTCAAAGCTACCTAGTCTTGACATTGTGCCCGTCGGTGTTGAGCCGCCCAAGGAACGAAAGTCGCGACTCGCTGCGCCAAAGAAGGTCATGCTTCCCCAACCAACTGCATCGCACGCAGCAGAAGGGAAGGAGAACGCGCAGAGAACTGGCATCGGTGGAGCAACGCCTAAGAAGGGCATACCTGCGCCCAAGGTCATCGTGCCGCCAACCGTGGGCATGGAATCTGGCTTACCTAGAAGGAGAGGACGGAGGATTTGAGTCGTGTGCAAAGTGATGATTGATGAAGCCGCGTGATCTTTTGGCGTTCTATACCTTCTCTTGCATGTAGGGCGCGATTCGGCGATGGTATTTCGATGCATTGGGTTTGGGAAAGGCGTTTGCGGGATTGATGGCATATTCATTGGTTCCTATATGCATGCTCGAGGACACACCATCTTTACATCATAAATGCATCACTTTTGTTTACACATCTCTGTTTCCCATCTTACCCACTCCCACTACAGCCGCTTTTCTCATCCCCTACACACTCAACTCCGACACCCCCGCCTTCTCAATGTACGCCCTATACGCCTCCAGCTTCTTCGTCAACACACCCCCCTCGCCGCAAAACTTGTCCACTATCTCCGCACTCCGCCCCGTATACAAGCCCGCATCCAACATGCCATCCAGCTCGGCCCAAATCGGGCGAAAGTACTCGGTCGCGCGAATCCTGTCGACAAGGTCATTGCTCTTGCCCTCGTCTTTGACCTGGCTGCCAGCCTGGTGGCTCAGGACGCGAATCTGCTCGTGCGCTTCCTGGCGCGACTCGCCCTTTGCGACGAGTTTCATAATAATGCTTTCGGTGATCATGAACGGCAGTTCCTCCTGGACGCGGGCGTCGACGCGCTTGGGGTACACGACCAGGCCCGAGGTGACGTTGTCGAGCGACAGGACGATGGCGTCGGCGAGCAGGAACATCTCGGGGATGTCGATGCGGCGGATGGCCGAGTCGTCGAGGGTGCGCTCCATCCACTGGTCGGACAGGGTGGCGGCGAAGGAGGCGGGCTTGGACATGAGCTCGCGCGACAGCGAGTAGATGCGCTCGCTGCGCATGGGGTTGCGCTTGTAGGCCATGGCGGAGCTGCCGATCTGGTCTTTTTCAAACGGCTCTTCGAGCTCCTTCCACGCGGCAAGGTGGCGGATGTCGCCCGTGATTTTCTGCGCGGTCGCGCCGAGGCCGGCGATGGCGTTGGCGACGACGAGGTCGACTTTGCGCGTGTACGTCTGCGTGCTGACGGGGTAGGTGGATGGGAAGCCTGCTTTTTTGCACAGGAGGGCGTTCAGGGCGTCGCATTTTGTGCTGTCGTTGGAGAAGATCTCGAGGAAGGAGGCTTGGGTGCCCGTGGTTCCTTGGGCGCCGCGGAATTGGAGACCGGAGCGGACGTGCTCGATGGATTCGAGGTCGAACAGGAGATCCTGGGCCCATTGGGCGGCGCGCTTGCCGACGGTGATGAGCTGGGCGGGTTGGAGATGCGTGTAGGCGAGCGTGGGGAGGGATTTGTATTGCAGTGCGAACAGGGAGAGGTTGTGTAGGACTTTAGCGAGCTTGGGGAGAAGCAGGTCCATGGCATCACGCATGAGGATGAGTTCGGCATTGTCGGTTACGTAGCAGCTCGTTGCCTGTGGGTGTTATCAGCCTCAAGTTATGCTTCAGATGATTTTGGCAGAAGTCGTCTCTGGTACACGTGACGTGGAAGCAGAAGAGATATCCTCGATGATAGACTTACACCATAGTGTATAATTCCCGCTGCTTTCGGTGCAACCTCTCCAAACGCATGCACATGTGCCATAACATCATGCCTCCTCCTCTTCTCCTCAACCTTGGCGACCTCGAAATCGGCGTCAGTCACCATGAGATGCTCCCTCATCTGCTGCAACGCCTCGTCGCTGATCGTCTCAATCCCTAACTCTTTCTCTGCCTCGGCCAGGTACAACCAGAGTTTGCGCCAGGTGCTGTGACGTGACCGCTGGCTGAAGAGCTGCGACATCTCCGGCGAGCAGTATCGTCCGGTGAGGGATGTCTGGTAGGAATCGAAGACGGTGGCGCCATTTTTCGACTTCATGTTGCTGATTTGGGCCTGGAGGTCAAGAGACGGATCTGTGGTGTTCGCCATTTTGTGGATATTTCGAGACGTTGTTTTGCGCTGGCGTAGTGGTGTGAGGCGATGGTCTTCCGAATTCGGTCACCAAGTTTGCAAAGTGCGGCGTTTCCGTTCGCTTTCTACTACTGTGCCACGCACTGTGTGATGCTGCAAATCTCGCAATTGAATTCTCGCGAGGTGCTCCGAGATCGAATGATCGTCGAGAGAGAATGCAGCTTCCTTTTCTACCCGCGTCGAATCGATAGCTCTTGCACGTGTAGCCCAAAATTTGAGCTCCTTGCCAAGACCCCACATTCCATCATCCCCAATCAATGAATCGCTTTACACACCTTTTTGTCTAGCATCATCAAATCCGCCGATCGACGATCTTTGACGATCGAGTACATGCTGCACGCAGAAAATTATCCGCGGGGTTCTGAGCGTATGTGCAATATTTGTAGTAGTGACCACTACAACAAGCATTCATGAGAAATCCTTCATGATTCCACGAACAACGTGGGATCTCATTCAAACAGAGAAACAAGCCTGTAACTCGGTTGGTAATGCTCCGAGCCAATGGCTTGCACATAGGATCAGCCATGTAGGTGGAATGAATAGCTAGCTGATCGCATGGTACTCTACAATCTGCGCTTTGCTTCACGTTCCGCATCTTCCCGATACCGGCCGCTGTGTGTTCATCTAACACCGGACGGGATATCTCAACCACACCGCGCATATTTCACAACCGTTCCATACTACAGTTATTTGAGGTCATTTCATTTTGGACAAAATTGATAGTTTGGAATTAGTCCACTATCATCAGACTGATGGTATCTCAACACCCAGATTCTGCACCGAACAAGAGCGCAAAGCGAGTCACAAACACCTAGCATTCTGCCCACAAGCGCTGCAAACGTCAACCATATTTATCATCATAGCGCCGGTGCCTTCCAAACATCCCGATTGATCTTGAACAAGTTGCTCTGTTTGTGGGGAAGGCTGATTTCGCGCTCCTTGTAGAAGCCAGCTTCTTGCAGATAGTGGGCGAGTCTGGATTGTTCGTTAGTCTTATTGCTGACAACGTGCGCTGTGGTTCGACTCACTTCTCGTTGTCCACCCGCGGCTCAAGCATGACCCTCTCCGTTCGGTGGTCTGCAAGCCAGCAATAGTGCACTAGGGCGCTCAGCCAAATCCTGACTCTGTGTGCCCCTCGAAATTCTTGTTCTCCAACTAAGCAATGGAAGCCTCGATCCCAATCGCTCACGATCGGTACATGCTTGCCCAAATTGTCTTCTTTCACCCAGTATATCTCAAAGTAGCCAAACGGCTTGCCGTCCCAGCATCCTATCACCGGAAACGAGTTCTTCGACTTCAGACCGTTTTTGATAAATTCCTCCTGATGAGACAATGGACCTTGTTCGCCCCAGAAGTGCGACACACGCGGATCGTTCATCCATTTGTGCAGGTATTCCGGATCTGATTTTGCGTCCAAGTCTAACGCGGATATTGTGGGGACCACGGAATCTGATTTGGACATCATGCTGTTTCTGGGTGTGGCCACAGGTCCGGAAACTGGGCCGCGGTGTCGCAGCGGCTTCGACGAGCAAGACGCGACACGGAAGGAGAGATATTGGCCAACACTAGGAATGTACCGCGTGTAGAAGATCTCGCCCTGCCTAGGAGGCTTTGGTCGGACAGGATGCCGGACGTGGTTGGAGAAGACATATTGGGCAGGTGGAGGTGGATAATACGTCGGCAGATGTGAGCTCGAGTAGAAGGGGCCTGGTGCTGTGGGTGACCACAGGCCGGAGGAAGACGTGTCAAGCTGTTGTTCCTTCACCTGTTCTCCTCCTGGTCCACGTGCTGGCGACGAAGGCCTTGAAGGATAAGGCGAGCCGGACGGGAAGGGCGACTGCGCCATTGGCGACAGAGTGAAGAGGTAGATGCGCGGATCTAACTGCCAGAATGACCTGCGACTAACAAACATCCTTGTCCATCCATCGGGCGAGTTCTCTTCCTGCGCGCAACCCACTGTCGAGTCTTCGCTAGCCACGAGCCCCATGCGCTCCAGCTTCGGCAGCACAACCTTGCCCTTGAAGATGCCCTCCCTGTTGATGTTGATCCTCCAGTCGCCCTTCGGCTTGCCTGCATCGGCCGTGTTCTTCGAGATGGAGTTGGTGACCTGGAGGGTAGGCTCTGGTTGGTGGAAGTACCAGTATAAACTCGCCCAGAGCATCATGGCGATCTGGCGTGTGGGTGAGGCGGCGGCCTTGAACTCGTTGCTGCTCGGATTCGATATCGACGAGATATAAAGATGGTCGCCATTGAGCGTGGGTCGTTTGTACCGGTGTACATGGCGGGGCGGGAAGTCTTCGTCGCTGTACAGTTCCTGCTGCTCTTGTTGTTCAGCATCCAGTTCGTCCTCCGAGTTGAGAATGATTGTCCAGCCTGGCGGAAATGGGGAATGCGCATTCAGCAAGTCGTTTGCCTTGAAGAAGAGACCTCCAAACACTGGCGTCACGGTCAAGTTCTGGCCGTTGGGCAAATGGACAGTGTTTGCGGGGGCCATGCTGATGACGATGGCGGGGTAGCTTGAGCTGTGTGAGACAGACAGGAAAGGAAAGGCAGCAGCTGGGCGATGGTTGAAGTGTGTGGCCGCAGGGTGAACTTCAGTCACCAAACATCGCGTGAGAAGTGCGCCAGGTACCAAGGGTGCGTCCACCTTGTGGACGCACGCGCTGGCAGAAACTGCTGCCCAGCTAGTATTGACCCTTCACCTTTAACGCTCCGAGAACGGGGACGCGGCATGATTCACGGCGCGTCACGAAGAAGCGATAACAGCATCGGTCCTTATATGGTCCCAGCAGCTTCTTTCCAATGCACCTGTCGTCGCATCGTGATACTGCTGATGAACTGTATCCAGGAGGATGCGAATACATCATATGAACGTTGTGTTGTGGGGTAGTGGCATGCTATTGGTTGGCAGACGCTGCATCCGCAGAAATGGAGCTCGGAGCTCGGACTCTTCGATATGACGAAATGTGGGAACGGTTATCTGAGGACAAACGTCCCGAGCCCGGGACACCTTTCTTACACAACTCAGACCTCCACCTGAAGCTCAATTGACAGACTCCCATCAATTGCAAGCAACATGAACTCGACTCTTCTCCGTACCACTGCTCTGCGCTCGGCCGCGAGGGCCACGGCTCCCACGGTTTCCCGGGCTGGGCTCGCGGGCACCACTTTTGTTCGCGGAAAGGCTACCCTGCCTGATCTTCCATGTACGTCAACGCGTATCTACCAGACGACCCCTGTAGTAACTGAGTATGGATAGATGACTATGGCGCGCTTGAGCCCTCCATCTCCGGCAAGATCATGGAGCTCCACCACAAGAACCACCACAACACCTACGTTACTTCCTTCAACAACTTCAGCGAGCAGATCTCCGAAGCTGCCGCCAAGCAAGACATCGCCGCTCAAATCGCCTTGCAGCCATTGATCAACTTCCACGGTGGTGGCCACATCAACCACTCCCTGTTCTGGGAGAACTTGGCGCCCACCAAGCAGGGCGGCGGTGAGCCTCCGACAGGCCCTTTGAGCCAGGCGATCAACGACAGCTACGGAAGCTTGGACGCATTCAAGGAGAAGTTCAACACTGCGTTGGCGGGCATCCAGGGAAGTGGATGGGCATGGCTCGTGCAGGACACACAGACTGGAAACGTGCAGATTCGGACATATGCGAACCAAGATCCTGTTGTTGGACAGTTCCGTCCAATCCTAGGCATCGACGCCTGGGAGCATGCATACTAGTAAGTCGTCCCGAGATACGATCAGAAAATGAGGTCGTGTACTGATGAACCGCAGCCTGCAATACCAGAACCGCAAGGCCGAGTACTTCAAGGCTATTTGGGAGGTTATCAACTGGAAGACTGCCGAGAAGCGCTTCAAATGAGGGTTTGGTCGAGAATGAACATGACATCCAGGCACCCAAAGCAAGGAAGTGCAATACGGTACATGCTCATGTAGCATTAGTCATGATATAAAGCCGTCTTCTTATGAGGTCCGTCCATTTCCACCGCCTGTGCACTTCCAAGTCACGTCGCAATACAACCATTGAATTCCCACTCCTGTCCACTTCTACTGCCGCATATTTTGAAAACGACTATGCTACTCAAGCATTACGCAAGAGTACCGCCAATTCATGGTCCCTCGGCAGCATCTTCGCTTGATCTCTCGCCGAAAAGCCCCGTACTGACTTCTTCTCCGCATCTGCACCATGGTCCAGCAGCCACTTGGCCTCTTCAACACATACCCATTTGACAGCATACGCGAGCGGCGTCCCATCGTAGGAACATCCATACCCCACAATCCGTACCCTGTCGTCCAAGCCGTTGACATCGACGCCCAAACCAACCAAGTACTCCAGCATGGGAATACGGCTCCCGCTAGGAAAACCGTTTGGCGCTCCCGAGGGACCACGCCCAGCTGCGTAGTGCAGTGGTATGGCTCGATTCAGATCTGCCCCATGTGCCAACAGCGCCGCGAATATCTCCACCGAACACACCGCCGCAGCCCGATTCAGCGTCCAATACGAATTCGGCTCTGCCCGCAACGCCTGCAGCGGACCGTGTGCGAGCAACGGCGGACCCAGCTCGGGCCGCGCTCCACGTTCCAAGAGGTAGTGGATACAGCCCGAGTCGTTGCGCGAGACGACGATCCTGCACGACGGTGAGAATCTTGCTCGCACATGCACCGTGGAGTTGGAGCTGTTACCCAAGCAGCCCCCCACCGCCTATCAAGCTAGTGTTAACATCGTACCCGCCCTCGACAAGCCATTTCACCCCCGCAAAAGTCATGCCCGCATGAGTCACGGTGAACGCATCCCACTGCGCGCCCAGCGCGCGCAACTGCCCCGCGAGCGCGAAATGCCCTGCTTGTACGGCGCGGTTGAGCCCGAAGGTCACGGTCCCGGCTTCGTGGGTCGATGCTAGCTGCAGCGCGGTCGCGATGGAGTTGGTCGCGCAGGCGGTTAGGAAGGGTGGGATGGACGGGTCCGTAGCATTGTGGACGGGTGCGTAAATGAGGTGCGAGGGTGCTGCGTTGCGGAGATTAGAGGCCATGTTAACGTTGGAGGTGATAGCTGGCGGGTTGGGCGCAATGGGCGTGCCGGGCTACATGATGGGTAGGTATGATGGTGGTGCGGCGAGGGTAGGTAGCATAGTTGCGGCCGGCCTCATGTTCAATGACTGCGCTGATGGGGCGCGGGTAACAACATGCTTCTTTGAGTATCTGGATCGGTAGCTTGAGTTCGGTCGGAGTTGATAACGCAGTTTGAACGGATGCAGTCTGGTTAGGTCAAGCCGTGATTTAAATTTCCAACCATGCTCACTCGTCCTGAAAGCGGAAGCGTCACACGAATTCGAAGGAATAATCAAGTCCGACTAGAGCACGGCAGACTCGCCGAGACGTTCAGGGCCTGTATAAGTTAGCGAGTGGGATGGGAAAAGCTCTAAGCACCATTCCCATGCTCGGAGCAGATCAGAGCAAGGTGCAGGTTCGATGTCCGACACGCTTCCAACACACGATTGCGGAAACACCCAGTCTTCGGCTTAATCGAACGTTGTTGTCATTTACTGACTTGGTCTGATCTATGGCTGCGCATCGCACCAGCAGTCCACTTCCATGACCGTTCGAGTCGAAACAGTCAACAACCTGCTCGCATGTGACATTTAGTTTCCGCTAACTTACTCGCTCGTGCACCAGGACAAGCCCATCACTAGACGCAGGTACTGCAATTCCCATTCACGCATGCTTGATATATCTGCAAATCATTCGCGTCCACTAGCCTCATACAACAAACACCCCCCGTGCCATGCCATGCCATGCCATCCCATGCCATCCCGTAGAATTACCTTCCTACCAAGCGCGTCCCAAAGATATATCCCCCAACCCCGCTAAAACGACAAAAACAGCAACGCCAGATATGCTATACTATATCATGCTATCCAAATGCCCATGCGAACTCCAACCGCGGCAAACCCGTTTAGAAATACCGTACAGTACACGAAAGTCAGGAAGATAGTGGCATCTAATGCCGTATCCCTTGCATCCAGCGATCGATCTGGTCGCGCTGTCTCGGATCCATGGGCGGCATCATCATGCCCATCCCGTTGATGCCCATGGGCATCATCATGCCGTTCATGTGCATGCCCATTGGCATATTCATCATGGACGGTTGGCGCATACCGTTCGCTTGGGGATACGGGAAGGTCATGCCGGGTTGCATGCCCATCATGCCCATGTTCATGGGCATCATTTGCTGTTGGGGCAGCATGTTGAGGGTGGGTTGCGGCATCATGCCCATGCCCATCATGGATTGGCGAGGATCGTTGAGAGCCATGGAGGACATGTTGGGCGTGGCCATGCCGTTGTACATCATGCCGGGAGCTTGGGCGCTGGTGAGGCCGGACATTTTGTTCTTGTAGGCTTGGATCTTGAGGGCAAGTGGTGTGTCGTCGTCGTTCTTTTCCGGTGCGGCACGGATGAGAGGGTCGTATGCGCCGAAACTCGATGCGCGCATGTTCGTTTGGAGTCTTTCGGCTTTCCTGCGTTCCTCGGCTTTGACATTTTGCTGGAGCAGACTGCCCTCCGGAAGATGTGAGATGAGTTGCTGATCTGAGACCTTACGAGCTTGATTGTGGACATCGATTGGGTTGGCGGAGAGCACATCGGCCATACTCATACTTGTGCGAAGACCAGGACGTGTAGGTGCAGTCTCACCGCGAGCCGCGGCTTCAGCCTGCAAACGCGCGCGACGTTGGCCGAGAGTTTCCTCCTCCTCGATGCCAGGAGACGGTGTTGGCTTGGGTGCCTGCTTATCTTTCTCCGCCTCATCGCCCACACCAATTGTGTTCATCATCTCACTGGCAAAATCCATGCTGATCGTGCTTTTACGAACATCCGCGCCCAAGGCCGTGTCGAGCTCTTTCTTCTCCCTCAAACGACGCATGCGCTCAGCCAAGGTCTCACCCTCTTCTTCGTCAGTGTCCGGCCCTGGTGTTGTTGTCGTAGGAACAGCGAGGTAGGCCTGGCTTGGTGACGGGCCCAGTCCTCGCTTATTCGGACTCTCACCGCGAAGCCTAGCACGACGGCGACTGAGGGGTTCTTGATCTTCGATCTCTCGCCGGGCGATCAGACCTATTGGTCGATCCCAATCGTTCCTGGCTGGCTTGTTTTGTTGGTATAGAACGCCAAGTGGTACATCATCATCAGATTCGTCGCCCTCTGCATGTGCTTCCCATGCAAGGTTGACTTTCTTCTTCAGACGTTTTTGCTTTTCTTTTTCGGCTATGTCGTCGAGCTCCAGCAGCGTCCTATGAGTAGGCATTTGGCCTTGCTCGACAAGAGTCGCGTAGTTCATGTTGCGCGTCTTTTGCTTTGCCTTGCGCATTTGAAGCTCTGCGAGCAAAGTGGTTGGGGCGCCAAAATACTGCGGTTCTTCCGGCTCTTCTGGTTCGGGCTCATCATCCATGTGCTCCGCTTCGTATACATCATCAGGATTGCGCCCATCTTCGTCGTCAAAAGATCGTCTTACGGGTGCATCGTCTTCGTGGGCTTGCGGACCTCGAGCATTTCCGTCATGCTCATCAAGTTCGTCACCAAGACTCATCCGGCTTTCGCTCGCCTTTACGATGAGTAAATTCATGTCTGCTGAGCTATTGCGCTTCCGCAGCTTATTCAATGGATCACCGCTAGAGTTTCGTTTCGTGTCGAGCATCATGAACGAGCTTCGCCTCTTCGTTTCTCCTAGCGTAGGTGGTATCTCGGGCAATTTGGAAGTCTTCCGCTTGTGCTCTGGCCCGTATACTTCGGTGCCAACGTGGCCAGCGAAGGGATGGTCCGTGAAAGCGGATACTGGTGCGCGTGCTGAGGCATCCAAGATGCTGTCAAGAGTGTCTTCGGCAGATTCTCCTTGAACTGCAAATTCTTGTGCAGGTGCCACTTGGTCGAAGTAGGCACTCGCTCGCAATTGAGGCGGAAGAGCCGCCATACTTTTCCGATTCTGCTTGGCCGGTTTCGAGGGCTCTCCTAGCATTTCGCCAATGAGTGGTGCAGATTGCCTCTTCTCAGCTTGCATTGTATCTAGTAGCTGAGTGCGCCGTCGTGCTTGTACATTGGCTGCAGGCAGCTGCGACAGGCGCTTCGGAAGGTTGAGCATCTTCGGCACAGGGGCGGGATAGAAGACCATGCCATCATCGGGCGGTGGGGCGCCTCGCGCTTGAGGGTCGAACGGCTGCCTCAGGATGCTGTTGTAAGATGAATGCCGGCTATGGCTGCCCTGAGACGGGGTTGGCTCCTCCTCGGGAACGGTGTCCGGGCAATGAACGCCATCAAAATCCTGCCACAGTGTTCGTGCTTGTCGGGTGGTGTCGGTAGAGGCTGCGGTAGGCGGTCGGTCTGGGTAGTCATGGTGGCCAGTGTACTGACTGTGGTCGTTGTCGGCTTGTGAGGGTTGCTGGTCGAGGATGACACTGTTCCGTAGCTCATTCCGAAGCTCGTTTGCGATTTCATCATACTTCCGGGTGAAGGACGAGACTCTGCGGGCATCTTGTGGGGGCGGAGAATCTGCATTGTGCACAGCGAGCGGGGCGGACTTGAGCGACCGAGGCGACCGTGGGTAGGTAGTGAAGCCACTGCTGTGCTCTGCTACCTCGTCGGGGTGCATGACCTGTCCCAGTCGTGAAGCCTTCGACTCGGACCGCTGCCGCTGTACCGAGGCCGAGGGAATGGACCACGAGCCTGAGCGGAGGGAGCCCACTGGTGATGTCACGTACCCTCCCGGCGAGTATCCACCCCATCTTGCGTTCCCGTTGAGGTCCACGATCGAGTTCGCGTGCGAGCTGGTCGAGACGTTCCGGCTGCGCGTGCTGAACTGTTGCGCGGGCCCATCTAGGGACTGCCGACTGTCTGATCGCTTCAATTCTGTGTGTAGCTTGCGAATCTCTTCGCCGAGATCCGATCCTGATTCGCTCATGCGTTCAGCGTGCTCTTCCAGTCTTTCGATGTTGCCGACGTAGGCCCCTTGTAGCGATTGCAGATCGGGGATGGGATGGCGCAGGTCGACATTAGCCTTCTTGGGCGACCGAGCAGGCACGGGCTGCACAATTGGCGGCGGCGACGCCATGACGGACAGACAGGGAGAAAGCCCACCAAAAGAAGGGCAGGGAGGTGAGTGTTGTTTCTCGCGGCGCGGATAAAGGAGGAAACGGCGTGTTGAGGTCGCACCGAAACATGCATGGATGACCGCGTCCGTCTGCAGGGCTTCCAATAATAGCGCGGCCTTGCTGCAAGGGTGGCACCCGACGACGGGAGCACTGAAGCCAACGGTCGCTTGGCAGTCGCATCTTTCGCGCGGCGTACTTGCGACTCACAGATGCATTTTACATTCTACGACTCTGGACTTCAGGCGGCCTCCAACGCCGACGCAACGTCGACGAGCCAACTTCAGACCGATCACGTGCCTCTACTGCCTGAATTTGTCACCCGCGACCGCGGCAAGAGCAACGTCGACTGCCCACAATCTCCCCAGCACTGCCGTCAGCCTCCTACCTCAATACTGCCGGACAACGATTAGCTCGGCGGCAGCTCATTCGTCTTCGGTGGCATCATGGAGGGCGACGGCCAGAAGCGAAAGCGCACCTTCCGGCAAGAGCCCAAGAAAAAGGCCAAACTCGACGATGGCAGCGCAAAGCTCAAGTCGGGCTTCGGCGCGAAGCTCATGGCGAAGATGGGCTACAAGGGCGAGGGCGGTCTCGGAAAAGAAGGCGAGGGTATTTCAGAGCCCATCCAGGTGGTGATGCGAGGGACCAAAGGCGGTGTTGGCATCGTGACCGAAAAGAGCGAGCAGCAGCGGCGAGAGGAGCGCAGGAAAGCAGAAGCAAATGGCGAAGAATACGTGGATTCTTCGGAGGAAGAGCGCAGGCAGAAGAAGGAAAGGAAAGCAAAGGCGAGAGGGGAGGCGCGGACGACTGCCCCCAGGCCAAAGAAGACGGTCTTCGAGATGGAAGCAGCTGGCATGCATGTGCCCCTCGCGCTGCAGTCCATCATTGACGCGACAACGGGCGCCTCCACTCCAACATCGGGCGTGTCGCTTCGCGGCACCGACATCGTCCCCTTCGAGACTTGAACAGTTTCTCAGAAGCTTTTGAGGAGCTGCAGATTGAGGCCGAGACCATTCCGGCTCAGGAGTGGGCACTGGAGAAAGAGCTCGATGCGTTAGAGAGGCAGGTGGAGGAGGCAGAGGACATCAGATCAAGGCTACAATCACTGCGCACGAGCACATTCAGAGATGCTTGCGAAGGACTCAAATCACTACGCGCCGCCTACCCTTCGAAGGCTTTGCACCGCGAGTCGATCGCTATTCTATACCCACATTTCTCGGACATTATAAGCTCGTGGTCTCCACTGGATACGGCACTCGAAGATGTGGCAGCCGCTTTCTCCGAGCTTTCAGACATCGTACAGCCACGGAGCAGAAGGATAACCACGCAATCATATACCCATCCATCAGAGGCATTAGTTGCGCGCAATACCATTGAGGAAGAGGAAGCCATCAAGCGGGGCACAACATCGTCATATGAGACCATGATGCTGAAGCTCTGGCTACCACAAGTGAGCTCGGCGGTAACGCAGTGGGATGTGAAGGATCCACACCCAATGGTGCATCTGCTGGAAACATGGACGCCTGTTCTTCCGCCCTTTGTCGCAAAGCGAGTACTGGACCAGGTTACGCGCAAGCTTTCGACATCGGTCCACGAGTGGAATCCGCGCAAATTCAAGAAGAGCCCTCATACGTGGATTGTGGAATGGCTGCCTTACCTAAAGCCAGCTGACTTGGACCCGAAAGGCTCGGGCCTTGTTTCAGAGATCAAGCGCAAGCTCCGTCATGCACTGCAGTCCATTGACCTCTCTCGAGGCCCTCTCGCGGGCATGGAATCCTGGCGGAAGGTTTTCGGGAAAGCAGAATTCGACCACCTTTTGACTGCCCACCTGGTCCCACGCTTCGCAGCCTATCTACGCGACAACTTCGAGGTAAACCCAGCGGAGCAGGACCTGGCGCCTCTCGAAGCTGTATTCGCATGGAAAGGCCTAGTGTCTGACCAAGTCATTGGCGAACTGCTCAGGGCTCAATTCTTCCCAAAGTTCCTCGACATCATCCATCAATGGCTGTCAAGCGAAGAAGTGGTCTTCACCGAAGTCGAGAAATGGATAGAGTGGTGGCGCGACGAGATTCTCGGAGCGAGCATCAACGCCCTGCCTTCCGTCGCGTCCTGTTGGGATGAGGCTTATACACTTATCAACCAAGCTCTGGATCTAGGAGATGCAAGGTTGACAGATCTTCCTGCGCCTCGTTTCGAGAGCACTCGAGCATCTCCAGAGACACCTCAGTTCTCCAAGTCTGTCAACAAGGAGCCGCCACGTCCAGCACCACAGGTGGAGGAACCAACCTTCAAGGACGTCGTGGAGGAGTTCTGTGCCGAGGAGAACCTGCTGCTGATACCCTTGCGTGAGGCCCATGACAAGACGGGCCTACCCCTATTCAGAGTCACGGCCAGCGCGACCGGAAGAGGAGGTGCCGTTGCCTATCTCAAGGGCGACATATTGTGGGTTCAGGACAAGAAGGACAAAAGCGTATGGGAGCCGGTCGGATTGGACGACAAGCTTATCGCGAAAGCAGAGGGCAAGTGAGCGACAAGTGCCTGACTCGAAGTCACATCCAGCCAATTTTGGGAGCCGCTCCACGATAGCAAGTGGTGGGTGATATTTGGGGACCTGGCAGGGTAAGCTCCCATAGCCTTTTTCCGGGCAGATATGTTTGCTAGCGTTCGCTAATCCGGCATCGACCGAGGTATTCTTAGGTAGTGATTGTCGTTGTGATGAAACGCGGCCTGGGGCTCATGCGAAGTGAATATTAAAACCATACACATACCTTGTCTCTCGAGGATATGGCACCTTTGATCTATCGTTTCCGTCCAATATCACGTCCATTTTCGAAGCAATTAGACGCTAATCAGTAGTCCGAGGATACGCTAGCAATCACACCTCAAAACGATGCTCTCGACGGCCAATCTCGTCCCGCATCACGCGGGACGGAGGTGATGCGGCCTGAAAATGGGCCTCTAGTGCTGCATGCTGCTTGTGACTCGACGCGCATTTTGCATGAACGTGGGAAATGTCGCGTAGATTTATCGAGCATCAGGCCAGACTCAAGTAGGTTTTTCAAGCCGGCCGCCCTATGCTCGTCACGCAGGAACGGCATTTGATGTGGCTTGTGACGATAGTGTGATAAGGTGATGGAATGCTGATTGGCATCGTGGCGGCGCTTAGAGCTGCATTTTCGAGCGAATGGAAATGCGCAAAAGCAATTGCATTTCTCGAGCTGCTGGGGGCCAGCTTCATGCATGTGGACCATCTAACACCCGCCCCTGGTCCCCATGCGGACCGTCTCTTCCCGCTGACTGTGCCTCTGATGGGCATTTTGGGGCAACCGGATCGACCAGGGACTGGGTTATTTTGGGTGCTCGAGCGCGGCGGGCCGGCGAAACATGTTTCTCGACGACGTTTGACACTCGACGAAATCGCGCACATTGCGACATCGCGACGGAGAACGTCACACAACACCAATTCCCGACCAGCGACTCGGATGGCCCAGGAGTCGAGTCTGTACGGCAGCAGCCATGTGTCGCTCGTCCCGTTCCACTCTGATACTAGTGCGCATAGAGGCGACCCCGCTCAGCGCGTGATGCAGCGCATTCACTGGACGCCCACATGTAGCTCAAGAAACAAGCTCGCCAATCACATCACCGCACGCCCTCGACAAGCCATCACGCCTGGTCGCTCGTCTACCTCGTCCAGCCACTTGCAGGCGCTGCTAGAAATACTCACGAGGCGCCCATCCCTCATATCAGCGCGACGCCTGCTGTTACACCTGCCAATTCATCCGGATCCTCTCTGTCGGGAGACGGGCAATTTGGGCCTGCAGCGGATCTGGATCGACGCTCGGAAGTGTGATAACCACCCCTCTTTACCTCTTTTTTGCCTCAATCATGCTGGAGAGAGCATTGCCTCCAGCTCTGTTGTCGTTGATACTTGTTGTTTCAGAAGCCGCTGCACATCCATACGACTTCAAGGACAACTATAAGAATTCGGCCCCGGCGCCTGAAGACGGCCCTCCTGCTTCATACAACGCTTCACGAGACCCGAATCGGTTGCCATACGACATCGCCGGAGTCGTCGGCGGCTACGTTCTTACAGTACTTATCTTTGGGGTCTTGCTCCTCACAGTCGGCAGAAGAATGAGGAGAAAGGCGCTCGATCCTCCAAAGGCCCTGGAGCTGGAGCTCCAGAACAAACCCATCAGACCGTCAATCAGGACGGCGCCCTTGCAATCGCCACCATTATCGGCTCGCTCGGCGACCTCGTGGCTGAAGAAGTTCAAGAAGAGCGACTCTGTCGTCAGCCCTCCCCAGAGCCCGGACATTGGCTCACCTACATCATTTGACCAAAAGGTGATTGATGCACACCAGCAGCGTGCGCAAGACGATATGGAGCGCCTCTACGCAGCTGTCATGGATCATGATGCGAAGAAGAACTATTCCAACGTCAGTGTGAATGAGATGGAACAACCAAGGCCAAACCCAGACCGGAGGCGTCCATCCGCCATCAGCACCACACGCTCGCAGAACAACGATGACAGCCCAATCTCCCCAGTCAAAGCCATCTACCCTCCCGGGTACCAAAACGGACCCATGACCGCACCCATGCCCCACGACCGCCTACGAAGCTCCGAACCCCCCGCAAGCCCCCACAGCATCCTCTCCAAGCGCTCCCAAGCCTCCACCACAACCACCGCCAGCAAAAACGCCCGCTTCAACCTCAAAAACCTCCGCATCTCCGGCCCCGTGCAAAGATACCCCGGCGTCGACTCCGACGACGAAGCACACACCCCCCTCTCCCCCCGCTTCCA
>TARA_R110002003_G_scaffold12_2_pt1 | contig 17273 bp, 17 predicted proteins | sample TARA_R110002003 | Tara Oceans TARA_R110002003 (sample SAMEA4396441) | marine metagenome | biome: Westerlies Biome; feature: [SRF] surface water layer (ENVO:00010504); material: water (ENVO:00002006), including particulate matter (ENVO:01000060) such as... | depth 5 m
CAAGAGACCTGTAGTTTGTTGCCCGTCTGCACCTGTTGCGGGGAGGAGGGTTCCAACCAATCAACGCTCGATCGCCCCGACAATTCACCGCGCGGCAGAAAAGTTGTGCCACTCTTTCGAGCTCGCGTACACTCTGTGAGATCATCGCACATCTTCAATATGCCGCTTCCCAAACGCCAGACGATACCCATCAAGTCTTCGGCGGCTACTGTAGCTTCGAGTGAGTTTCTCAGCAGTCCTTGCCCAATGCGCTTGTGTCAATGGTCCCTAGAATGCCACGAGAACCTGTGGACTTTGCGCGTGAATGCGCTACGGCATTTTATGCTATCAAAGTAGCAATGACTGACTCTGAGACGTACAGGCGACTCGCGCTTTGCCAACTTTGAGAGCGACCCCAAGTTCCGCCTTCCATCGAAAAAGCACACCAAGACTAAGCTCGATCCACGCTTCTCCCGACTACGCAGCGACCCCGACTTCTACAACAAAGCCACCGTCGACAAGTATGGGCGCAAGATCTCAAAAGAGGCTGGCAAGCAAGCCATCGACAGGCTATACGAGGTAGACGACGACGACGACGACGATGAGGATGGCGTTCCAGAGGTCCAGCAACCTTTGGGCCAGAAGCGCGACAGGGCAGTGGCTAAAGAGTTAGCAAGGGTCCAAAAGCAAGGATTTGATCCTATCAGAGACGGAGGGCTTGAGTCGTCCTCGGACGAGAGCTCAAGTGACGAGGACGACGTCGAAGTCGACGAGGAGACCGAGCTGGCTGGTGGAGACAACGATGTCCCTACTGGCGACATATCGTCTCGCCTCGCCGCCGTCAACATGGATTGGGACAACATGAGAGCTATCGACATTCTGGGCGTCGCAAATTCCTTCGTCCCAGCCGGCGGCAGGATACTAGACGTTACCATATACCCGAGCGAGTTTGGTATGGAGCGTTTACAACGCGAAGAGATCGAAGGCCCGCCGCGCGAGATCTTTGCGTCGAGCAAACACAAAGACGATGTCGACAGGCTAGACCAATCCTCGGAACCATCGGGATCAGACGACGACGAGGACCAGAAGGCGGACCTACAAAATGAGGATACTGGCGAGGAGTTTGACTCAACAGCACTGCGAAACTATCAGCTAGATCGCTTGCGCTACTACTATGCGGTAATCACATGCTCGTCCGCCAACGTCGCAAAGGCCATCTACGACAACCTCGATGGGCGAGAGTATTTGACTAGCGCCAACTTCTTTGACCTCCGGTTTGTCCCTGACGGCACCACCTTCGACCAAGATCCGCATGATCAGTGCGACAAGCTGCCGGACGATTACAAGCCAAACGAGTTTAGCACAACTGCGCTCACCCACTCCAAAGTCAAGCTCACATGGGATGCCGACGATACGACAAGAAAAGAGGTGCAGAAGCGGGCGTTCTCTAGGAAAGACATCGACGAGAACGAGCTAAAGGCGTACCTTGGCTCAGATTCGTCGTCTTCTGAAGATGAAGAAGAGGTTGCCAAGGCAGACAAGGCGTCGAAGCTGCGGGCGGCGCTGGGACTAGGAAGCTCGAGCAAGTCATCAAAACCCAAAAAGAAGGCGTCCGAGAAACGCGACCGCGATTTTCCCAAGCCGGACGGCGAGATGGAGATCACCTTTACAGGTGGACTGCTAAACGACACAAACAAAGGGTCCGTGTTTGAAAACGAAATACCGATTCAGGAGACCACCATGGAGAGATATGTTCGCAAAGAAAAGGAGAGGAAAGCGAAGAGGAAAGAGAGAGCAAAGGCTCGCAAGGAAGGCCGGGACCCGGATGCTGAAGGGGAGGAGCCAGCTGAGACAGCCGCACCGGGTGATGAAGAAGACCCCTTCAACGATCCCTTCTTTGCGTCAGATCCGGAAGAGATGGCGAGGGCTGAGAAGGCCGAAAAGGCAGAGTCGAAGAAGTCGAAGAAAGCCAAGAAGCGCGAGGAGGAGGAAGCACAGGCTGAAGCAACAGCCGCCGAGCGTGCAAATCTCGAACTGCTCATGGCAGGCGAGGACGGCGCAAAGACGAACCACTTCGACATGAAGGAGATTGCCAAAGCTGAAAAAGCGAAGAAGAAGGGTAAGAAGGCCAAGAAGAACGCGCCAGTGGTCGAGGACAACTTCAAGGTCAACACAGCCGATCCTCGCTTCGCACAATTGTACGAGAGCCACGAATTTGCAATTGATCCTACGAATCCAAGATTCAAGGAAAGTGCAGGAATGAAGGCACTGCTTGATGAAGGTCGCAAGAAGCGAAAGCAGGACAGCGGCGAGGCGGAACCCGAGCGGGGTCCGAAGAAGTCGAAGAAGGAGCAGAGTGGAGGTGACAATGATGCGAAGAAGCTCGCGGCTCGTCTCAAGGCCAAGTCCAAGTAAGAGTGGGTTCGTAAGGTAGCTCAACAATGATACCCAGTACAGGATTTCACATGACTGCGCGAATGTCGGCTCTAACACAACCTACTGAGATCATGCAGGTGCTGTCAACACTAGACATGCTTGCCGTCCCTTCGCTCCTTCCCTACCAGCTCGCACGTGGCTTCTCTACATCTTGGCTCTGCCCTGTCCACATCCTGACTGTAACTTAGAACACACCATGCTTCTCCTCCCACAGTTCCCTCTACATATCCGCTTCTCTTCCTCCCACTCCTCACATTTCCTCTCCCCCTAGACTCGAGGGAACGACCACAATGCCCTATCTCATCTTACGCTTCTATTACCATCTTTCTGAATACACTTCGACAAACTTACTCTGCGCACTCGCTTTTCTAGCATACAAGCATTACTCGCGGAGAAGGGCGTGGCACCGCCGTGGGTCACGTTCGACGGCGTAGCATCCAATGCTTGATCTATGCCAATGTGAGCCGGATATCGCTGGCCTGGGTGTTTGTTGTTCCATTTTTCTTTTGACTTAAGCTAGACACAGCGGACACGGCAATGGCATACGTCGCCGTCGTCTCCGTCATCGCCAGCGTAATGACCAGTACCGCCTCCGTCTGTTCTCGAGCAAGCCTTCGACACCAAAACCCGCTTCACCCCCCAAGCACCCATCAAAAACATCCGCGAACGATGCCCAGACACGGAGTGCAAACGGAACTATCCGTGCCGCCCGTTTCTCGATCCGCTCATCATCGGACTCGGGATCAACAGCCCATCACTGGATACCATATGCTGTGGTGTTAAGCAGATGGATAAACGTTCACTCCACGCAGTCCATTCTCTATCTCAAGAAAGGAGACAAGTCCCAACGATTGCCGACATGTTGCTAAGAACTCCTTCGAAGTTTTAGGCGCCCACTTTGTTCTAATCTTCTACGTCTGCGCCCTCCCAACTCGCCGCCCTCATTACGCTAGGTACGTAAATCCTTCCGCAGATACATCCTTATCGCCAAACTGCGGCTCGCGCTCGTCATCTTCGTCCTGCTCTTCTCCATGCTCGCCGCGATATGCACGCCGCGCCCCGTCGTCGCACACAGCAGACGCAAAGCCGCGCGCAGAGATCGTCGTTCCTTTCCTAGCCCACTGTTCTTGACACTGGTAGCTTTCTCAATGGCACGGGTGTGTACTCTTTATGATCCCAAGCGCGAGGGCACAGTATCGCGCACGTCGGATTCCTCGGGTGGGTCGATGACAGGTTTCGTCCGCCCCTTGACATCAAACTCCGGCACATTTTGACCTCAGATTCCTTCCCTGGTTCTTCCTGAACCCGCTTCTTGCGTTCTATCGCGGTGCAGATCGTGCTCGCCATTTTGGCGGCTATAGTGGTAAAGAGTCAAGTAAGAAGTTCGCAGCGCGTGATGATAAGGAGGGATTCTGTAACTTGCAGATCGAGGGCGAGAATATGTGCGGTTTCGAACAGACGTTGAACGTGTTTCCGCTGCATTTACCAACGCTGAGCGCGTATCAAGTTTCTCAAGCTCAAGGGGCGACAAAGTATCAATATCAATCTCAGTTTAGTTCGTGATTCACCCTACCATCGTCCTTCGACAGGAGCTCTCCTAGTCACAAATGTCTTTCTCGCTGCTGCTTGTTTGGGGGTATCATATTGTTCTTACTCCAACATCAACGTACGTCTTGCATCTAGGACCATTTATACAGCCTTCTTTCCTCCTGCTTCTGCATCGTCTCCATCGTCTTCGTCGTCTTCAACATGCATACTCTCCGCAAACCCAATCCACTCCCTCATGCCCCGGATATACATATCCCGCTCTGCATCCACACGCCCGCCATGGTCCCAGACGACGACTGCGTCGAAGGTGCCGATTTGTTCTGCGATCTTCACTTCCTCAATCTCTGTATCCTCGTGCTCTGCGTCGTCGCCGTCGTCGTCGTGTAACGCTTGGTCTCGTGCTTGTGTCTGTTCGTGCGTCCGGGCTTGTGTCCGTGGCGCCGTCTTTTCAGTAACGTGCACCACGGCACCGGTGTATCCCGATGGCAGGGGGAGTGTGGTGCCGTGCAGGTGGCGGCCGCGGAAGTAGGCGTGTTGCGTCCCTATCACTGCACATCAGCACAACGGTTCCGAGGCATGCGCATGGCGGCGAAAAGGGCGAGCATATACCTTTCTCGTCCGTCGTGGGGTGCCAGTAGCGCGCTGTGTCGTTGATGGGGCCGTTGTGGTGGATGCGTGCGGGGAGGAGGTTGGGGGTGGACTTTTGGGGATGGGTGGGGTGGAGGGAGAGCATTGTGGTGGTGGTGGGCTAATCGGTGGTCGAAAGAGGTATGTGTGTGTTCGTGAATATATTGGAAGCGAAGTATTTATCTCCTGGGGGCGGGAGAGGCACCGAGTGATGCTCTGTGGTTTGATGGTCTCCAGGCAGGTTGTGAATGGTGTGGGGTGCTTGCGCGAAATATTTCTTGATGCGGAGAGGGTGGATTGTTACGAGGCACAGCTTGGAGGAGGAACGTGCGATAAGATAGAGCAAAGATTTTTTGGAAGTTGTTGTAAAAGATTCAAGGCCCGTTGATCGGGATTGGAGAACTTCCAATGCGGTTTGTGGTGTCTAGGGTCACGCGTCGACGCGACGAAGCGTGTTCCGCGGCGCACGGGCGCTCCTTCTCTTTGGGTCATTATGACGATCAAGTGTTGTGCAGCAGGGGCAGATGCAAGAAGACAAATTGTATCTTTACTCCTTCACTTCACTACTACTGTTCAAGCATCACAATTTTCCTTTATACAATGGCCATCGAATTCCATCTCCAGGTGCTGTGAACGAAGTCGGTCCAGTCTTCCGCACAGTCCTCACTTCCGGCCGACCAACCGCATTTGTCCCCACCATAGCGATGCTCGATTCCACGTTGAAAGACCGCAACAGAAAACCATCAGATCTGATGGTCGAATGATCAGTTCGCGCAGCTCGATGAACGCAGCCTTGCGATCTTCAGGCCAAACTCGATGCTGCCCCACTGGCCCTTGCAGCTTGCATGGAGCTTAAGCTTAACCCCACCAAGCTTCAGCAGCTGTCGTACCTGAGCGCAAGGGTCTGATACACGCTGAAGAGCAATTGAAATTTTCACCTCGTGATGATTTATCCAACACATGGAAAGAAGGCAAGGTCGAGTACTCTTCAAAGGTCCAGGCTGGATTGTCACGAGAAGAGTCTGGTACAATCGGCGATTTAAGATGTTCACGATAGCATTGTCAGGATCAACAACGTCATCGACCGCTCGAATGGGCCAAGTACCCTCGCCGATACTGCAGCTCTTACATATCCAACACAGATCTGAATGGGACGGCGCAACAGAACACACCGCATCGGCACTCGGCTTTTCCGCGACTATGGCCTGGCCTTTGAGGAGTTTAGCTTTGCGAATGCGGAGGCGCAGACGTTTTCAGCCGATTTCCTGTGGACAGCTACCACAAACGCGTAAACATCTACACAGACTGCTGCGTGAGCTTTTTGACAACTGCTCCCAAGCTGCATTTTCAGTCAGTCACACGCAATCTGCCTCAGATCCTGCCGTAGCGACGTGCAATCATCGAAACGGACCCGCCTTGCTTCGGTAACCGTGGATGCCGAGAACACAATTGTTTCGTTGAATTAACAACCATTACAACTCCTCCTGAGCTTCAACAGCCTCGAGACACTCGATCACTATCCAGATACTTCGCGAATCTATCCGGACCTCCACGCGCCATGGCAATCTTTAGTCCTGTGACTGGAGCTGCAAGCTCTATCCTCAGCACCATCACATCACAGACCTGGGGACCCCTAGTCTCCATATGCAAGAATGGGACGTTGTCGCAATTGCAGGAAATCAAGCTCGGGAAGCTCGTTTTGTTTGAGGGCGGTACCAAAGCATCAGCTGTATTTGGTTCAGATAAAGAAGGCGTCCCTGTGGCTTTCCTCGATGTGCACAGCGAGAAGTTCTGGGTGCGACTGGCGCTTTTTGCAGACATGGTGCGTCACGACAAGAGGATAGCGAAGGCGGATCTAGCTGCACGCAGAGGACTGATTTGGACCACAGGGCTTTGCAGAGAGCTACATGCTCGGAGAGGTGTCTTCGCCAGATCTGACCAAGTTTTTCGAGGTCAGTACGTTCCCACGGCAATGGCGTAGCCAGCTCACTTCTCGCAGCTCTTTATCCTTAACCGGAACCACTTGTCAAATGGCTCCACAATCACATCAGCAATCTCCACGGGTCTAGCTGGTCTAGTTCGTGGGAGCAATAATCTGAAGAACGCACGCCTCAATATCTCGGCTCACTACGACATCTCAAACGAGATGTTCGCAGCATTCCTCTCGCCAGACATGACATACTCGAGCCCGATATGGTTACCGAAATCCAATCTGAAATCCGCAAACGAGAGCCTCTACGATGCGCAAATGCGAAAGCTCGACCGTTTCATAGATAACACCCACATAAAGGGCAACGATCACGTTCTGGAAATCGGCACAGGCTGGGGAAGCTTTGCAATGCGAGCTGTACAACGGACGGGTTGCAGAGTCACTTCCTTGACACTTTCAATCGAACAGAGAGAGCTGGCAGAAGAACGGATACGTGAGGCGGGCATGTCGGACAACATCACCGTGCTTCTCTGCGACTATCGAAGCCTCGAGATCCCAGAGACCGGGCCATTCGACAAGATTGTGTCGATTGAGATGCTGGAAGCAGTGGGCAAGGAATATCTTGTTACGTACTTCAAGTGCGTAGACAAGCTGTTGAAGAAAGCAGGAGGTATTGCATGCTTCCAGTGCATTACGATGCCTGACGCAAGATACGAGGCTTATGCCAAGTCCGACGACTTCATCCGCCGATACATCTTCCCAGGCGGACATTTGCCAGCTGTCTCAGAGCTCGTTAGCTCGATACAAACAGCCTCAGGAGGCTCTCTTGTGGTGGACAGCGTCGAGAACATTGGGCCGCATTACGCCAAAGCCCTGCGATTGTGGAGAGAAGAGTTTTTGAACAACTGGGAAAGCAGGATCAAACCGCAGCTCATTGAAGAAAAAGGAGACAGCATGGATGACGAAGGCGCAGAGATTTTCAAGCGGAAGTGGGATTACTACTTCAGGTACTCGGAAGCCGGCTTCTCGACCAAAACGCTTGGAGATGTGATCATCACGGTTGGAAGAGAAGGCGCGTTACAAATGATGGAGGATGTACCATTGTAGATGTCGTTGCGCCCGTTCATTGCTAGTTCGAAGCGCACGCGGACACTGCCATGTGCTCGCGTGAGGGATGATACCCACACCACATCACCTTTCAATCACTCTGAAGCTGCCATGCTTCTAATAGAACCAACACCAACTCAGCGCTATATCCTTCCCTTTCCTCTCCCTGGTGTACTCGACCTGCAAATCCCAATCACATCCCCATGTATCTCCTAGAGCTAGCACAAACTTCCTCGACGCAACCCCCTCCATCTCCATCAACCTCCCAACACTCTCATCCCCCTACTTCCCCCCGCCCTCCCCTCCTCCCCGCCACCATATCCTTGAATAAACAAATTATCCAACCCGGAGTGTCGTCCAGCCGCCCTTGCCCCCCGCCGCTGACGTGCGTGTCCGCCGGGGTTGAGCAGCGTGCGCAGGCGCGGCGAGAAGGAGGGCCTGCAGGGGCGCGTGGATGGAGTGTGTATCCGGGGGAAGGGCAGGGACGAAGGCTGTTGTTATTGCTGCTGTTGTTGTTGGGTAGATGTGAATGTAAATGTGGTGGCGTGCAAGGTTATGTTTACAAAGGCGGAGGGGGTGGAGACTGGGGACGATCGAGTCATTGTGTTTGTTTCGGTATGGAGCGTTCGGGGTACGCTGCGGTAGAGTGACGGAACGGTGTATGGTGGGTACATGAGGGACGTACACAGTTCGCAGTGGAGGGTTGTTATTGCTGTTGCGAGGGCTTGGTGTTGTGAGGGCTCGAAAGCCCAGAAGTGGTGGGGTGGAGTAGGTGGTGAGTATGGTGTGGCTTTGTGTGGGTTGGTGGGTTGGAGGTGGATGAGTTGGTTGACGCGCTCGTTCGATGCGCTGCGGCTGTGTTGCGATCGCGCTGTGTGAGGATGCTCGTTGGGACTGTACTATCATTCGACCTTCCGTCCCAGCCCTAAAGATGCGCCGTTCTAATATCGTCGCGTCGTCGGATATCTCGAGGTGCTCGATGGCGACGTGAGTGGTGGGCGCGTCTCGTTGAATGTGAACGCGTATGCGGTGCGGAAAGGAATCGTGGAAGAAAGGTTATGGAATCCCAGGATTGCGATGAGAACGTCGAATTGTCCTCGAAGCCAGCTCGTCGTTCCCAAATCATAATTCAATGCACGCTGCTGTCGTCGCATTCCCTCCTGCCCCCGCCCATCACCATCACCCATCCCCATACCAGCACCGCAAGCACCCCAGCCAAACCTCCTACCACCCATCAATCTTTCCCTTATTCCCAAAAATCCCATCCAAACCCTCATATTGACGATTCGATCCTTGCACCCAAAAGCCGTGGGTCGCGGTCCTATTTGAACCCCAGGGTGCCGCATCGGCGCCTTGCCTCCGCCCCCCCAGAGCCGATCCCGCGCTCGCCCAACTCACCTCAGATCTGGGTTGAGAACATGCCACACTTTGTGCCCGGAACCCACTTCGTCAGTCAGCCCATGGCGCTTCCCGAGAACGACGGATCAGTGCGTTTTAATGCGCCGATGGGATTGCGGGTAGTGCGTAGGGCTGGGGTGCGGTTCTGGCGTTCTGGTTGTCGGGTTGGGGTTGTGATGGGGGATGGATTGGGATTGTGGGAATGGGAGATGGTGTTAGGGGTGTTGATTATTGCGCAGGGCTTGTGTGGAAGTTTGTTGGACAGAAAATGGTGAGTTGGTATTTTGTGAAGTGGAATGTAATTGTTCGCGACGGTCGAGGTTGTCGCGACGTGCTTGCGCAAGAGTATGTCGCACAGCACAAATAGCACAGGATGATTATACGATCGGTGAAGGAATCATTTCATACATCGACATTGTTCATTTCCGTGATTCTAATGCTACTCCGTGCTAATGCTGCCCGTCTAATGAAACAAATGCCCGCCTGCATCGCACCACGTGTTGCTACCTCCGACTTGATCGATCACAACTTGGCCGCTTCTTTCTCTTCCCCTGGGGTATCTGGAAATGCTACAAAGCTCTCCTCGCCGTTAAAATGCCTATTGGTGTCGAGTGTCAGAATAGTCGTATGACAGAACAAGAGTCGTATCCAAAAGAAGAGTTCAGGGAGGCAAAGAGATGTTGAGAAGAGTTGACGGGATGCCCCAACCAGTCGTCATGGGCTCCGAACAAGGCCAGTCCTTCCTGTGGCATGGAAACAGCCTGAGCAGCATGAGAATACATGTCATCCACACCAAAAAGAACAAGTGCGACTTACCATCCACGCTCAGCACCTCCTGAAAGGTAAGACGTTTCTGAGTTCAGCTCACAGTCCCAGTTTCCGGCGACACCATTCTCAGGATCTCTCCTCCTGCGGACAAACTTGGATAGTCCTGCCGTGAAACACTGGAAATCGTCCTCATCGGGATCGTCTGGCATTTGGCCCGTCAAAACCCTTCCAGCCGCTATCATCGTAGCAGCATGAGTGCATATGAGCACGGTCTTCGGTTGCTCAGGATCGTTATCAAGCGTAGTAATGATGTGGTCGAGTGCATTCCTGACTCGCTCGTGCAGCTCCACAATCATCTCACCTTTGGAGGCTGGCACGTGTACTGCCACATATTCGTCGTCGAGATAGTCGAAGTGGGGAGTCAGGGTTTTGACATCTGGTGGTGTAGGATGCTCCCAGCTTGCGCGGCCAAAGAACTCACTGTTACTCGATATTAGTTGTCAAACTCTTCGACCAGGCACGTGCAAGATCGACAGCAGCACTTCACATACCCGATCCCCCGATCTATCCTGATCTTGCCCTTCGCTTTACCTTCCCGAAACAGCTTGTCCGTGGTAGGCTTGAGCGTCTGCAAGCACCGGTAGAACGGACTCGAGTAGATTCTCTCGATCGGGGGTTCAATATTGCACAGATACTCTGCGAGCTCCTTACTCTGCTGGACCCCCTTGGACGTCAACGGCGGATCGGTAGGGATGCCAGTTGGCGTCTTGACCATCAATGCGGTGTATATCCCTGTCTGGGGATCGACCGTCCAGTTGGCGCGAAACTAGAGCCGCACGCCTAGCCGTTAGAAAGAATGTCATTCTAAGGGGAGTGTGGAGATCCCATGGTGCGCTGATACGCGCGGCTACTTCTGGAGGCGAAATTGAGAGCAATGCAGCGACGGATGAAGAGGCTCTTGCGATGAGCGACTCCATGCACTTACGGACACGGAATGGTGTCCCAGGGCGGTGTGTGAAGAGTGCATGTACGCATCGGTGGGTGGAGACGGAGTATGGACTTCATACGTACCGCGTGCCGAACGATGTAGATTACCTCTATCATTGTTGACTTGCTTCTAGCCCGGCTTTCTGTCCGCGGGATGTGCGCGTTCTGCCCGCGGGGTGTGTGTGCAGTGATGTACTTTGGGGATTCGCGAATACGAGGTGCCCTGTGATGGAGCGAGGCGTGACGGAGGCGCTTGCGAACCAATAGTTGGACCTCGGTTACTCTCGGTCCTCTGATTAGGAAACTTCTCCTCAGCGGCGCAAGCTTCTAGAAGACGGATACTTTGCAAAGTGGTACGCCACCCTGCTTTAAGTAAGACCGTCCGCGATGCTGCGTGCGTGAATGGTCTACGATCTGTCTGTTGGCTGTCGCAAAGGTGAAGCACTGCGCAATACGTTCAGCTCTCCACACCGCAAACACCTACTGTTCGCTTCACCGGTGAGTATCGAATCAATACCAAGGAGAATGGTATCGTCTTCTCAAACGTGGCGTATCTTGGACCTGATACCACAGTAAAAGCATAACGTGAGCAGTTCTCTTGTCGCCCACCAGGTGGTGGTGGGCTTCCATGCTACCTATTCACCGCATCATCTGCCCATTATTACGGACCCCCACGTCTGATCATACCGTAAGTAGCGTTCAGCATTGTCGCCTGGGCATCCTTAGCGTGAACTCACATGCAAGCATTCTGCAGCTGTCAGGGCCATTGCGTCTTTAGCACAGGAACGAGCCATCTTCCAGACAGAGCGTATCGTCATATTGCGAGCGGCTGCATTGGCGCAAGTGCAGGGTCCGCGAGAGTTTGTATTGCTGTTGGCCTTTGCAACGCGCGCAAACCACTCAAAGGTTCCCCACCTCGATGCAACATTCCCCAAGGCTTCCAACGTGCTTCGTCATAGCGTTGACGAGGACTGAGACTGAGCCAGGGACTGCAGGAGCAATCCTGGATAACGAGACGTCATTGCGCTGTAGATGTTTGCAACGCTGGTAAGGACCCTGGCTCCCATCATCGGGGGATCCGAGTGCCCCGCGATCTGTTGACGTTCACATGTTGTTGTTCGTGTTCTGAAACTGGTGGGCCGTTTATTATGCGGAACAAATCTACTGACGGAGCAAAGTGGAACAGGAGGAAAATCGCACGATGCCGGGATTGCATCCTTTCTGGTATGTCTAGTAAAACGCGGGGTCGAAATGCCTGGGTAGCGTCCGGTTTTCGACGGGAAAACGCACGTTGTCGAGATTGTAACGGTATGGCAGGATCCACAACCCTGTGAAGGATTTGCATGATGCAACTTCGAGAGTCTGTCTAGATAGGCACTTCTTTCAGCAGCAAACCGGCACCCGCTTGGCTCGTGGCTTTCGGCTATCTCGAGTGAAGGTATTGTCAGTGTTCATCGATACCAATTGACCTAAACGCACTGGCTAGCAGTCCTGATTGAACGACTCGAAACGTCGCAGCCCTGAGGATCGCTACTGCAAGCCACTGCTTGGTTGTTGCAGTAGTCCACAAGGAATAAAGCCGCACTTCCGTCGCAGGCATGACAATCGCGGAAGGAGAGGCGCAGGTTGACACGAGTGCGCTATGGAGAGACGAGACCAGAAACTTCAGCGATCTTCGGATTTGTAGACTAATTGAGCAAGCTAGTTTGACTGTCTCCCGCCCCAAGTGTTTGGGCATCCTGGGCACTAGGAAGCTTGGAATGCATGCCAGGCCATCTTTGGTATAGTTGAGATATTCGGGCAGTCCCGAAAACACCGCAAAGCCACCGCTGGTCGGGTTACAGGTCGAAGATCGAAGCGTATATCTTGCCCAACTCCAGTTCTCTATGCGGTTAAATTACTTCGGACCCACATAAGCGCTTGTCTAGTCTGCGTGAGAAGTTCTTATTTTGACTTTCCAAAGTAAATTTCCACCGGCGCAAGAGCGACCACTGGTATCCCGTCGAAATCCACGCCTCCGCGATGTTCAGGTTTCAGGAAATCAAAGAGTTTGGGAGGACGACGATGGCTTGTCAGCCTTGACCCCACTCTGAACGTTGAGGCGAAAGCACACACGGGATGGATCTGCTGCCGTGCTACCGGTGTGGGCATCCCCAGCCGACGGCCCCACCCACGATAGAATGTTTTACTACATGTAAAGAGATAGGCCACCGCCAGGCCCACTTCGATGGCCAAACTTGGATGCAAGCGCAGAATACGGCCGGAGACAAATGCGAACCTAGATGGGATCATAGAAGCGATCATTATGCATCTATGTCGTGGCTGGGTGTGTCCGAGCGCCTGTGTGGCATCGTTCGATCAGTCGATAAAATGCCTCAGCCCTATGTCGCATTCCTCGTGGCAACTGGGTCATTTCTGCCCAGTGATAGAAGAATCCGCACCCTCCAGATGACAAGATCGCGATTAGCAGGAAAATCTTTGAAAGCATCCTGCGAATGGGAGAGCAGTGGCAATGACCAAAGGCGTGTGCTCTTTTGGAGGGCGCCCTAATGATGCATGCATGCTTTTGGCGTCTTCTAGAAGCTCGCACCGGGTTCTATGACTTTGCCTCATCTGGCCGCCATCGTGACGGCACGGCTTGCGCTGACCAGTCAGAAAAGAGCTTGAGACATGAGAGTCTCACGTGTAACTATCATTGGCTTTCGCAATCTCACGTGAGTTCAATCACGCGCTGTTAGCCTGTTACATGGATTGACACATTGGTCGACCGCAACCCACCTCAGGCATCTACTCCGGTCTGCATGGCAGCCGCATTTTAGGTGGCTGTTTTGCGTGTAATGTTCGCTACGCGATGTGCAGCAGGGTAATCGTAGCCTCGCGTACCTCGCTGCCACGAAATGACCGGTGTGTACTGGCGCCCTCCAATCGCGAATATTGAAAGCATAGGCAATCTCAGAGGCGTTCTCCGGCAGCATCTTCGCAAGCTGCAGTCCCGCCAGGTGCCTGGAGCATCGTGGTGGGCGCGGAACTGAGGGGTCGTCCACGTTGGGCCTAAAACACTACATCCCCCACAAGACGTTGACCAGGACTGTTGATTGAGGACTCGAGAGCCCTCAGGATGCGACGCAAAGCGTCGATGAATTGAGCCTGATCGTCACCGGAGGCTGCCAGACTCCGATATGATCGGAGTGGGGTTACAGTAAGAAAGTGGGTATGTAACGGACACTGAAAAGCAAACATGCAGGAGCTACCAACGACTAGGACAGGGGTTGGAGCTGATGCGCTGCCAGGGGGTGAGAGACTTGGAGGCCTGGCTTCACAGCCAAGATGGTTAGGATTCGTGCCGCTTGGTCGCGGGCCTGGCAGGAGAGTCGCATGGATCTAGTGGATGTGGAGGCGCGTATACAAGGGAGGTAAAGCCATTTCATGACACCTGATTACAAAGAGTATATGTGGAAAGAAACGATACGAACAGAACAGCCAAGGGTTGTGCGAGAGTGAGGCTAGCGCCTTCAACACTCACTTCGCGCCAAGGTTACGTGACGAAGTACCCTTTTCGGGATCCTCGTTCACTATAGGCCGTGCTTCGCGCGCAGAGAATTTGCCTGCCTTGCCTAACTTCTTCTCGGTTACCCAGATGCGCAGCAGGATCAGGTAACGAACGATGAGGAAAACTACGATGGCAGCAACCAGAATCCCGATGATGTAAGCAGCGACGATGCCTGACGAGTTCGCCTGCAGATCAAGGAAGTCATACACGTAGAAGCCTTGTGTTGCATGCGTCAGATATGCTAGGCCGAGGTACAAAGCTAGAAGTACGATGGTCGGCACGAGATCGAGCCAAGGTAAAGGAGAAGTCCTGGGAAAGAAAATCTCTACAAGTGCGAACAGAGAGTTCATAGCATGCTGGGAAGTGTTTGACCACAGAGAGAATGCAGACGGAAAGCGACCTGGCGCGAGCAGCGCCCAGTACACAACTAAGATAGGTCAGCTCGCAGATCTTGACCGAAGGTCATTTTACATCGGTACCCCTCGAGGCACTGATGAAAGCCAGAGAACAGAGTCCAAGTACTGCATACATGAGGTGAGCTCGAGCCCTGAGCTCTGACACGTAGATAGTGCCACGAAGCAGGCTTGCTACCATGGAGCTTTCAGGAATGACATTCACTTACTAGTCACGATCCACGGATAGACCACCACCGTAGAATAGAACATGCTGTGCGCTATCTGAAGCGCTTTGGGCCACCGAGAAAGAAAGGGGGTTCCAGTTAGCCAATAGCTTCCGGTATGAACAGCAGCGAAGGCGAAGTAGAACGCAAGACCCCAATAGGTCAAGTGCGTGAAGAAAGAGAAGGACTGTTTGGACTCGTCGGACATGCCATGGCTACCATTCCAGCCAAAGATGGTGAAGAGGGTGGCGAATGCGTAAATTGATAAAATGGCGCGGACCAAAAACAGAATCGATGGAGACAGGATCCATGAAGTCGCAAATCTGTGTGAAGGATCGAACTCTCCGCTGTAAGGTGCGGTCAGACGCGCCATGCCAGCGTCAGGATGGTCTTAGCGCGTGATGATCAATGTCGTGTGAGATGCCCGAACCAGATCGCGATGCTCTGGAACTAATCGCGGCGTGAAAGTTGGTTGGTGGAAATTGATTTCCAGGTAAACAAGCGCGGTTGGTGGTTGACAGTTGTTGCGACGTTGTGTCGATGCAGCTGAAATCTCCTGCGACCGGATTTTCGGAGGGTTCAATGCCCACGAACGCCCCTTGGCACGGACCAGGTGCGCTAATGCAACTACGGCCGAGCTATCCCAACATGGCGTAATGATTCACTGGCGCGGTTTTCAAGCCACCCGGCTCCAAAGATTTCATCACCGACGAAAGCGTCTAGCAAGCCGCCGTCTGGGGGTATTCCGCTAGACCTCCCACGGCTGCAGCCCTAGCGACAAGGCATACACCCTCCATCATCCCTACCACGCAAGCACGGACTGCACAGGGGTGCGCTTTAGTCATGGTGGGCACTATCGAGCGCATACTGCCTTCTTGTTTAAGACCTACTTCGTGCCATCGTTCGGAGTCTTCGAGTATGATACGCAACTGAAGTCAGACCTATCACATCCCTCTACTATCAGCCTCCCTTCACGCCGACTTCTTCGCATCAAACATCACCATGACTGACCTAAGGATGTCGGTACGAGCCGCCCGTAGACCCTTCTCGAATGTCTCTGCTAACAGCTAGCAGCAAAAAGCACAGAATCTTGCTCGAATTCGCGACAATCAGAGTATGTCAGCTTTACTTCTCCATCGTTCGCAAGCCGTCAGTAGAGGATTTAGAAGCAAAGAGCATGATACTCTGCTACGCAGCTCTTCCTACTCGACATGTTCACTTTACGACTTAACAATGAGCGAACTGCTGACATATCTTACTAGGGCGTTCACGTGCACGGCGCAAAGAATATCTCCAAGAACTGGAGGCCAAAATTCGTAGCTGCGAACAAATTGGCATCGAAGCCTCTTCAGAGATACAGTCAGCTGCGAGAAAGGTACTCGACGAGAATAGGAAGCTTCGTTCACTTTTACACGAGCGAGGTGTTTCAGAGCCTGAGCTCGTGGTAGCCTTGGGCGGACCGACCGATCGATGTTACGATCAAATCTCCGTGGCACCCACTCTCAACGCAATGCTGGATCGAAGAATCACATGCAATACGCTAGCCTCCACAAGTTCGCCGGTACCATCTCACACCAGAGCGACTTCCTTGCCTCGACATATGCCCTCGGCCCCACCACTCAGTATCCCAGCGCAACGCTCAACGGCACTGAGCTGCTGCGATTCTCCAAGTCCAAGTTCCATCGTCTCAAGTATGGGAACGCCACCGCCAGTCACCTATTCAGCACCCTTCTACACCACACCTATGACACCTTCAGCGCCCGAGATCAAATCCGAAGACGTACGATACGGATATTCCTATGACCAATCATATAACCACAGCTGGCATTACTCAAACGAGTACAACATGGTCAGCGATCCAAACACCTACTACAATGCCTCGTCATGTGTCGATGCGGCCAATATCATTCGAACTATGCGCGCGGACGTAGGATCTGAGTCGGATGCGGGGATCGGGTGCCACTCACCTGACCAGGACTACTACATGAACAACAATGTCGCCTTCGGCATGACAGACAACAGATACTCACACCCACATGGCACCATATGAACTTTATAACGAGACTAGGACCATACCACCCTGCTGTCAGAGCGTAAGGCCTTTCGACCGGGTCCACAGCACAGCCAGTTCAGGCTTTCGGACGAGGGGAGCACCGAACGACGTGCGACTGTGAAAGGTTCGAGACAGGCCACATGATATCGTCACAGGTTAGGGTTAGCCGCCCTGTCGTCGAACCGATGTCGTGTATTGTCACCGACAACCAAGGTCGTTATCCAGCGACTCGAACAAAGGGACCTGCAAACAAGTCCCAAGCGAAAAGCTC
>TARA_R110002003_G_scaffold290_6_pt1 | contig 17248 bp, 23 predicted proteins | sample TARA_R110002003 | Tara Oceans TARA_R110002003 (sample SAMEA4396441) | marine metagenome | biome: Westerlies Biome; feature: [SRF] surface water layer (ENVO:00010504); material: water (ENVO:00002006), including particulate matter (ENVO:01000060) such as... | depth 5 m
TATCGATTTGGTGCATGTGAAAAGGAAAGTTACTGGGTAGCTTGGTGTCGAAGTCCGTCCATCATGTCGACCTCTCCAATATGTTTTTGATCCAGATGCGTGTCGTGATTCAAAACTTCGATCCTGGGTGCGGGCTCAATTTCGTCTCCATGGTCATTGCCGTTTTCAGTGGATCCTTGGGGCTGTCTTGGTCTGATCGTTAGAGCACTATCCTCGAGTCCGGACTTATTCGAGGTCGATGTTTCTGGGAGTTTGGAGGCCGTCGCCAAAGGTTCGTGTGGCTCATTCCACGCTTCCTTAACAGGAACTCCATTGGCACCTGCAACATTCTCAATATATTGCGGGGCGCCATCGTCCTTGCTGTCTTCCTCGGGCGTTATGGCTTCAGCGAGACTCTGAAAATTAAACATGGGTTCTGTTCCAGGAGTGCCTTGAGGGGGCGTGTCGCTCTGGCCGAGGCTAACACCTGATGCGTTAGGGCTTGGCTCGAATGAGGAGCCGGGAGCGATATTGTTCGGGGCACCATGGCGGAGTGAATTCTCATACGACTCTGCAAACGAAGATGCACTAGATGAAGCGTTCGACAGATTGCGCAGCGCCGAGCGATGCGAGGGCTCATTGTATGTATCGAACGGCGCTAGGCTCCCTGAATTTGTGGCGTCGCGCTGGATCTGAGCGCGGCTGGTTTCGAGATGTCTCTGCGGGTCGTCCTTCAGCGGCGAGGTATTGATAGTTGATGTAGGCTCGTCCATGGAGTTGAAGCCAACAGTGCCGCCAGCCCGATCGACTTCTTTGCCTTTCCCTGCTGCAGAAGAGCTTCCGGCGGCCGAATCATCATCGAGCTCGATTGGATGGAAGCCACTGCCTATGCGACTTTGAGCCTTGGCAACCTTCTTGAGCTCTTTTGCTTTCTTTTTGGTGTCCTTCTTGGCTTCTTTAGCGGCCTCCTTCTCTTCTCTCCGCTTGCGCTCTTCCTCGGCTGCCAGGCTCAGACGTATAGCCTCCATCATCATGAGTTCCTCAAGATCATCGATTCTATTGCCACGACGAGAGCTGCCGCGACCTGGGAAAAGATCGTTATTCGCCTCCCCCTGTTGGCCTTCACGATCTCTTCGAGGCGTTCCTTGCCCACTACTGCCCGCGCTGTCGGTGCCGAACATGGTTCGTCGGCGACGGCCCAAAGCGAAACGACTTTCATGCTGCTGGATATTGCCCATCATGTAGGCTGCGTTGTGCAGCGCGGTAGCAGCTGCGGCCCTTCGCAGAGCATGCGCTTTTGCATCAGACAGCTTCTTGGCCCAGTCCGGCCGAACCATGTCAGTGGTGATGACGGTTTTGTCCGTGACTGCTAGTGAAGTCGCTCTCCTGCGACCAGGTGAGGGGGCATTTGGCGAATTCAGCGAAGAAGTCGACGACATGGCCGAGGTCGCGCTGCCGAGTGGAGTCTGTCCTTGCTGATTGTAAATTAAGCCCCGACGAAATGGCGGAGCTTCGTATGTAACTCCAAACTCAGGTTGGACACAGAATGGACACGATGCTGGCTCTGAGACTAGTTGGATCTCCTCTTGTGGTTCGGGAGGCGGGTTTTCTGCATCGCCGTGGTGTTCGGGCGGATGCGGGTCTGGCCTTTTGATCTGTACAAAACACTCAGAGCAAATTGGTTGATCGCAACAGCGCGTCTTATTAAGATAAGGCGGGTAGTACATGAAGCAGATGGGACATTCCATCGCGTTCTTGTAGAGAAAAGCCTCCACTCGCTGCCCGTTTACGTACGGGTCTTTGGGCAAGGTGAGCTCCTGAGGGGCCATGTCGGTTTGTGAAGCGTTCCGCGAGCCAGTAGCAAGCGAGGCCAGAGTCTTTGCGCGCCCTCGGAAGAACGGGGATGATGATGAGTTGAAGGCAATCGGAGAGGTGGGAGAGGGAAGCGAGAAGGCGGGATGTGACGGCGACAGGTTCCCAGAGCGATCCGAGTTCTGGGATAAGCTGCGAGATCCCATGGGCACGGTAAGGTTGTTGAGGTTCGGTTCGGAACTGCGAGGACCCCATGCCGGGCTGAGGTGGTTGTTCGTTCGAGGCGGCTCTTCTGGAGGTATCTCGTCCGGCGCGGGTAGTGGGCGACCGTTGACTACTGCTACGAGCTGGTGTTCAGTCCATGTGTCTTCGTGGTCGTCGAGACCCTTCCAGAACGGTGCAAGCCGTCGCTCGATCTAACACATGTGAGTCCCCTCCGATGCTCGACCTACAGTTTACGTACCTGCAATTGGCGCACAGTCGGCTTGCTGAAGTCTTCCGGACCCGTGTAGACACCCAGTGTGACGAGAAATCCTCCGTCTACGCCTTCTTCGCGTATGCTGCGTTCGCGTTCCTGCGCCCTCAACACGCGCTCCTTCTCGAGTTTCCGCGCCTCCCGCTCCGCCTTGGTCTCACGGCGCGGCTCCAGGGCGGGGTCGCGTGGCTCCGAGCTCCCCCCAATGCCCAAGAACGATGTACTCCCTCTGCCATTCCTCGAGCCGTACACGCCGCTTCCTGATCGCTCGTGGGTTGCGCCGCTGGGTCCTGCGGTGGTGGGTGAGGTGGCCGCCTGGGCGCTCGGCCGTCGCGTATGGCCCCTCGAGGACGGCTGCGACTCTTTCCCCTGGCTGTTGCCCATGGTGAGCGTGAAGGATAGGGAGGACGGTAGGAATATCAGGCAGCGGGAGCGCCGGGCTGGCAATTAGATATGCCGTCGCTGCCCAAACGGCGGGCGGTGGAGCGTACACGTCCGTGCGGACTGAGATATGCCCGTTATCGCGGGAGAAGCGAGTGGATGGTGGTGAGGTGGATGTGTGGGAGATAGCGGGTGTCACAAGGACATCATGCTATGCAGCCCTGCGAAACCTGACCGACGGCAACCCTTCTCTTGCGGGCGAGGTGGAGAGAGGCGTTGGCCTCCTATTAGCAGCTGCGGATACCGAGGGAGGGATGGGGAAGTCACGGGCCAGGAAGGAACAACCGCGACCACAACGGAGAGATGGGCTCCTGGGTATTGGTGTTGGTGATGCGAGCGTTGGATGATGTCGTTCGCTTGGCGGCAGCTGTCGATCGCAAACGAGTTGCGTACGGTTAGGGAGCTTAGGGCCGAATAGCGGGGTGGAAGCTTGATGTGAGGACAGCGGAGCCTTCTCACATGACAGCGCAGCATTCACGAGCCGGCGACAGCTTAGTAGTCATTGTGCAGCAGAAATGCAAGACAATCAGGCGCAGGCGCCTTTGTGATGCAGCCACACTTGGGTGCCGGGAGCTTGTGCTGCTTGGCTGTGAGCCACCACTCGATATCAGGAACAAGGCAAGTCTGGCTATCAGCAAGTCGTGCAGCGCCCAATTCGCATTTCATCATGACCTCTTCTGGACGAATGGCATCCGGCCTTGTTCCTCTAGTGCGACCATGGCATTGCGCAAGCAGCAACTTGGGCGACCCGCGGACGCCACTTTGGCGCGGGGCTCCAGATTCAGAGTTGGACGAGCTCCCTTCACTGTGGCAACAACCTGCTTTTTGCGACTAACATCTGCTTTGCTCTAGCTTGAGCTACACATCCCACAGACTCCCGACAAATCCTACTCAGATTGTGCCGAACTGCCACGACGATTCCCAATGGTATTTTTGCCCTTTGTCGAAGATCTGTTTACCCAAACGACCCCACTCGGGACTGTCGACTCTGTTAGCGCCGACTTCGGCCCAATGTATTGGGACACTCACTGATTGATACCATCAACGTAGTCCTGCGCCTCGATCGCGATGCAGCCGTCCCTGGGGATGAATTTGTCTTGTCCAGCGACTCCCTGTGTGCTTTTGAACTCAGTCTTTCCATCATTCCAATTGCAGGTATAAAGCACGACAGCATCCTGATCCGTGACGAGATCGGCCTTGATACCGCTCCACTCACTGCTCAGAGTGAGGACGGTGGCTTTCTTGTTCCTCTTGTCGCTAAACGCCCAGTTTCCATTGTACCCATGACAGCCGTTGCCACAGTTGTTCTCGAAGCCGGCGTTGCCTGAGGCGAACCCCAACTGGTGTGGCGCAGACCAAAAGTCGGAGATGTCGCCCTTGGAGACGTTGGCGATTACACCAGTAGGGAGAGCGTTTCCGTCAATCTCCAGCACTCGCTTGGCTTCGGGCATGTAGAGCGTGTGGTTCCAGATGGTGCGGTTATCAGGCCGGGCAAAGGCATCCAATTGGAAGTACGTGTGCTGAGTCAACATGATGGGTGTCTTCTGGTCGTTCGAGATGGCGTCCATGACAATGTTCCACTTATTCTTGGAGACAGAATACGTAACACTTGCAGTGACTCCACCGATCATACCCAGCGACGAGTTGGAGGCGTCGTAGATGGAGAACGTGATGGATGAGTTGGTGACCTTGGAGACGTTCCAGTTCCTGAACGACCAATTGTTGGTTCCGCTGTGGAGCGTGTTCGGTCCATCGTTCTTCTGCGTGTAGTATGTCACGTTGTCGATGGAGTATTGACCGTTGCCAATGCGGTTCACGTAACGTCCAGGAATTGCGTTGTATACTGGGTGGCCAGGGTCGACAGCTGCGTATTGTCAGGCCGGATCAGATCAGCAGCCGCTGGAGGCTTACGGTAGAACGAGGTGTTGTCATAGCCTAGGACGATGTCGCGTTGCACACCATTCTTGTCTGCCGGCAGTCAGCTGCTGCTGCGTCGTCTTAAGAGCTGCTGTACTTGCCCGCGACCCAAAGATTGGTGAGCGTCGCAGCGTAGGGAATGAATTGAGCTTTGATGCCCTCGGCTTCGAGCGTGTAGCGTCCTTGCGCGTCTGGAAGTGGGGAGCCAGGATGCGCAAGCGCACTACCAACCATTGAAGCCGCGAAGGCAGCCAAGAGGAACCTCATCGTGATGGAGACCAGACGCGAGAATCAAGACAAGTAGAACCCTGTGCGAAAAGCTGCATTCATAGCCCTACATCTTTATAGAACAGTAAGCTCAGCACCAGCGTCCGGCATGTCAGGAACCACTTTCAATCTGCGGAAGCACGTTATATTCATTCTCACGCTGTCATGGGTATTTCCCTGGGTCATACAGGGTCTTGGCCATCTATTGCAATCTGTCTGAAATTTACCCCGGAGGAACCAGCGGGGTTTTGCGGCACTGCAGCTGATGCACAGTCAGGTTTGATGCAGTGAGCGCATCTTCGCGTGCCTCGAGATGGATCACTTAGGCAGTTGTTGCCAATACGAGGTGGAGAGAAGGTGCCAGGGTTGTGTTGTGGTGTGGGGAGAACTTCCGCTTTGGCCCTGCGGGGCGCTCGCTTGGAAGGGTTGCACCTTCCTCATCTCTGTCCCTGCGTCCTGCTTCTTACCTATGCTACCGATAGAGATAGGACATCTGCAACGGACACATATTCATACAGCGCATCGGCCTCATAGAAACAGCTGAGGGCATCCATGGATCACAGCTGAGCTGCCAGACACCACCAGGAGTCTGCTTGTGGACTCAACGAAGTGTGCCCAAGATGCGTCTGGGAGTATCTCTTCTAAGCGATTTTTGCAGCATCAACTCTCCTGCTCTTCCTACTATCGTCGGAAGTCACCTTGTGCTTCTTCCCTCGTTCCATCACGGTTGCCTAGCCTTCTCACAAGCGCCCCATGATACGAAGAGGGGTACATCAGCCCACATGGGCTTACTTCTTTGATTTCTCACATCTTCCACTTCACCTATTCTATCTATCTCGATCACAGTGCCCTATGCATCATACGACCGGTATTTGATTCACACGACGCCACGATGGGGGTGTTGGAATTCATATCCAACCGACGCTTCCACAGGAGTTTCATTCTCCCCCCATTTCCAGATACGGGCAGAGATAAACCTCACCGCTTCTCGTTTGCCGACTTTGGAGATCCGAACAGTAATGCCGTAGTCTTCTTCTGCGGTGCCCTAATGGGCACACGATTTTGCTATGCTCCCCTGGACCAGTTGGCAAACGCATACAACGTCAGGATCATTCACGTCGACCGACCAGGCAACGGTGGCAGCGATCCTGTCGAACCAGAAAAGAGAGTACAGACATTCCTTGGTCAGTACTGCTCAGTCCTAACAGGCGCATTCATAGCTTATACTCACAGAAATGGTTCCTCGTCTTTTGGAGCATCTCGACATTCCCCACGTTTCGCTTGCCAGTCACAGTGGAGGCGATATTTTCCTGCTCAACATCATGTTGACATATCCACATCTCCTTCATCCAGAACACCCCTATGTCTGCTTCTTTGCACCATGGGTCCACCCGACCCATTCAAAGATGACACAAATGCAAGCAACTGCAATGCTACCGGCGCCCATGATTGGCCAGTTTGCCTCAGTCGCGAAGTTCGTCAACGGTAATGTCATTCCCGTGGTAGGACTGAGTGGAAGCCTCGTGCACGGTGTGATGGGATCTTGGCGGTCAGCACCGGGCCCGGTTCCGCTCACGCCAACAACAACGCGGTCGCGAGCTCCATCAATCAACTCGTACGATAACTACAGCGGACCCGATTTGGACAATCCTGTCGTAGTGGAAGAACTGCGCAAGTACATCACAAAATTCCTCTTCGCGGAGTCCATGGATGGCATCTCAGCGGATGCACAACTGTTCATGAAGAAACCGCGCTCCGTACCCTGGTGCTCACCCAGTCTACTCTGGTCGGACATTAACTATGCTGTGCCACTTCTCTCGAAGGTCATCGAGCAGGACGCCAGACTGGACGGGCACAACAGAACATGGGTCATTGATGCTTTCCATGCGGAGTCTGACAATATGGTGGGCGACAGGGGAAGGCAATGGTTCGATAACTGCTGGCTTCCAGGGCGCCCATCAACATCGAGTGGTGGCAGAGACTCTTTCGATACAGTACCGCCATCTTCACACGAAAGTTACGAGTATAGAAGCAAGATTGTGGAGGGCACCGACCACAATTTCCTCATGGATCCGGCTTTCGGTGCAAGCGAATTATGGCTGCGGAGAGTCAGAGACGCGTTCCCACTGCCCAAAGAGGTTTGACTTCTCGCATTATACTGCTATGTTGCATGCCAGCTTGCTAATCAAGCCTGGCGAATCAGATGCATTGTGAGGATTATGCTTCGTCGATGTCTACGCGTCCTGCTAGCGACAGAAGGAGGAAGGGTTTTCGCGGTTTCCTAGAGAGAGTGTGGCAGACGACACGCGGCGCAACCTCGCGAAGCTCGCCTTCGCGATCGAGATTGTCGCAGGCCGTGCTACTCATGAGTTCCAGACAGGAGTGCTCTTCGGTTGATGGGGGATGCCAACTTCGCCGGCCTTCGATAGACCGACGGAATCCCAATAGGGAGAATAGATAACCTTGGGAACCAACAAGTAGTGATAGCGACCCGAACCGAGAATGTTATGAACTTTAGAACTGTAGAACGTCTTCGTCTTGCACGTCAATTGATTGAGCCGACGGAATTAACATCTTTATCTCCGAGCTGACGTCGTCAACTTTCTGCGCGCGCGACACCTCATGTCCACGTTGACAATGGCCGACAACATGCAGATTAACACCCAACGCGCGAAGCAGCTTACGGAGAAACTCACAAGTATAACTTCGCGCATAAAAGCTGCCAACAAGAGCAACAAAAACGTGTGTAAAACGCCACAATCACTCACATCGCACGCCCACTGACTCCCACAGGTGCGCCTCATAGCCGTCTCCAAGCTCAAGCCCGCAAATGACATCCTCGCCCTCCACCAGCCCCCGAACCCTTTACACACACACTTTGGCGAAAACTACGTCCAAGAACTGCTCGAGAAGTCCAAACTCCTGCCGCGCTCGATACGCTGGCACATGATCGGCGGGCTGCAATCGAACAAATGCAAACAACTCGCCGAGCAGATACCGAACCTCTGGTGCGTGAGCAGCGTAGACAGCGAGAAGAAGGCCAACGAGCTTGAAAAGGGGCGCAAGGCGCTGCTGGAGAAGGACAATGCGGCAGAGAAACTGAGAGTCATGGTTCAAGTAAACACAAGCGGCGAGGAATCCAAATCAGGCGTTGAGCCCGCAGATACACTGTCCTTGTGTCGGCACATCATCGACAAGTGTCCGCATCTACAACTCCGCGGGTTTATGACGATTGGCGCCATTGCACGGAGTAAAGAGACGACGCCGGAGAATGAAAACGAGGATTTTGTTACGCTGAGGGACACGAGAGATAACGTGGCGAGGGAGTTGGGCTGGGAAGAGGGTAGGTTGGAGTTGAGTATGGGCATGAGTGCGGATTTCGAGGGCGCGATTCGCATGGGGAGCGACGAGGTTAGGGTTGGGAGTGAGATATTTGGCGCAAGGCCGGCGAAGAAGGATGCGGTTGTCAAGGACAAGGAGGCCGAGGAGAAGAGCTAGATGTTGCGAAAAGTCATGCAACGCGCCGATGAGAGCGGGTGTTACGGTCATTGCCAGTAGAGCGTCTCGGCATGTATACATGGAGAAAGAGGAGGTGCATACACAGACAAATGCTGTATCGCAGACTGCGAATACGGTCGTACCTGGCGAGAGGCACATGGAGTCGGTTGCTGTAGCCAAGAGCGATGCGCAGACTATAAACTCAGCAAGGAGGGATGTGCAGCCGGTCATACCTGCGAAGAGAGATGCAGATGGTGAGCCAGTCAAGCCAGAGCCAACAGAGCATTGAGCCTTGTACTGTATCGTGCTTCGCGTTGGTCCTTGACAACCACCATACATATGTAGGCGGACAACCGAAACCGACGTTGTTCAGGCGCTGCAGGTATGTCCAAGACAGCAAACTGTGCCCTAGGTAGCAACTTAGTGCATGGTATGCCAGACTAGACTTCTCTACCATTCCATGACTTCTCATGTCTTTAGTTATGTAGACATGAATAATGGCTTGAGAACGTGGAGTGGCGGTGGATAAACACTAACACATGCACTCATGCTCACCATATGCTTCACGTGAGAATGATCGCGCCTTCGCCAACATCCAGGACGATGTATCACACCAAGGCAGTATCTTCGAACCGCCGCGTACGGGCCTTGCTATGTGCGCCCCAAGTCGGGCTTTAAGATTACGATGTTGCTGCGATCGAGGAATCTAGAATCATCACATCGGATCCAGATTGAAATCTGAACTTTTTTCATTCATCTTTCGCCGTCGCCGCCACTCATGGCGTGCGGCTTGACTATACTAAATCTGTAACGCCAAAGTGAGCGCCTGACTACGCAGACAGTCACCATGCCAAAAGCGCCTAGACCTATTCTAGAGATATGAAAGACATTACACATATGATTCTCTTCGCTTCATCTCCAACCTCCCACTCTTACTCCCGCTTGAACTGGAATCCCTGGCCCTGAGCCGGCGGACTCCTATACGGGTTGTTCGGGTTCGTGCCGGTGGTCTGGGGCTGAATGTCCCACCTTCGCTCGCCCGCTCCTTGTTGCTCTTCCGTCACAGTCGGCGCGCGAGGTCTGCTTCGCGAGCGTGGCGGTGGGACCATGGTCTGAAATTGGACGTCTTCAAAGTGACCTGTTGAGATCGAGGTTGGGGAGCCTGGTGCTGTGGTTCGTGGCGGTGCGGGTGGAAGGACGGAAGGCGGGCCGCCAGGCGGTGGCGCATATTGTGATGCTACAGCTGGGGGAGGAAGTGGTGGAATACCGCTAGCCTGCCGGGACATGTCGCCGGACGGTCGAGTGGTGTATGGTGAAAGGGTGGAGCCGCCTTTGCGCTTTCCAGCGCTGCTGGCCTTGTGAAGCAGGCCGCGAACCTCATCAAGATCCGGTCGGGCATCCATGCTAGGGCGTCCGAGGGTGCTAACGTCGTCGCGGGCATTCCAGGTGTCGTCGCGGATAGGGTCGACGCCAGGTCTACGGCTGGTCAAGGAGTTCACGGCTTCTCCCTCACCGCCAACACCAACGCCAAGGTAGTCAGTGCCAGTAGACTTGCCCTTGTCGTTCTTATCTTCAGGCTTGTTCAGCGGGTTCACCCGCTTGGCATCCGCTTTGTTCTTGAACTCTTGATACGCCGCAACAGCATCAGCTGGTGGGATGGCCACGGACCATGATGGCTTGTCAGCGGAGCCCAAAGCAGCGTCTGCACCTCCTGGACCAGCAATGGGAACCTTTCGGAGAGCCAAAACCAAAGCGCACATAAATTTGGAACGCCGAGCAGTGCGAAGTGACTCGTTCGACCAGTTGCTCTTGTGCAGGATTTCCACCCGCAATTCGAGCTTGTTCATTTCCGCAATGCTCACAACCTCGATCTCGATGTCGGGGTGGAAGTCGCGGCTGTTGGCGGGATCACGAACGAATGATATCATCTCTTGCTTCAGTGCATTCACGTCCTCGAATGATGTGTCGAAAGCGCAGAAGACAGACACCTGCTCCCTCATAGCCTTGCTTCGCGTGATGTTTTCGACCCACAAGCTGTTCAGAACTATATTCGGGATCTGTACCGTTTTACCGTTACTAACGCGCTTGAAGACGGTGTACAAGAGAGCGATGTGTTCGACCGTGAGCTGCTCGGCGGTGATGTCGACACGGTCGCCGATATCGTAGGGATGTTTGACAAACAAGAAGATGCAGGAACCGAGGACTTCTTGTGCCGTGGTCGCAAAGACGAAGGATAGAGAGAGGAGAGCCGTTGCGGACGTGGTCAAGGTCGCGCGGAAGCCTGGAGCGAGGAAAGCGATGAAGACGAACAAGCAGACGATGAGGGCGATCGTGAGCAGAAGACCATCAAGCGCGTTGATAGCCTGATCCACGTCGTGCATGCTGGTGTTGAGCGACTTGCGCTGCCTGGCGTAGTCGGTCACAGTGAGGATCATCTCGTCGAGACTGATGTCGCCGTTGCCATCACGGTCAAGAGACGAGAAGCACTCTTCAGCCTCATCCTGGCGCCCGGGACCCATGACCTCGACAAAGTCTTCCATGGTAAGCTCATTCTTGCCCTCAACGACGAACGACATCCAGATACGCCTGGCCAGAGCTTCCGACGACTTGTTCCTCTCGAGCGCGGTCAAGACTATGGAGTGCGCAGAGTTTGGATCAAAGACCTTCTTTCCAGTGATCTCGGATGCGATTGTGCCAAAGACGGACGTGATCTTGTCTCCGATGCGTCCAGCGTCCCGTCCAACTTCTTGAATGAGACGTAGGGGCGTGCGACTACCAGACCGACCATGCTTCGCCGTGCCTCTCTTGCTGCCCAACCCAAGATCGAGTATGGTGTCCTGGATAGTGTAGTCCTCTTCGGCGAACTCGTTGCAATAGGCTGGAAACAGGGCGCGTGAAGTATCGTAAAGCACTCCGAGAAGGTATACATTGCGCTTCGATTCCTTGATCTTCGAATCAAACTGCTTTCGGTGGTAGCTGATGCTGATCAACTGAATGAGGACGCGCTCGGCGAGGACAATGACAGTACAGACTAGCAGGGCCAGAAGGACGGACTGCATCGTGTCAACCCATCCGAGTCTAGCTTTACCAGGATTTACTCTGACGAGCGCCGGAAAGGTGGCTTGGTTGACAATCATCCACAATACGAAGGAGAGAGGTTTCTCGACAGCTCGCAGAAGTAGGGCATACTTGCGAACGCCAGGGCTGACAACGCCAATGAGGAATTCGAAGATGTTGGGGAGGAAGTGGGCGACGATCTTCATTATCCAGAAACTAAGCCAAACTGCTACAGTCAGTACACCTTTCTAAATGTCAACACCTCGGGTACTCACTGATCTCGATCCAGATCCAGAACTTCTTCTGGTTCGTGTTGCCAATGGAGCCCGTGATCTGGCCCGTCTGCGACATGATAATCGGTATAGCCAGCAAGAGGGCGACAGGTGCCACATAGATCATGTAGCGCGTCACAATGCTGTAGTTCAGAATCTTAGTATAGATTCTGCCCATGCGGTTCAGCGCCGTCTTCTCCTCATGGTCGCCACGAGGAGGCAATGGCGCGCCCGTCCTGGAGTCGACCTTCGCGATCCTCCTGCGTCCCCGGTGGAACATGCCCGTCTTCTCCGACTTCTCATTGTTCGACGAGGTGGGCGTGTTCTGCGATGGTGTATGGCTAACAACCGTCTGGAGGGGGATGTCATTGGTTCGATTCTCCATGTTGTCGCTGATGCCGTTGAGCGGCTGGAAACCGTGGTTGGAAAGGCGGAAAGACCTCTGTGAGGGAGAGCGTTGATTGCTCGTCATAAGGGAGGGAAGCCTCAATCAAGGGTCGTGTGTGACGCAATCGTCAACCGCCTAACAAGCGGCGGGGTGGAAATTGGAATGCGAGCTCCGTATGCTGGAAAGATTGCGGAGGAGAGAAAGCCGGTTGGAATGTGCGTCGAGCACGATTGCCTCCGCGGATGCAGTGGTGGTACAGTCGAGAGTTGAGTAACGACAGCGATTGAGCGAAGGCCAGCCGTCGATCGTCTATGGCAGAGGTAGGAAATCAATACGAAAGAGAGCGTCGAGCTCGTTGTCGCACACAATAGCGCAAATGCAGAGGTGCAAGAGGGTGAGTGAAGAAGAGACTTTCAGGAGCGTCCACGCTGTTGCTCAAAGGCAACGCGCTCCCCGGACCCTCTTTCTGCAGGAACCAAAGCCACAACCAGGGATCCGGGAGTGCTGAAACCGCGCTAGCGACCGCTGCGGCAAATCACGGGCAAGCCCGCTCGTCACCGCCGACGCCTCTTGGACACGGCCAAACAGCCCATCCGTCAACTGCAATTTTCTGCGACCAACAAACGCGCACGACGTGGAGAGTGAGGGCATTGCTCCACTTGGAGTTCGTGTGCCTTTTGCCTGCGCACGCGATCCACCAAACACGACGATCGTGACCCTTGATGCGGATCCGATCTCGCCAACATTTTCTGTGAAGAGCTTATCGATAAGCCCTAATCATGATGGAAATCAAACTGGGATATTGTGGTGGAGATTTGGTAATCTTCTCCACATGGATACGCGGTCTCTCGATCTGCTCGATAAGAAGGAAAACATCGTCATTGGTGTGTCACAGAGCAGTTCTGAAGGTTTACCGGTAGCACAAACCCCCAGAAGCATGGTCTTCGGTGGCTGAAACATGGTGCCTGAGAAACGTGAGGCAGCGAGTCCTCAAACATCACTAGAGTTTGCGAATCTGAACGACGGTCTCGATAACTTCCAATTGCCCTATAACGTCTCGCCATATTCTCAAAATTCACTTGTGGCTGCTCCGGCCATGATGTGCAAGTCACGGCGCCGCCCTTCCGACAAAGACCAGGGCATACGTAATCTCACCCCTGTCGAGCAGCACCTGCCACGCACGCTCGCAGCACCAAGCTAAGTAACAAAGACATCGTGCCTTCCACTCTCCTTTACAATGTCCTTGAGTCGATGTTTTCTCGTTTTTAGCGCGTGCGACTTTGATCGATCAACTCGCGTGCTCCGTCTATTCTTAGCATCATCGGCAAGTATACCAGAGCTGCAACCTATTGCCATCAACCCACAGTTTACGAGCTGGCGATCACATGCGCAGGGTTGCAGACTTCACCAAAGCATCGAGTACGAAACCACGATAATAATACTGGATGGTGAGCTCTCTCTTCGACCGACGCACGCGACGTAATGGTCCATTGCAAAATTCGCTTGGCCCTATGTATGTCATCAGAACGTTATCATATTTTTTGTTCGTTTCTATTTCTTCTTTGCTTCTGTCGTGTTCTCAACTCCTCCCGCAGAGCCTTATCCCCGCGACCTCGCAGATGCCCCAGTTCCATCTCGTCGCACTAATAAGATCATCTACATTCAACACGCCCACACCCAACTCCATCAGCTTCGCCCAAACGCTGTCCCGCGTGCTGATAGGCCATGCCGGCGTATCCCAATATCTGCTCTTCAGTCCTTTCGCTTCCGCAGCCCCGATCTGCTGCTTCAATGTCTCTTCTTGCTTCGAGGTGATCTTGCCCCACCACAGTCCGCCTACTGCGGCTTTCAAGTTTGCGCTCGCATAGTAAGAGTTGAAGAAGGTATACTGCGGTTCGGAGATGGACCGTAACGGGGCATCATAGAAGATGAAGCGGTTGGTTGAGTTCTGCTGCACGAGCTCGAAAGGTGTGCGGCCTGTCCCGACAATGGTCAGTGGACCTTGATGTATGGCCTTGCCGTCAAAGTACGTGAGCCAGTTCTTGTCGCGAAACGACTGCAGTTGTGACTGCAGGACTGGCCAGATGGCATGGCCGTCTGACTTGAAGTCGATGAGGAGGATGATGGAAGTGTTGGGGTCAGAGTCGAAGACGCCCACTTCCCTGTTGGAAGTTGATGCGGTACTGACGTTGCGCTGCTCGAAGATGTTGGCGAGGGGATCGAGGAACAGGCTGTGTAATGTGCGGTATTGTGTCGTCGACTGCCAGGAGTGTCCGACCCGCAGATCCTTATCATCTGTCAACCAGACATCGGCTTCGATACTCTTGCAGCCCGCTGCAAGAGCCTGATACACTGGCACGCGCCGCCAGTAGTCGTTGTGTGAGTGGCAGTTCTTGGGCACAATGTCGCGGCTGAAGTCGTCCCTCCACTCGTACCTGAAAGCGCCATCCGCGTCAGGCTCCTTCCAAATGTTGACGATATGCTGCAGTCCGCTGTAAGGTGCTGGTGGTGATAGCCGGGCTATCAATGTGCCGACGAAAGAGACGTAGACCCTGGTCGCTGTTAGCTAAAGTGGACAAAAGCCTTGCAGCCGGTTACCGTACACTCCAGCAATAACACCAAAGATCCCAAGTACAACGAAGACCACCGCAACTAATCGACACCATTGTTGTCCTCTACTCCTCTTTGTAGGGTGCGAATTGCCGAGGCATGATGACCGCTGTTCCGCCCAACGCTGTACAATCGAAGTGGATCCACGACGACTATACCACTTCCGTGTGCTCCTCCCCGGCTCCAATTCCTCCAAACTGATTGAACTCGAGATCTGGCTGCCTGTCTCATCATCCGAATCGTCTCGGAACCTCTTCGGGAATTGCGAGTCAGCACTGTCCATCCTCAAGTACACCGGTCGCACTGACACGACGACTTCTGATTTCTTTTCCTGGTCCATGGTCAACGAGGCGAACGACAGAACGGAGATTCTTCTAGTTGAAAAGACTGAACTGCCGCCAAAGAACTAAAGGATTCCGCAACTTCATGTACGATAGAGCAATTGTTCGTGGCGCGTTCTGGACTGCGCAGCCGCAGGAAATTGCTAACCGGATCTGGCAGGAACCGTATGGTTTACAGATCATGGGAGCCAGACAACCCCACTAATGGGTAGGATACCGGAGAAATACATACCTGGGGGATAGTTATCTGCACTAGACGCTTGCGTTGCACAATGGTGGACAAACAGCTGAACCTTGGCGTCTTTGTATGCCTTCTGCATGCGGCCCTGAGTTCGGTCCCTCTGCCATTGTCTGTCTGCTGCACGCCTCGGTGCTCCCTCTGTCTGCCTTACATCTGTGCGTACGAGGCACAATGAGTTGTTTTGCGAGCAGATGGTTACGATGCCTGGCGACACCGAGTTGGGTGCCAGACTCTGTGCTCGGGTCCGCAGTTTCATGCGTGGACGAAGCTGAGTTACTGGACTACGCCGCCAAACCAGTGCCATGGATAACTTAGCATGGGTCCAGGCTGACATTTAGCGTCATAGTGCGGCAAGTGTTCACGGAGCGCGATCCGAAGTGTTGGCATTAGAGTGCCGCTATCGATTAGAGAGTCGTGAGAGTGTGGAGGCCTGGCCCAATTCGGCTGAGGCCGCGGCTGGGTTCTCGGTCGCGTTACTAGAAGTGTCGCTATCGCACTAGCAATTGCGTGCTGCTCGCCCCATGGCTCTGGATTTCCGGCAGGATCCCCGGAAAAATCGCAAAACTCGGGGTACGCTTGGTCGAAACAAGGTTTCTGATTGTGATGCTTGTCGTTGTGCAGTCAGCAATGAGGGAGGGGTCCATCCATCCCCACGCAGAAGCTGTCAGCCTCCAAGCTAGCCACATGCACCCTAGCCGCCAGCTAAGTATGCAGGTGCGCTCGAGACCTCTCCAACAACAATCGCCCTCGCCGTGCCTTGCGATCATCACGACATCAATCCCCGACGTGCCACGCCGTGAGGCACATGAGACAGGCGGCGGTGCCCGTTTCATGACTTTGCGATGTGATGGTGTGCGTGACACAAAGGCCACTCTGTTCGATATTGATGAGAGGGGGTGTCTTCAATTAGCACTAATACCAAGACAGAAAATGCCAACATGGCATTCACACCGACTTCATGTATACCGACTTCACGCCCCACTTATGTGAAGTCTGTTCATACCAGCCATCGCAATTCTTCACGTACAAGTACTCTCTTTCCTTTTACTGTGTAACTTAGCGTCACCATTCGTAAAGCTTTCTTTCGTTATGGCCAAAGAGTCGTCCTTCCGCGTATGCATCGCCGCACTCCTGATCATACAGATCGCCTGTTGGATGCTAGCGCTTGTCGATCTCTTCGTCCCCGGCAAGCCTCGCATAATTCTACGAACCACCATGGACGTCGTTTCCCAGCTGTTCGCCAGAAAATCGTCCGCGATGCTATTATATAGGGACTTCCGGGCTGCATTCTAAGATGCGACGACCATTACAAGCCGCCGGCTTGACGGCGAAGCATTACCGGGCGAGAAGCTGAGGCTGAACACACTCAATGAAGGAATTCGAGGGCGTATCTGTCGGGGTCATCCGAGTCAGGCCCCAGTCAGTATCATATCCGTCGTCAATCTTGACTATGACTTCGCTGCGGAAGAATATTTGCCAGGCCGTAATGCTCGGTATGATCGTACGTTTCTGGCCGTCGGAGGAAAGAGAAAACGGGTATCAAGCTGCGGTGCTTGCTAAAGGAAGAGGAGGTCAACGGGTTTCGACATTATATTGATGTTTGCATCGCGCGGGACTGATGAACAATCAAAAGAATCGAAAGGCGTCCCGACGTCAGACTCGTTGCATCCGAGAAGGACTGAGGCCATGGCATAGGCATATACAGCGGTGGGCGATGAGTCGTGAAGAGCGCATCTGGTATTCGTGTCAATCTCTAATGCCAAGATTTGGATGGGAAACGGGAAAGGGAAGCCAAAGGGTGCGCCGCATTATGGTGTCAACGTGAAATCGTGCACGTTCGAGCCGATTCACCTTGGCAAAGACGCTCATGGAATGTATATTATTTTTCTGATAAATCTCATTGAGATGAAATCTGCTTGTCCGTTGCATCGTTCATGAAGGAGGGTGGTA
>TARA_R110002003_G_scaffold9_22_pt1 | contig 17247 bp, 16 predicted proteins | sample TARA_R110002003 | Tara Oceans TARA_R110002003 (sample SAMEA4396441) | marine metagenome | biome: Westerlies Biome; feature: [SRF] surface water layer (ENVO:00010504); material: water (ENVO:00002006), including particulate matter (ENVO:01000060) such as... | depth 5 m
CAGTGCCGCTTCTACGCATAAGTATGCATGGACTGTTACACAATGTGACTGTATTAGACATCGGACCAGATATAAGTTGTATTGGTATTTTTACTCTATAGCATTCATCACACACCCTCTTCAATGCTAATTGTTCGCCGTCTTATCATTATAGTAATGAATCGTCTGGTCCGCACAACCCGCCGGCGTCTGATACAAGTAATTGCCAAGGTTGATATACAACTGCTGGCCCGTGCAAACATACCAAGCCGAAGCATTCGGCCTGCTGACACCAGCGACGGTCCACGTCAATCCGTCACCTTGCCATGCGAAGGTGCCGTATGTGTTCTTCGAGGTCGAGAAAGTGACACTTAGGCTGTTGTCGTTGATGTACCGAGTCTCGCTCACAACGCCGTACAGCAGCTTGACTGGCTCGCCGGGTGCGGACACCAGCTGCACGAGTTGGCCATCTACGACTTGAAACTGGCCAGCGGTGGTATAGTCGCCAAGAAGTGCAGCGCCAGTGCTATAAAGCGGACTAGTCTGCATGTACTTGTGGAAATTTGGTGCAGCAACTGCTCTGATCCAGTAGTATCCATCCTGCAGAGTTGTGCCCGGTCCGGAGCCTGCAGGAGTGCTTCCAGTAGGGACAGCAGTGAATGTTGGCTTCGTAGTGGTCTGGAGCGTGGTCTGAATCACCGTTGTGATTGTAGGCTGCGGCTCAGCGGGAGCTGCTGCGCCTGGCTGGCACTGAGAGTAGTAGTCACTTGTGATCTGTTAAAACTATATCTGAAGGATGAAAGAGGTGGCTCACTTCAGCTTGACGCAGCCGGCATTTGGTCCACATGTTGTTGCTCCTGACCAAGTCACTCCACCACCTGTGCTTTTGTTAGCCTCAAAGTTGAGGTTGCCCGACAAAGTCCATACACTGCTGCCAGTCTCCGGCTTGTGCTGAGATCGTGCTTGCCAGCGCACCGAAGAAGGCTGTCGTAGTGAAGCGCATCGTGAGATGTTTAAGATTGGGGCTTCTTGGAATTGGGTGACGATGTGGAGAAGTTTGTATCACACACACTTATGCGAGATTGATGGGACCGCTCCATATTTGAACTTTTCGTTGCTCCCAAAATTCGTACCATGTGATGCCAGCCTTAGTGTTCGTGATGTATATAGACACGGACCGTTGCGACCGTGTAAATTGGTTAAAGTATCCCAGCACACGCAAGCGAACTAGACACACCCAAATCCGGGGTCAAGACCGGCAGCGTATATTGCTTGTTCATGAGAAGACTGCTTGAACCAGTGGTGTGCAAGCTTGGCGTGGTATATAACGAAGCCAAAGATATATTTGGCGGAGATGATGCCGCCAATGCTCGCGAACCCGGTATCGTGACTCGTTATAGTGGCCGCAGGTGGTCTGGAGGCTCGGGCCCTATTCTTGAGCTGGGACTTTGCTCTTCCCCGGTTCTCGGATCAAGTTACACCGTTGATCTTGCCCCGTCCTGTCGCGTTGACGTGGTGGCCAGTACGTCGTATGGCGGACGAGCGTGAAACGCGCGAGAGGACGCCGCACGTGAAGCGCGCACCCGTTATCTTCAGTAAACCTCATGGAGTACTTGTGTTCCACTCGCTATCCTCTCATCCCACCTCCTCCCCTCCACCTACTGGTTCCGGGCGGTTCGAAAACACAATCTTGTACCTCACCACCTCCACAATCTCCAGCTCCTCCTCCTTGCTACCCTCTTCCACATCCATACCACCCATCGCTCTATCCCTATCCGGTCTCTCCCTTTTCCTCACAAGCCCCAATGGCTTCCCTAGCTTCTTGCACTCGCCCGTCATCCTCTGGCCCTTGCCGACGTACATGTACACGCGCTTCATCCACTTTGTGTCGCTCAGATCATTGAGTGTGGGGTTGTAGAGCGGGAAGACGAGCTTGCCGACTTGTGTGCTGCCGGTGGGGTCGGATGATGGTGGGAAGTGGAATGTGCCTTGCAATTCGAGGATGGCGAGGCCGGATGGGGTGTGGAGCAGCTGGGGTAGAGGGTTCTCGGCTGGTGAGGGTGTGGAGAGTGGCCGCGGGTGGAGAGGAACGGTGGGCATCGCGAAGGGTGACGTGAGTTTGGTGGAAGTGGTAAATTATGGGTTTGGTGGATGGTGAGTGTTGCTGTTACAAACTTTAGGGACGGTACGCGACAGAAGGTTTGGCGGGGCAGGCGCGACGCGTCAAGGTTGGTTCAAACGTGGTGGGGCAGAACATTGAATGACGGCACGCAGCACAATTAGTTCGGGGACAACGAAAGTTTACTTGATGTCATCCATTAGAATTCATATATAGTAATTCGTAAAGTCAATCTCCAAGCAACCTGGATACCTAAAGCACTTTAAGCCCTCTTACCGAAGACATCGTCAAAGCCAACCAGTGTCAGCCTGTACCGTACGTTGTCGTTCTTGTATACGCGCTCGACGGCCTCCTTGCAGCCAGCCTCGCTGAGCTTGATAGTCTGTACCCAGCTCTTGATGTTCTGCTTGCTCGCAAGCTCGAGCATCTCCTCCATCTCGGGACGATTGCCAATGTGCGACGCGCCCATGTAGCAGCCGTTGGGTGCAAAGACCTGCGCCTGCATGGCAGGGAGCGGGTTATCTGGGAAACCGACCATGTGGAAAGTACCGTTGACCTTCAGTGTCGAGAAGTACTCGGAAAGGTCGAATTTGTCGGTAGCGTCGGCGGTGTTGATGATAAAGTCGAAGGTGAATTTCCAGTCATCAGCCCAGCCCTTCTTGCTAGTGAGCAAGAAGTCCTTCGCGCCCATCTTCAAGGCGTCCTCCTTCTTGCTTTCCGAGTGCGAGATGACGTATGTCTCAGCACCCAAAGCGACGGACCAAAGAACACCGAAGTGACCGAGACCTCCACTGTTGCGCTGTTAGGGTTTGTTCGGTCTGTATTGGTTCCATGACTTACAGCCCTACAATGGCGACCTTCTTGCCAGGACCAGCTCCTAACCTCTTGAGAGGCGAGTATGTGGTCAAACCGGCGCAGAGCATAGGTGCTGCCAAAGCAGTGTCGAGATTGTCTGGGATCTTGAAGGTGAAGTACTCGTGTGCGCGCATGTGGCTGGAGTATCCGCCCTGTGACACGATACCATCCTCCTTAGCACCGTATGTGTCGATCTGGTTCGGGCAGTAATTCTCTTGGTCCGCTTTGCAGTTGTTGCATGTCAGGTCGGCACCCTTTTGAGCACCAACACCGGCGCGGTCCCCAACCTTGAACTTGGTGACTTTTGAGCCAACCTTGACAACCTTGCCAATGACCTCGTGTCCTACGCAGAGAGGCAGAGGAATGTCCTCTCCCCATCCGCCGGTAATCGTGTGGACATCGGAAGCGCAAACACCGCATGCATCGATGGCGATATCGACATCGTAATCCTCGAACTTCTTGAGCGGCAGCTGAAATTTATCAGTTCAAGAACGCATCAGCAGTGCGACAGATTCGTACTTCTTTGCGAGTAAAGGTAGACCAGTTCTTAATGTCAGTGACGGCAAACGCGTCTGTCGTATCTGGATAACCCATTGTGTAGTTGTGAGCTGTTTTGGTACGATTGGGTATGTGTAGGAGGAAAGTCAAAAGCTCGCGACGTGTAAATTAGAGGAAGGGCAGGTGTTGAGGGGCAGCTTCGCGCTTTTGAAGGCTTCGCATCATCGTGCTCCAAAAAAGTGGCTCATCGCTATCCACCAGTGAGGTCATTTCTAGACCGAGATATAGACTCCCCGCGCCGTCGCTGCCCGCCAGCCCTGCCTGATTGGGTATATCGGGCTTTGTCTGGAGTTAGCTGCATTGTACCTTTCTCCCATCGTCACCTACGCGTCAACGACGTGAATCTGCCCTAGAATCGACGTTATCGAGCCACCGGTTAAGGCTGGACGTGGACAGCTGCACTCTAGGAGTTGAGACGGCGCCTAGAATTTGTAAGGCTACCGTATGTTGATTGCGCGTGAGTTGCAACACTCTCGTCATGTCGTTTCAAGAACTGCAGGTACCTATCTCATAGTTTAGGTAAGTCCTCCGTAATGAATTTTCCTCCAATAATGTCCGCTTTCGGTAGGGCGCTGGAGACAGCTGCAGGATGAAGGCCTCGATCCAATTGAAGGCTCCGCCGCGGTCCGAGCATCGAGGCGATCGGGTTGTCTTTGTAGCGAGAGAGCTCCGACTCGCTTAAGCTAGGATGGTTGCAGTAAAGACTTGCCGACGTCATCACCCGCAATTTTCATCTTTCTGCCTCCCTTATGTTTGATGATGCTCGCGAATTGGTTCTCTGTACATCTCCTGCGGAGTATGTCTGCCATGCCTCGCTTTCGTCACACTCTCTGGTCGTGTTGGTTCATCCGAAGCACCATTGGTGACCATTGGTGGAGGATCTTGTCGTCTACGAGTTGCCGACTCTTCAGACCACAAGCCGGTCACTCGACGGTCGTCCGTTATCTTATGAGGCTACACACTGCCACATTACCGGAAGACCACAATCGGAAGTCTTGCGGTACTAACTTTTCGAAGCAGTAGACTACCCCGCGCTGGCGATTGGCAATGCGGGGTGATCTTCCGAAGATTTACCACATGCGGTAAGCCGGGGTCCTTGGTGCTCATGGACACGCGCTTCATGTACTTCGTGCTTCGGTTGACAAGGCCAGATGGAGGGCAGACGAGGAACATCGAGCAAGGTGCCGTGAACATAGCCGCGAAAGATGTTCCGGTGTGTGCAATTGGTACCACAGCCGCCATGTTGAAATGGCAGGATGTTGCCCCACTGGCGTCATCGTAGCTTCGACCGGGTTGTCTACTTTATGAGCTTCCATTGCGTCCATATTGTTCTTCTACAGCTTTAACCTGCTCTTCGGTAATACCAAGTGCCTTCCTCTTCTTCTCCCAATTTCAATCAGCATCCCAGTGCGGCGATCATGGCATCTTCAGAAACATACCAACCCCCACCAGATAGTGAAGGAACCATGAATGCGCTCCGTTTCCACGGCCAGCACGATTTGCGATACGAAAAGATCCCAATCCCACAGGTAAAAGCAGGACAAGTCAAGATAAAGCCATCATGGGTCGGAATCTGCGGAACTGGTAAGCAAGCTACGCCAGGACTCTGTAGCTTCCATACTGATCATTAAATAGACCTTCATGAGTACCTTGGTAGGTAGTCTAATGCGAGAACTCCTCGTCAGACATGCACTGACTTACCATCCAACGTCCAGGCGGTCCCAACCTCTGCCCAACAACCCCCCACCCCATAACCGGCGAAACTGTCCCCCTAACATTCGGCCACGAATTCAGTGGCGTCGTCGAAGAAATCGGCCCCGGCGTAACCGATTACAAACCCGGCGACCGCGTCGTCATCCAACCCATCATCTACGACGGCACCTGCGGTGCTTGCGAAGAAGGGCTGCAAAACTGCTGTTTCCAGAACGGCTTCGTCGGCCTCTCAGGCTGGGGCGGCGGTCTCGCAGACCACATCGTCGTGCCCACGTCCACTCTATACCACCTCCCCGACAACGTGCCGCTCGAGATTGGCGCACTAGTCGAGCCACTGGCAGTAGGCTGGCACGCGGTGAAAATCAGCCCGTTCAAGAAAGGCGACAGCGCGCTGATTCTGGGCGGCGGACCGATCGGAATATCAACCATCCTCGCGCTGAAGGCGAAGGGGTGCGACAAGATCATCGTGAGCGAAGTCAGTAAGAAGCGACAGGAGTTCGCGAAGAAGTTTGGCGCGCATTACATCATCGATCCGACGAAAGAGGACATCGTCAAGCGCACGCGCGACCTCACGGACGGCAAAGGTGCGCATGTAGTCTACGATTGCGCCGGCGTGCAGAAAGCGCTGGACCAGGCTGTGCATGCGACGCGCGCAAGAGGATGCATTGTGAACATTGCGATCTGGGAGAAGCCATGTACGATCAACACCAACGACTTCAATTTCAAGGAGAGGATGTATTTGGGCGTTGCGACGTACGCGGTGGGCGATTTTCAGGAGGTCCTGGATGCGCTGAGCAATGGGAGTATGAGACCGCATGAGATGATTACGCAGAAGATTAAGTTGACGGAGGTGGAAGAGAAGGGCTTCAAGAGCTTGATACATGATAAGGATAATCAGGTCAAGATTCTGGTTGAGGTTGGTGGTGGAGAGTAGGAAGTTAATCAAGCGTGGGCTTTGTATTGAACAACATCAATTCAAGCGTGCAGATGTGCATGTCTCGAATCGCTTGCCTCGCAAGCCGAGAATCATTTTATACACAATAAAACTTCACACGAATAGGTGATGCCTGCCAACTGTGCCCGAATTCTATGTGAACCCTATGCCTCGATGGCCAGCCTAATGAAAGTGCAACAAAGGAAAACGCCATAAGATGTGCCCGGGTATCAATATAATGCCAAACCATTGCCGTTCCCTTTTACAACGTCAAAAATCTGATTACTCTCCAGTTGTTGGCTTGCCACCTTTCAGAAAGATCCTCTTGGTGCCGCCGACCTTGCCCAGATCGCCAAACTCGGGCTTCTTGCCTCCAGCCCGACTGTCAGAGCGGCTCTCGCTCCTGCTATCCGCCCTCTCCTCGCGCTGGAACGGAGTATGATTCGCATGAATCACATTGCCACTGACTGTCCGTGCCTGCTTCATCATGCCCTCGATCCATTCAAGCTTCTCGCCGCTGAGGTCTAGTTTCTTTGCCTTTGGACCGGCGAGCCCAACTTCATTGCCCGTCCAGGAGCGTTGCGAAGAGTTTGTCGAGGGAACGGATGGATCTTCGGAGATACTCGGCGTTGATGTGAAGCCGGGTAGTGGTGCATCGTCGTCAATGACACTTGGGCCAGTAGACTTGCTCGGTGTGCCTGTTGGACTGAGGCCTACGCGGCCACCGCTGAAACGGCGATCGCGCTTGCTCATGCCACTCTCGGGCCTGTTGGGCGACGTCATGCTGTCCGAATTCTTCACTTCTAGGCCCAGGATCTCGAACTTGCCATCACTTGCAGTCCTTCGACCATGATGCTCAGCATACTGCCGCAAGTACTCGCCAAGGTCGGCCCAACCGCCACCGACTCGTACCATGACGCGCTCGCCATTCTCTCCGACACGGCGGATGAAAAGTTTGACCGGTTGCTCCTTGCCTGGTTGCGTGAGATGGTACAATTTGATGTCGTTGTCGGTGCGCACAGTTGCTGCTGACTTCCGGCCAGAAGGAGCATTGTCAAACTCGTTCTTTGCAGGTGACAGGGTGAGTTCAGGTGACTTTAAGCCGCTCACCGATCGAGCCGCACGGAGATAGGCCCTGCTGCCCTTGGTTGCTACACCGCGTGGCTTGACTTCTGGTGCATCTGCGCCTGGGCCTGAGGTGAGTCTAATGTGAGCGGGGATGGTGGTCAATATGTCCGAGATCTTGCGCTCCAGATCCTCCGCGCTGTTTGTGGGTTTTTGGCTGAACTGTGTTGGAGGCCATGGTGCGCTCACGAATCCATTATCAGTTGTACCTTTCGCAGGTCGACGTTTTGACATGGCTGCATTCAATTCTGGACGAGGCGCTCGAACCGAACGATTGGTGGCATTCCGGATGGAAGGCGACTCGTCCATTATGCCGGGCGGACTTGATTCAAATGACATGCCTGAAGACACGGATCCGTCGCTGTCTCTTCGCGATCGTGGAGTCTGAGGCGGCTCGAGCGATGCGCTACTCTGACCATCATTAGTGATGATAGCTGGAGTCTCGGCAAGATTAGCAGGCCTGCGACGGAAGCGCACTACTTCGTTCGCAGATGCGTCTGCCCTCAAAACATCGGCGGGAGCCATTGCAGAATCTAAAGCTACTAGATCAGGGCCGTCATCGAAGTCGTTGTGAACCACAGTGTCGCCCTCGTCAAAATCAGACTCCTCGCCGTTCACAGACTGTCCAGTGACAGGACTCTGCTGCTGATGTGACAGAACGTCTGCCTTTGATTCCAAGAGATGTGGCGCAATCTCCTGTACGGATTCAATGGATTCGTCAGCAGTAAGTGGCGTAGCACCGCTGCCATCAGAGGGAGTATCTTTGGCGGGTGCTGAAGCGGTGTCGGTTATGAACCATGGCTTCTTGGAAGGTGTCCAATCACTGCGCGGAGATCCTTGAGTATACTCAGACTTTGCAGGAGTTGCCATTTGTGGTGCAACATCATGGAGCCCCTGGTGGACTGGAGACTTTCCGTCCGCTTCTGCAAGGGAGTTCTGCGTGAGGTTTTCCAGTGGCGACGGTTGCGGTTGCTCGTGTGCATTTTGCTCGGGTTTGAACGCAGTGACGGACCGCGTCGCTGTTTTTGTGATGGAGAAAGGTCCATCGGGCTGCTGTGCAGGGTCTACCATGCGATTCCCGGTAGTAGTCGATGGCGGAGGAGTCGCGCGATTGGAATGCGCTTTTGCCTGATCGATCATCCCTCCCTGCCTTATCGCAGCGCCCTTCTGCTCCCACTTTCTTCGCACGTCAAAGTCAATGACCCTTTTCCTTGATTCATGTGTCCACCGCCCGAAGTCCGCTTCAATGCCTTCGAAGACATCTATCCAGGTGTCAGGTATGCAGTCGTCGCGCCCTTCGAGTGTATCCAGCATCCTGTCCAGACGCTTGCCAAGCTCAGCAACTTTGCTCCCGAGCACGGCCGAGATGGTATCCACAGCCTCTTTCCATTGCGCAAAAGCAGCATCGGAGTTGTCTGTCGGCGGGTCAATCGCGTCCCAACCCAGGCGCATAGCCTTCTGCGCGGTGCTCAAGTCGTCTACGTATCGAGGGACTTCGCGCAGGGTGGAGATGCGGGCAGTCCACGTGCTGAGGCGCTCTTTAAGCTGGGCGTGGTGCGGAAGCGCAGAGAGGAGGGTCTGTGTGATGAGGAATGAGAAGTCGTCCATTGGCTTATAGTTCTGGCGCGTGGCTTCGAAGCCTGCAGACGACGGTCGGGACTTGCCACTCGGATGCATGTCCAGTACGTGCTCTTTCAGCTCTTCCACATCAAGCTTCAACACTTCCTCCTCGATGTCGTCTAGTCGCGCCTCGTGTGATTCCACTTCGACCGATAACAGCGAGCCCCAGTATTCGAGTGGTGGCAAAGTATTGGAGAGGTCTGCATCGCCCACGTGCTCCCTAATGCGCAGCTCCAGACTTCTCCTCCGCCGCTCCCTGTACTCTTCGCTTGGTGGCTCGAAGCTGCCGTTCCACCCCCATTGCTCGATCTCGGCACACCAGCTCTTGAGGCGCTGCGCTGCCTTGGCCACGCGCGCTCCCAGGTCCCTCTCGGCTGCGGTGAGCGTCTCGATGCAGGAGAAGATTTTGTATTCGTCGCATGTCGTGTCGAATGGCATCGGTTTCTGAGTGAAGGCGCGGAGGGTCGTGTCGGGTGACAGATCGCGCAGGCGGCCCTCCTCAGAGCTGCCGTGCATTCGAGCTCGTCTGCCTCCAGGCGACATGGTGGGTGACGGTGCGCGACGCGGTGTCATGGGCGGCGCCAACCGTAGAGGAGATGACAAGGCCATGGTGAAGTCCCCTGGGAAGGAGCGATGGTGCGGACATGAAATAAATGAGGAAGGCACAAAGGAGATGTCTCGGATTGAGAAGGGGCGATGGCTGTACTGTTTGCTGTGAAGGTTAGTTGTTAGTATCCTTTGTTGACCTACCTGTGAATGGAGCTGCGCTGCCAGCAGCTTTTGATGTTTGTGATGCAGCTCTCGCCGAACGCCTGTTGCTCAGCATGTTGCGTGCATTGATCGCCGCGGCTAGGCTGAATTGCGTATCGCGTCAGATTTTGGTAGCTATCAATCTCGCGAGCTTGGACGGCTGAACGTCTTATACATGAGCACCATGTTCGGCACCTATTGCCTACATAAACGCAGTCGGAGGCCCTCAGTATGCAACCACAGGCTCGTGGCCTTACACTTTTCTTGCGACTACGCCCAAAACATCATGACAAGTACTCCGCACTTACTCCGAAGACACTGTGCTCCGTGCCGCGGTACGAAAGGTCCGAAGCAGATCTGATGTCACTGAATCGCGTGCACCACATCGCAACGGCGCTGTCACTCAAGAACCGACCTCCCGCCTGCGTGTAAGTGCGGAATTATCACGCATTGCTTCTACCGAGCTTCATGTCGTGGAAAAGGTACCCCGCTGCAGACCGTCGTCATATCGCATCGTGCCCAGGAAATGCTATGCTCCGCCCCGCGTATCTATCTGGATGACCTTCCTGCTCGCGTTAGTAGCTGACCTGGATGCCTCGCGTTCATGCAGTGCCTGCCCAGAAAACACGCCCATCCATGGCTTAGGACCCGGCAAGAGCATGGAAGCCTACAGTGTCACCAATGGTTGACCGGCAGAAGGTACAATGAACGGGCCGTTTGACGTGATCACTGTCGTTTTGGTCCGAGACGGCATGTACATAAGTGACATATGTCTGCCACTACCTGGAGTCGTTCCTCGTTGCGTAGGGATTTGTATTCTTAAGAGATGAAGAAGTCTCTGTTCCTACTCGGCGCCATTGGCGTCCAAGCCTGTCAGCGTGAGCGCGCCTTTGTGCATCATAGCCACGCGCACGTCAAGAGACAAGCCGGCAATGCTACCTTTCCACCTGCTCTAGACGCCAATGAGCAGATACTGATCAATTCGTTCGACAACACATCCATATCGGAGTGGTCATACTACTACAGTATGCCTCACATGATGTGTGACAATCGAATCATTAACAACTTATAGCACATGGCGATCATATTGCCGGCCGCAACGAGTCAATGGCACAGTGGACTGCGGATAAGTGGGCAGAATATGGCTTCACGTCAAGACTTGACGAGTACTGTGAGTTCATCCATCACAACGACTGGGCATGGCCCATAAAGTCGCGAGGAATCTTCACCGGTACATTGTCTGAGCTGACCATCGTAGATGTTTTCCTTAACTACCCGGTGTCAAACTCTCTTGTGCTCACCTACGCCAATGGAAGTACTTACACGCCATCCTTGAAGGAGGACGTCTTACCAGAAGACCCGACGACCAGCTACCCGAATAGCATTCCAACCTTTCACGGTTACTCCTTCACCGGAAACGCATCTGCAGAATATGTCTACGTGGGACGAGGCCAGCAAGTCGACTTTGACCGTCTCGAAGCTTTGGGTGTACAACTTGAGGGTAAGATCGCGCTCGCCAAATATGGAGGGCCGTTCCGTGGGCTCAAAGTCAAGAACGCTCAGGATCATGGCATGATCGGAACGGTCATCTTCTCCGACCCTGGCGATGATGGCAACATGACAGAGGCGAAAGGTGTTGCACCATACCCTGCAGGAGGCGCAAGGAATCCAACCACCGTGCAGCGTGGTAGTGTCCAGTTTCTCAGCACGTATCCGGGTGATCCTACTACACCCGGCTATGTCTCAAAGCCCGACTCCGAGCGAGCTGATCGCAGCAACATCCTCCCAGGAATTCCGTCTCTACCCATTTCATGGATCGAGGCGCAACCTTTGCTGCAGGCGCTAAATGGGGCTGGAACCAATGGCTCGCAGGTCAACAGGACTGGGTGGGTAGGTGCCATTCCCGGAGTAACATACAGTTCTGGTCCAGCCGCGGGCGCAACACTGTCACTGAGCAACGTCATGAACGACACATATGGAACTATCTGGAATGCCGTGGGTGTAATTAACGGCACAAACCAAGATGAAGTTGTCATTGTAGGCAACCACCGCGACGCATGGATTGTCGGCGGTGCTGCCGATCCCAACTCCGGTTCTGCAGTTCTCATCGAACTCGCCAGGGCATTCGGCAAGCTTACAGCAACCGGCTGGAAGCCTACCCGTACAATCGTTCTCTGCAGCTGGGACGCTGAAGAGTATGGCCTGGTCGGCAGCACGGAGTGGATGGAGGAGTACATTCGCTGGCTCAAGAACGCTGCGGTGTCGTACCTCAACGTCGATGTCGCAGTCGCTGGTCCCATTCCAGATATAGCCGCGACTCCCGATCTCCACTCTGTCAGCACAAGCCTCATGAATAAGATCGTGTACCCCTACCGTGGCAGCACCAATCTCACTCTCTACGACGTCTGGATGCACGAAGGCGGCGCTGTCGGCGTGCTAGGCAGTGGAAGTGACTACACCGCCTTCCTCCATCGCGGTATCGCATCCATCGACATGGGTGCAGGCGGTGGACCAAACGATCCAGTCTATCCTTACCACTCCAACTACGACTCCTATGCCTGGATGGAGCGCTTCGGCGACCCCGGCTTCCACACCCACAAAGCAATGGGACAGTACCTAACCCTCCTTCTATACCACATGGTCTCGGACCCCGTGCTCCCTCTCGAGCCATCCGGCTACGTCCCCGAATTGAACAAGTACCTGACCGCACTCAACACCACCATCCGCGGCACGAACTACACGGTCGATCTCTCGCCGCTCACAGCCGCGATCTCAACTTTCACCACCTCGGCACGCGAGTTCGAAACGCTGCGCGCCCAGGCTATCCAGACCAACGACGCCGCACTCTTGACCGTGCAAAACCACAAGGCGCGCGACTTCAGCCGCGGCTTCACGAGCCAGGGTGGCCTGCCGACCAGAGAGTTCTACCAACACACTATCTTCGCGCCTGGAAGAGACACTGGCTATGCGCCCGTGACTTTCCCGGGTATTACGGAGAGCATCACGTTTGATCGCGATCAGGCCCTGGCGCAGGAGTGGGTGGAGAAAACGAGTGCAGCAATTCTAGTTGCGGCGAGTATTTTGAAGACGTAGATGCGGAAAACCAGGGTGGGAGAAGATGGTGATTTGCATAGAGAGGAGTTGGGTGTGGGGAAAGATGAAGAGTTATGATGAAGAAAGGAAGGATGGAGTAGTATAATGATAATGCCCGTATGAATCAATCGTTAATCATCATTTGGGATCGAGGCCCTTTGTACGTTTGACCTGCCAAAGTATTCTGTTCGCTGCCATAGTCAAACATGATTGAGCTATGAAGTAGGAGACGAGTGGGGCGAGTGAGCAAGAGGTGTGTCAATAGCGCGCGATTGCGGTCCGTGGCCATAATACGCTAAATCGTGCGGCAGTCGCGCCCCGGTGACGACACGTGCTTCGTTCCAGTTGGGATCATGCAGCCATTCATAATAGCGAGCAAAGTTGCTTCCTACTCTTCCAATGATAAAACAATCGAGTGGATCATGATGCAGCACGATGCGGCGTCCAAGCGGTCGAGCTACCAGCCAACCAAATAAGGACAATCACCGTACGAGGCCTCGGCAAACTTGAGGTTGCGGAGCATCGCCCGTGGCCTTCGGTCAGCACTCTCCATCAGAATTGGCATGTCGAGATACTGGCGCATCAGCTCACATCAGCGCTTGTAGACTTATTAGCAATCCAAGTCCTTCTTTGTTATGCTCACAGCCAGGCACCGTTCTTCTCGTTACTTTGCAGACTCAAAGGCATATTCGTATTCACCATGGTGCCGACGCCAGCGCATCTCGAAGCCTTCGCACCCCTAGAATGGGCATTGCCCCATCTCAAGTCGCCCGACTGGATTGTTAGCGAGCGCGATCGAGGTGTTGACCCGATTGCAGACATCTTCAACCGCGAGACCATCCGAGCGAACGATGGCGTACAATATTGGCTCGAACTGCATCCCAAACCCGCACCCGGTGCCGCCGTCGAACGGACCGTGTCTCTCGTTAAATATGGCAACGGTCTCAGTGGGTTCCCCGGCACTGTGCATGGAGGTGCATTGCTCACGCTCATGGACGAGGCGCTTGCATACGTCATGGTTGCGAATCAAGTAGGCGCAAAGAAGACCGACTTCGCAAGCTTGGGCAACAGGCGATGGAAAGAACTACACCAGCAAGGCAGGCCGCCTTCTGAGGTGCTAGAAGGGTGGTACGTGACTGCGAAGATGGACATCAAGTTCCTCAAGCCGGTACTGTGCCCTGGCGTCGTTGGCATTGAGACAGAGCTGCTGGAGAACACGGGGCGCAGGATGAAGATGAGGGCAGTCATGAAGGACGGCAAGGGCACGCCTTTGTTGCAGGCAGATGGGACGTGGGTGCAGATTGGAGGTGCAGCCAAACTGTAGAGACGGTGTGCTCATGGCCATGCCATACTAGGCGCCGTCACTAGGCACCCGTCTACCGCACCCTCCAACAACACTTTTTCCCCCTGGGTGATTTCTCTGATCACAATCGTGCGAATCGGCACGTGTAAAGCGTTGGGCCAATTCGGACACAATCCCGGACAGACTAGCCCCGTATATCCTCGTCAACGCACGGCTCCTTCCTACCAGGAAACAAACCCGCATGTAATGCCTGCATCAATATATACTTTCAACGGCGTGTCGTCACGCGTGTCAATGCATTGCGCAGCTATTGGCCGAATGGTCGCAATGCAGTTTTACCGTCCGCGCCATACTGACGACCATGTACAGCTATATGAGCGGAGACGAAGTGTATTGCTTGCGACTTGAAGTCTCGAGTGGTATCTTCTCCAATCCAAAGCAAGATGCGTTGTTCCCTCAGCCTTTCTCTCATCCTACCCTGGACAGCTCCTGTCCTTGCTCAAGCCTCCGGTACCTTTGATGTCTTGACCTTCAATGTCGCTGGTCTGCCACCAATTCTCAACTCCAACGAAGTGCCGGGAGACAAGACCACAAACACTGCGCGCATTGGACAGCTCTTCACACAGTACAATTTTTCTCTCATCCACGTTCAAGAGGACTTCAACTACCATGCCACTCTGTACGATAACGACAAGCATCCGTACCGTACAGCAACGAGTGGTGGTGTGCCATTCGGAAGCGGCCTGAACTCATTGAGCAATTACGAGTTCACGGGATTTGAAAGAGTGAAGTGGAATACATGCAGCACCTTTGAGTACGTCCCTAATGCAGTCCGAAACGCTGACCTTAAAAGACACGGACAATATCGAATGGATGCTGATAAGTAATCCTCACAGTTCAGCGGATTGTCTCACCCCCAAAGGCTTCACATTCATGCGCCTTAAACTCGCCCCAGGCGTGTCCATTGACGCATACAACCTCCACGCAGACGCCGGCACAACAGCCGCCGATCTCGCAGCTCGTGCCTCAAACCTGCGCCAAGTATCTGACTACATCAAACTTAACTCCATTGGCAATGCAGTTCTTGTCTTCGGCGACTCAAACACTCGCTACACGCGTGCCAACGACATTCCCGGAGTTTTTAGCACCGAGAATGGCATGAAAGACGTGTGGATTGAACTTGTTCGGAACGGAGCTCCGCCGGCTGCAGGAAGCGATGCCCTGCTCTGCGATAATCCGAGTCAAGTCACGACTTGCGAGACCGTGGACAAGGTGTGGTATCGTGGATCTCCCGCCGTCTCGCTTCAAGCTACGAGCTTGGACTACGTGGGCGATATGTTCCTGCAGGCCAATGGCTCGATTCTATCGGATCACAATCCGGTGCTTGTTGACTTCGCTTGGAGTTCCAGTGCATGACTGCGTGTCAGTGAGACATTTGGTGGTGAGTCAGGGTAACCCTTGGAGACAAAAGCGGCAGGGCAATTGCACTCGCCAAGGTTGATACTAGAGTCCAAAATCTACCCCACCTCATGTCAATACTATTGTTCAGTCTTGAGTTGAAGAGGTGCTATCTGGAAGAATTTTGGTTTCCGTGTAGCTGGGATTCCCGTTTGCCGTGTAGCTGGGATTCCCATTTGCCCTGAATTGGTGCGGCCATCGCGCGAGAAGTGTCCAACGTGCGTTCGAACATGTAAAACGAGAGCGATTCACTGATTGGAGCGACTCAAGATCGAGATGCCATGGACTGTATTGACTCAATTGCTGCAGGTACTGGCGTTGCCTAGGTCAGTGTCTACTGTGCAGCTCGTGCTCTGATGCCCGCGATTGCTCATTCATGGCCTGTACTGTCGTAAATAGTCCTCCGAACTGTAAGCAAAGTATAATGTCGTCGATCGTGGAAACTAATCAGGACGCAATACAGATAATTTTGAAGGACTAGGTAAGGCTCTAGTCGCAGTGCAAAAGCCTGGGATGCAGACGCGGCAGCACTTCCGATGTTATTGATAGCGTGGCGTCCATATCGCGCCTGCCTTGGTGGAGGAGTAATGACATCCACTCCCTCGCATGGCGTACAGGACCTACCATATTATTTTTGGTTCGTATCCTCCACATAGCTTTTGTAGGGTCGTTCGTAATACTCATGCCAAGCGAATATATCGTTTAAACGATTATACACCGCAACATAATCTGTCATGTCCACGTACATCCATCCAACCTCTTCGGCGCCATCATCGGTCTCGCCGCCATCCCAGTCCCGAGTGAATTCCTTCGTGGGCTCCCCTTCTTCTTCTGGCTCCCAGTACGTAGTTAGAATCTTCAAAGCTGGGTCTTGCATATTCGGATCCTCAGGTCCTTTCTCCACCGAGCGCAAGCAATCTTGGTCCACGAATATGCAGTACTGCCATCGAGGAGGCACAATACTCGCAGGATGCGTCGTGTTGGGCGTATTATGTGCGTCAAGTAATTTGTCACGAACCTGCGTGAGTCCGCCCAACTCTTCTAGGCACTCGTCGCGGAGCAGTTGGGGTAGATCAGCGGCTACCCAAGCGCGAAATGCGCAGCGTGCGGCGTACGAATCCGCCCCAGCAAGTGTTGCTTCGTCCTCAATAATCGTTATCTCGTGACGGGGAAGCAGCTCTAGCTGATCTTCTAGCCTTAAGGTCTCTGAGACATTCGCGCGAAAGAGTTCGAGCAACTGGGCCCACGGCGCATCGCTAGAAGGACCATAAACTGCGCGGACGATGACGAAACCCCATTTGGTGTCTGGCCGTAAGTTGGGGTGTGCAAGACTGTCTTCGGTGCGATGGTATTGCTTCGGATCCCTCGGCCCTTGGAGTGCCATCTCCTCTTGTAATCGCCTAAGAACTTTAGCAGTCTCGAGGGAGGCGGCTGACGACATGGTGCGTTAGTACCCCACAGGAGATGTGTGAGACCCGGCCTTAAAATCGAGAAACACTGGACTTCGATGTCGAATGCACGAGAGCGGGACAAGGCTCGAGCGATCGATGCGCAGGAAAAGTTGTGTACGTTGCTGGAGAGACAAACTCCGTACCAGCATTCGCACGATAAACAGCGATGTGGCATGTGCAGGGACGACTGACAGCTCTTGTAGGTTACAGTAAGGTCTAGTGCGGAACAAGAATGCCGTGATACTGAAATCTACGCACCTAGACTGCAATTTACGCAACCTACTTTAAT
>TARA_R110002003_G_scaffold267_2_pt1 | contig 17246 bp, 15 predicted proteins | sample TARA_R110002003 | Tara Oceans TARA_R110002003 (sample SAMEA4396441) | marine metagenome | biome: Westerlies Biome; feature: [SRF] surface water layer (ENVO:00010504); material: water (ENVO:00002006), including particulate matter (ENVO:01000060) such as... | depth 5 m
GTCAGCACTGTGACTAGAAGCCTATGCTGGCTGCTACATCACAGACATAATACAGTTGTTGCCAGTTCCATGTCACGATCATGTCTGTGACTTTTCCAAGATAGCGTGCTTCGATGACGCGACATGCGCCCGGACCACATCGTGCTTAATGCGAACGCAAGGTTCAGAGACAGCCCCGGGAGGCTTCTGTTTGCTTTATTGCGGCGATCTAGGTGACTCAGCACAAGCCCGCGACCAATTGCTTTGTATCTTGAGTGAAGTTCTGCCTCGGGCTTTAAGTCGTAGCGGTGCACAAGATCACTGTGCTGAAACATGAGACAATCTCTCAAGCTGGGTCGTGCCAAGGATAACGACGGAGTGAGCTCAAGCAGTGAGCTCATGGGTAGGGAAGAGAGAGCAAAGTGGCGGAGTGAGTGGTGAGTCCTGAGAAGATGTGTTATCTAAATGCTTGGAGAATTGCGGCCGTGCAGGTGCCAGCTTGACTAGAGCCTGTTGAGCATTGCATCGAGATTTTCTTGAGGAACACGCTCCAGCATGCAATTTTGAGTCCGGTGATACAAGGGGCCCCAATGACCATATACACATCGCCGTGCTTCTTGGCCAGTCAATGCGATTCACTCACAAGCAGTGAGTCAGGGTAGTGTATGAATACTCGCGAGGCGCATCTACTGCAGGTGGCTCCTGTACAAAAGCTTTCAACACATAATTGGAGAAGAGTGCAGTCGTTCTAAACTCCAAACACTACATAACCAAATTCGTAGCAAGCTTACAGAAACTGTCAGCCGTCTCTCAGCCCGCATACTCCGAGCCCAGATATCCGGGTCCTGGCGAAGCTGGATTGAACACGTCAAGGTGGGGGAACTTTGACTCAGCCATCGCGGCAGATGATCCGCGAGGATTCTATTGGATTATGACGCCACCTGGAGGGGAGCTTCGCTCCAAGAGTGAGAACGGTAAGCCAGGCATGACCACCCGAAAGGACCATGCGTGCACGTGTAAGCTAGCAGTTAGGCCAGAGGGAGGTCAACCAAAAAGAAGGTGACAAGTGAAAGCTTACTTGATTCCTCCAGAATATCGGAAAGAAGAGTTCTCACACCTCGAGAAACGTTTCAAGGAGACAGACATGCGGCACCATTAGAGCGATGATGAGCACCCGTTTTGGGACAGGGAGACAGGAGACGAGCTCACGAAAACTACGGCTAAATGTAAGCACGTCTAGATCACTCAAAGCGATGTTGGTGCGACATAATGCTAATAGTGCTTGATCAGTTATACGAATCGACAATTCTCGATCTTCCTGAAGATCAACTCAGCTTCCCATTCCTGATAGATGCTGCTAGGCACCTTCGCTTGTTAGGGTCTAAGACAGTGCCCCTGGCACCGATTACCTAAGTAACTTCTGCTAATAAAGTCTGCTGAGCCCGGGACACGTCAGGCAAGGTACGGCAGCGGCATGGCTTGGACCACCGTTGTCGAATACGCAAGTATCGCCAGCCCGAGGCGTCAGGAGTCACATGAGCTAATGAGCTTCGCAATCACGCCCCACGAGTTTCAGTGTGAATACTTTGATGTGCACAAGATTTGGAGACAGGAGGCGCCAACTCTGTGTACTTATGCTTCAGCGTGTCTCAATATGGTACCGTGAGGCCGAAGGCCGACCTATTGCCCTTCCGTTGGGTCGATGCCTCAGCCACGTTGGTGAATCCGAGCTTCGAATCACACACCAACTTTGATTGCGCAGGCTTGATAGCAATACAGCGCGGAGTGCACAAGCATTTGATTCTTAGTGTGCATCCCCAGGAAATTCAGCTAAAAGCACAATGGCGCCGTGCCCGCAGTCTGGAGTTTCGTGGCGAGCTGCGAGCGACCCTTGACGATCCCTGACCTGCATCCACCACTGCAATGAGGGTGCATCAAGTATTGAGGAAGGATCATTCATCGTTCGATGGGAGTGGACGGCAGGAAAGCCTCAGCCAAGGTCGAGAACTAGCCGCCGAGATAAGGCTGTCGTAGCTCGAAATGTGGGGGTCTAGATCGCTCGCTTGAGTGACTGACCGATACGGTTTAATAAGCTGGGTGGGGCAGTGGCAGGCTGAAAATACACCTTAGCCTCGCAGACGGGCCGCTCCTTACCCAGATACGAACATGACCCAACCCTGCTTCCGCCATCAATCGATGGACGGAGGATAGCCTGTCCGATCAGCTCAGTGTGAGGAAGTTAAGCTTCCTCTGTCGGTACCGTCTATTTTCAGTCGGCATCCAGACATTGGCTCTCCTCTTTAGCACCAGCCCAGGACGACTTTGCAGCGCATCTCAGCACGCAACAGCAGTAGTCATGCTTGTGGTGGGATGTGGCGCATCGGAAGCCAGCTGGCTGCCCCTAGAGACACCGGTCCGTGTCACGACCGGGCTGAACGCGCTGCATTAGGATTATGCTTCGCAATCCACCCAACGCAGCCCGAAGAAACAAATCTAACTCATAAGTACGATAGTTGTCCGATTCTCCATCTTCCTGGAAACGTCCATCTCTCTCGAGGAGTTGCTATCGGAGCCAGCCAACATGCCTGAGTCTCGGTACATCGAGAAGGTGCCCTATGAATTTGTTGAACAGAATGGACGGGAATCGTCGCCAACTTCCCCGCCTGCCCTAAGAACGCGCACGAAATGGGAGAAGGTCGGTCGCTACAACGTCAGCGTACTGATCATCGGCACTCTCGTTATCCTCATGTCCATCAGCTTCCTTGGCTTTGTATGGATCGTTTCGATTACCGCTTCTCCCGAAAAGATACCGACCTTTTGGTACCTCATCGTTCATGAGGACTGGACGTCTCGCGTTGTCACTTTGGCGACAATGCTTGTTCGGATAGCTGTCGCAGCTCAACTCTGCGTCTTCGCAGCCCTCTTGGCCGCACTCATCCTCGAGAGAGCCGGGACGTCGACCGAAGATCTTCCACTGCTGTCCATGATTCGCTGCGCCAACACCGGTCCACAAGCGCTCATCTGGAATGTCATGCATACTGTACCGAAAGGCATACAGCTTGGATACTCATTCCTTATCGTCATCACGATTCTCAATGCCCTTGCTTTACAATTCATCTCTACGTTACTTCTTGCGGATTTCAGCAACAGCTGGGTGCTCTCTGCCACGAGGACAATTGCAACAGATGATCAGACTGCACTTTCTCCGGTATATCCAATCAAATATGCCATTGGCAACAGTAAACCGGGACTGGGCTCAGGTTCCTCGTCGCTTACAAGCAATAACTTCTGGCAATCTGGGCAGAGTTCATTCCCATCATTTTCAGAGTACAAGCATGATCCGACCAAGGGTGCGACCTTCCAAGATACGGGATTGACCTATCGTGGGTTCCTTCCTTTTAATAACGCAACATTGCGCAACACCCTCATGACCTATCACGGGCCTATTACTGTCGTAGACGAGCGGGTTGTTTGTGTGAAGCCTCAATTATCGGACCTCATAGTTGATATTCCTCGAAACACGCGCAACACCATACGCGGAAATTTCGCCTTCAACAATACCCATCCCGACGTCATTCAATTCAGCGATGGTGTCGCGTCCTTCAACTGTTCGATATCGAACCTGCCGCAGACTAGGGGCGACTTTTGGCAGCTTTCGTTATGTGAACTCGGTGGTTTGGTGGGAGGGCTTCGAGACGGCATTCAGTCTGCTGTCGTCACCAGCTATGACACTGAAACGGGCGAACCAAATTATCAAGATACCATCGATCTCACAGTTGCTTGGCTGCTAATAAACGTCACGACTTCTGCCAACTTCAACTATACAGAGATGTGGGACGACACAGGCGATGGGAATGTACATATTTCTCTCACCCCGCTTGAAACACCTGATGGCCCTTGGGCTCAAGCCAAAGACAATAACATCACAGTCGATACCAGTCTGTGTCTAATGAAACCGATCACTGATGTCTACATGACTGGTGTATCAAGTACATGGGACACCGCTTCGGGGGATAGGCTTCTTTATTGGAACATCAGCAAGTACGACACGACTGAACTTCGAATTAGGTTCAATGCATTGGGCCCAGCAGACTCATATCTATTCTTGGATGAGGATGCGGAGACCGGAAACCTGACGCAAGAGGATCGAGGAATCCTTGGGTTGGACCCTGTTGCTGATTGGAATTCTACACGCGCTGCGTTGAAGTACAACTCCAAATACTCCGACTATAATCTTTTGATGATGCAGAGCGTGTTCAAGCCAAGAGATAACGACCAGTACAATGAGAATCAGAACGACACCTTCTTACTCATTCCGGACGAATCAGCCTTCACCATTCATAGGAGTCTATTGTGGATCGTTCTTGACATTCTCAGTAATACCAGAAACCCGGCACTTGCATTGCAGTCTTTGGCCCACTGCGTCATGTCGACTGCATATTACGATTTCTACAACAGTTTCGATCTCGACGCTGAAGATCCCGTGTACACCGAGGTGGAAACTCGTTACGTACCAGTTCAACCAAAGCACATCTACGTCGTACTGGCCCTGCTAGGGCTGCACGCTGTGTTGATTCTAATCGCACTTGTCCTGTTCCTCATTCGAACGGAGATGTCCCTTCTTGGAAATTCGTGGCAAGCTGTGGCGCAAGTCATGTCCAGTGACACGGCGGAAGCAATGCACCATGGAACTATGGCAACGGATCACGAGGTGCGCACCGCAGTAAGAGCGCAAAGAATAAGGATCGCAAGGTCGGAGCAAAGTGGAAGGCTCGAGGCTGTCTCGGTCAATCGACGTGGCTGAGATTTTGTTCATCGTTGCACTTGAGTGTGAAAATCTGATGATGGCTGTATCGTGTTCATATCATGGCAATGTCATTATTATCGCAATCAGATTATCCGTTGAAACGCCAAGACCTGTGGGGAAGTTCAAATCACGCTCTGTCAGGCGCAGTGATCGGAAGTGTCGATAGGTTCGCTGTGTCTGCCCAAAACGAAAGACTTGACAAACCATTGCAAGTGAGAGATCGGATACCCGGCCGAGATGTAAGGCTGAATGCATATCCCCATGCAGTGACGAGCACGGACGCCTCCACTCCGGCGTCGTCCAGCAAGCAATTGTCTTGCTGCTGACCTCATCGATCCTCGCCTTACGCTCAGTGGTTCCATCACCAATATAGGTATGTTACTCGAGAAGTTCTCTGTTTCATTTGCGCGACAGGAAAGGCGGGCTGTTTTCGTTGTGTCTTCACTCGATGCGATGCGAGAGTTGAAGTCGTGATTTCCAATGTTACCAATCTCACGCACTTGCTCGCTTCAGTTGTAAACTCACCACGAAGAGACCCAGGCAACGTGGACAAAACCGCAATTCACACGTCCAAGCCCACGCTCTTACTTCACAAACCACTTCGGTCTTCATCGGCTTGTCATTAGAGCGAGTGTGTTGGTTGCACCTGGGCACCGAGGCGAAGGATCGTTACGAGTTGGTGTGTCGTGTCGAGGAAGTACTGCGGTTAGCGTTAACGCATTTCTGTTGCTTCTCCACGTGGGTAGTCCCAATTGATAACACAAAAGCACTTCGATATCGAGAAGTGGTGAGCCACTCGCGTGGTTGATGCTGAGGCCATGGGAGAACCGACTTCGCAGTCCCAGTGCATTTGTCAACACGAGAGGAGATTCGCAAGAAAGTTCGGCGATGGAGCCTGAAAAGGTAGTTCAACCGCGGTCGCCGGAGCTATCAAACGCAGCATCAGCATTCCGTATGCAAATGCCGACATCGCGCTTCGAACCCCACGCATCCCCAACGCATCGCCAGGTCATGGGGCTCAAGGACTCATTCAGGTTGCTATGCGGGTCCTCGAACGAGGGACCGATCAATCGGTTGTGAAGTGCGTTCGTTGAATATTTAAGATCGTGGTTCTTCACGATAATGCTGTCTATTGACACGAGCTCTCAGCATTTACGAACGCCACTTCACCGGAGACCAAGTCTTGAACGTCGCTCGCATTGGCTCCCCTTCCTCCTGCATACAACCTTCAAACATCCACAAAATCGAGATCTTGACCATACCGAAGCTGAGAGAATACATGAATCAGACTCCGCGTCAAGCGGGGCCATCACTCCGCCAGGACGGCGAATATCATAACTGCGACACTTTTCTGGAACGACATTACGCTCATGAGACCTCGAGAGGAGCTCAGAACCGCCCTTTGGATGATGGCGTAAGCACGAATCGAGATGCAGGAACCCTGCATGCACTCCATGATTTCCAGGGCCAAAGGCACGGGAGCGCAAACGCTGTCGGCCAATACCACGCTCCCAACCTCGACTTCGACGCGGGGAGAACTGTCCCGCATAATCGGCAGGCTTCCGGACAAGCGCCGCCATTTGCTCCACGGCGCGACGACGACCTTCTACGTGGCATCGAGAATTACAACGCCCACACTAGTCCCGGCACCCACAGTCGCGAACCGCGAAGAAGCGATGCTAGACTTCCATACGAAACGCCATCTCCGTATAATATGCCTCGTCGCTCGGTCTCGCGAGCAAGCGGAAGTCCTGCTCTCGCTCCCATGCAGTCTTTACAGCCAGGACACCACGACGCTACACCGCAGGATTTGACCCCCGTCCGACAGACAAGATATGAGCTCTTCCAGTATAGGTTTGCAAACTCTGCACAAGCGAGAGACTATCGTCGAATAGAGACACGCTTTGGCAGACTGCCATACTGCGACCCCAATGTCGACACCACAATTGCGGAAATCGAGAACAACCGCCAACAGAATGTGGAGCGGATCTACAACGCAATGACCAGCGGGGAGGCTGCCAAAGACAACCGTGGGTCGATAGCCATGAAGCGCTGGGTGCTGGACGCCCACTATCCGCCAGATCTCGTCGAAGCATATGCTCACAAATTGTTCGACTGCCTGCTCGCGCAAGCCAAGGAAGGCTTTCGCGGCTGGGTTCACAACGACTACGTTGCGGATGAGCGCAAGGGCGAGGTTATCGACAAGGACGTTGACTGTGCTGGTCGTCTTGACAACATCGTCCAAGCCCTCGAGCACGAGAAGACGATCTGCGAAGACGTCATGAACTCAGCCTGCCAGATCCGAATGTTTGTCAACGCGCCACGAGCGTATGCCAATCGCAAGCACCAGAATCGGGTTGGCAATAGCAAAAGAGGAAGGACGAAGGACACGCCTGATCCGAATCCAAAGCCTACAAAGTCTGCAAGAACTGGGGGACGGCGTACCAGAGATCGTTCCTCAACTATATCCGACATGCCGTCATCACGAGGCACAACGCCGCAATACCAGCAAGCGCTTCAGCCATACTTTCATACGCCAGCTCCGCAACAGGGGCTCGCCCCAAGCCCCGCCACCTTGACTCGCTCCGCGCCGCGCTCCGCTCCTCCATTGCGAATAACAAACCTGCCAGCGGCGCGCAGCTCTTTCGGACAGTTCACCAACACTGTCATGTCACCATCAGCCGTATCGCCCCGAGCCCTTCATGGTCCGCAATTGCATACACCGCGCATGGCCACGGCACCACCAGGGCACACGATGCCACGAAGACCACCGCAACCGCATCAGTACGGTGATCTCGCCGGTCCTGTGACACCCGAGGATGCAAAGCCTCCGTCGATCAGCACAGGACTGGAGCTTTGGCATGAGCCTGGAAGCCCTGAGCAAGCTGCACCCATGCAGCACCAGCAGAGCGGCCCAGCTATTGATCCCATGCTGTCTCAATGGGGGTTTACCAACCTCACGCCCTGTGACGGTGACGGTACGAACATATTCGAACGCGTTCCGACAGAAGAGACATGCTCTCTCGCCGAACTCGAACACCAACAACCACATCAGGTGGTTGGCGGACTTAGTGACGAGGACTTCCAGGCGTTCTGGAGCAACCAATATGGCGTGCAACCATATCCGCATCAGTCTTAATGCATTGTTGCGTCTTGTGCGGATGTCAGTGGAAGACTGACATAGTGGGATTCTGTTTGGTTCAGGGGATCCCAGTGTTCCATTGTTCTAGCAGCCTTCTTGCAGGTGGTGTTTCTCAGTGTGTTGTGTTGTTGACCACAAGGGGATTGTGGCGACAGGTTTCGTTTCCATCTCGATCGGTACATGTTCAGCGCTGTAGATACCCGGATCTTCCATCTCTTTGACATCTTCGTGGCGTTTCGACTCTTTGTAGATCCTCAATCATGCGCAATGCGATGTTGAATTTGCCAATTGACCAACTTGGAGGCGTTGACGCGACTGTGTACTTTGACACGAATCTCGCGCGTGGCCTTATGGCGCACGTCGACGGAGTGAAGTCGAGGAGGGTCGCATCATCACCAACTATACCTGAGTTACGTGCCCTTCACTAATTTGCATCGAATGACGCTGTTTGCGAAGCTATCGAGGGACTGTCATCGTGAATCTTTCGCCCGAATCCCCGCGGACGAGATGGTGCTAAGCTGGCGCATGGCTGGTCAGACAGAACGCGCTAACCCGAACGTGGTTAATGGGTCAGCACGTCTCACCTTCGAATTCCTTCAAGGTGACATTGATCGAATCCATTCGCAACAACGAGTCCTGCCCGTGCAGTAATGTAAACGATTGGTGCTTGGAATCAAACACACTGGAGCAGAAGTCGCAATTCAGCTGGGGGTATCCCGAACCCGAGCTGTGGGCGTCCGGCACGCGGGGATGCCGTATGAAGATGCCATCGCCATCATGTGGATGATCTGAAGTCTTGTATACGAGGACCTTCGATTTTTTTCAGTCAACTCCATCCCATCTGGAGCCGCAACTCTTACGCACTGTGACATGGTGAACAATCGGTCCTTTTATTGTCATCGTTCCAGGTCCGTCACTTAATTCGGCTCACCATGGCTACCTGACCCATCTCCTACACGCGCGAGATGCCCAGTCTTCTCCGTGGCTCGGCCGCCCCTTGAAGCCACAGAACCAGTCACAGTCTATCACGACACGTAATTGCATCCAAGACAAGATGCTCAGCCTTATCCTAGATCCACGAGAGGCATGATGTTGTCATACTTCTGCACTTCTAAAGTCGGATCCCGGAAACGCCGCAGCCCATATTCTGATGAAACCTGAGCGCGCAGAATATGAAAAGAAGAGCGGAGTAATCGTGTAAACTTGTCTCGCTCCAATGCTAGCAAAAGATAGCGATGGTAGCAGTGCATTGGGCGGCGCTCTCGGTGGAAAGTACCCACCGACATCCAGCCAGAAGAGACTGTCCTCAGTTTATATTTACCAAGCTAAGGAAATATCTAGCCAGAGAAAACCTGCTGCCAGGTAGAAATCATGTCCCACACTGTATCAAACATTGCCATGAATTTGGCAAATAATGTTGTGCCAGTATCCGCCACGGCACACGGCAGAATGGCTCTTATAGGGTCCCACTACAGCGATTCTCCTTGAACTCGTGAAACAACGCCTGCAATTGCCCAGTGCGTGTTGCTTCATGATACGTCATCATGAAAAAATCGCCGTGCTGTGGCATCGCACGTTCAACTTTCACCTGGTGGTCAAACTTGGGATATACCAGCTGCACAGAGTCCTTTCACCGTATGCTTGGCAAAGCTGCCGACAGAGGCTCCCGTATCGAGTGAGAGGTGTATGGCAGAGGTGCGGTTGCGAAGGTTGCGCATCAACAGGCGTGACAGGCAGATTCTTACCCCTTGATATACTTATATTCTTCTTGGGCATCAACGAAGCCTTTCTACACCGCGATCGCAACACCACAACCAAGTGCCCTACCTTCAATAAATCTGACAAGCTCTCAACAAATCTTCAGTGCCTCATTCTCCCCCTCCTCTCCACATCCACGAACATGGCACCGCCAACGGCGATTCCTCAGCCTCTTAGCCAGGCCCATCGACCCCCTCCAGCCCCTATCGTACCCTATCAATTCGATCAACACGGTCGCCCAATTGGCCTCATCTTCCGTAACAACATTCTAGCTGCATTCAACCACCGTCGGCGTGTCAAAGCACCGCCTCGGCTGGCAGCCATGTCAGATCCTACCATTGTTCAGGTCGAAGCGAGAATGAACGAGTATGTTGCAGATATGATGCAAGCCTTCTACAACATGAGTAGCGCTGTTGACAATCCGAATTCAGACGGTATGGAATTTTGCAACCTTTCGAACCCGAACGCATTTTCCCCCAGAGACGTGGAAGCTACACTTTTCACCTTATTCTATGTCGTGATGCAGCAAGTCAAGGTTGGATTCCGTGGTCAGTCGGACCGCCTTGGTTCCACCCAGCGAAAGCAAAAGCATAGGAGCATCAAGAAGGAAGACTGTGACAGCGATTGCCGGACACGCATGTCGAATATCGTTCAGACCATTCGAGACTGGAAGTGCGTGTGTTGCGACATCATGGAGTCCGACGAGAAGATTGCCAACTTGGCAAATGTTCCAGTCTCCATCTGGCATGACAAGCTGAACAACATTCACAACAACAACCGGAAGGCCCAAGCTTTGGATGGGCTGAAGGAGGCTAGCGGGCAGCACAAGGGTAGTCGACGTAAGATAAATACTGGCACACCGGCTGTCGCCAATCGACAAGTCCCAGATCGTGCTAGGATGCCACCCAGCCATATCCAATGCGGCTTCACAGATACGCCAAAGACAGCACACATTTCGCCATATGCTCCATTGCCGCCCGATCAGATTGCACACCCTCGCCAAGGCCAAAACTCAACGGTTCCTCCTCCGCCAGGCACCCAGGGTGACGGGAACCAAATCAACACGGCCATGAATACCCATACTTACAAGTTCGAGAACAATCAGTTCTATCTCGGGGCTCATGGAGGTTTCTTGGATTCGAACATGCTAGCATCGCTTACTCCTTCCCTGGATAGCAAGAGCCCAAACATGGCCAACTCCAAGGGCTCCACCTCCAGCATCCATCATGCCGGGGAAATGTCGAATAATGTCTTCAGCGGATTCATTAACAGCGGTGGTCCTGTAGTACATGATCCAATAACTCCCCTGCCCCTTGCACAGCCTCCGCGGGCATTATATGGCAACCATGCCAAGATTGGTAGCAAGCATTCGCGGACTCCATCGGCGGACACGCAGCCTCTGCGTCCTTCTCGTCGTGTGAAACGCGACGAGAACGGTGGGTATAACTGGGATGAGGACGCTTCCAGCGATACCACTGCGCAGCATCCAGAGGATCTCGGCGGAGCTGATGTGGATGCTGAGGGCGAGGACGATGATCCTGCTTACGGTGTCGCTTTTACTAGTCAACAGTAGGGTAAAAGACTTGTAGAAAAGCTTAGCGTTGTCTGTAGTCAAAACTCAGCAAGTGGACATGTGCAATGCACACTTTTCACACCAATAGCCTTAGCACTATGGTGAGAGTGAACGATTAGGCATTGGATTAGAATAGCTCAAGCCACGGCTTGATTTTATCGCCGTTGAAATGGAAATCGGCCTGAGGGCGCATATTACGATGTTGTGTTCCGAGACTTTCGTGTTTATGTTTTAATCTTGACGGCGCCCCTGACTACACACGTAAAATTTTGACCGAACCAGCGACAGTCGTGTAACTAGCGCACAATGGGAACCGGTTTCCTCACCGCACAATCTCGAAACCTTTATGAATTTCCCGACTCCCGCTCACACATCTCACAGCACGGTAATCTCTTGTCCCCAAACACTTCCTTAGTTCATAGTCATTGCTATCTTCAGTCCCCTCATTGTAGCATGCAACAAACCAAGCTTCCCAGCCACGATCACCAAATTAGCCCCTAGCCCATTTCTTACATCCACCAATGTCACCACCTCCATTCCCAAATCCTGTCTCACTCCAAAACAACCCATCGCCGCTCCACCCTCCCATCATCGACTTTGACCGTAATCAATCTCGGTCGATTCCTCGCCTCCTTCACTTCCTTCGTTTTCAGGACGGCCAATTTCTCCATCAAATCCCTCTTCCTCGCCTCCAGCTCCCTCATCGCGCCCAGGCCTCCTAATACCTCGAAGTTTTCCCGCTGCCCTGCATGGCAATGCGGCTTCCCCGAACGTGCCATTAAGTCTTCGTAATGCTTCCGCGCACGCACGTTACGTAGATGCGGTGTTTTCTCCAAGTTGCGCGCGTAGAAGAGCGCGAAGATGAAACCACTGATGGTGAGGAGGACCGCGAAGAGAAAGAAGCGGTGGCGGTGAAGAAATAGGAAGATGGACATGTTACGTACTGGTTGGGTTGAAAGCGGGCCGTATCGGAGCTTAATGGTGTGGTTGTGTGGGAAAAGCGTTGGGTTGAGCTTGGGGGTTCGAGTGGGTTGAAAGTGGATTCGGGGGCGGGGAATGATTGAAGATTTATGATGATGAAGAATTGAATCAGAATTACGTACTTGCAATGTTGAAATGGTATGGTTTCACCTCGCGAAAGGAGAGCTTTGGAGTGAAAGTGACGCAGAGCACTTTCCGCTCAGACAGGACATAGCTCTTTTCTCTTTCTCAACCCTCTTAACTCTCCTCCCTACCCACCCCTCAGTTTCCCAGATCTCTCCTTATCCTCAACCTCTCTCCTTCCCGCCTCATCTTCTCAATCTCCCGTCTCAACCTCCTCACACTCCTACCATGCCACCAAACCAACACCACACATCCAGCCAACAAGCTCAAAATCACAATGAGCAGGACTTCGACGAGTAATAACAGCGCGCTGATCTCCTTGTTGTCCAGCAGTGGCACGGATCCTGGATTATCGTGCCGCTGAAGTGTCGGTGATGTAATTTCGGAAATGGTAGGCCAGGGTGACGTTGCGCTTGATGAAGTTGATATCGTGGTCGGGGATGACCTTGAGATCAATTGGCTGATTGTGAAAGTCGCAGGCGCTGTGACGTAGTAAGGATTATGCGGTTCTAGATCCTCCGCGTAGCCATGTGCATCGAGAGTGTAGAGGTGATGGAGATCCATGGCTACTTTGGGGCGGGTCGGTCGAGTTGAGGTGAAATGAGAATGGTGTAGTGTAGCGTAGCAAAATAGGTCAAGAATTCTGCGGGGTGAAGATTTTAAGGAACAGGCTGTGGAAGTGAATGGGTGGAACGTCAGCTTTCACCGTAGTTCTAAGGAAGATGGGTAAGTTTGCTCCAGGTGGCGATTGCCATCTGCGTGGTATAAATAAGTGCTTATAGTGCTCTCTGCTGCTGTTCGTTTCTTGCGTTCAATGGTATTCTATATAGACGCTAACGGTTGATCGTGAATGCTCTACCACGGTTTGGCGGACCCTGGAAGCATTATCAATTCCCATAAGCGACATGCGTTTAGTCATTCCCCACCATTCCCTCCCCGCTTTCACCAAAGTTCACATTCAATATGTCTATGGCCACCGGCGTGGACTCTCCGTCTTCACTCTCGCCTTCCAGCTCTTCTTCGTCATGCTCTCCAACCACACGCGGTGACTTTAGCGGCGCGCGTGGCGTTGTCCCACCCGACATCACTTCAGGGTATCTCTTTGCCGACAACACCTTGCCTCTAAGGTCGACCTCAGATGCTTCATCCTCTTCTGTGTCACTGCTACCTTCTGATAGCGGCGGCGGAGAAGAAGAAGTGTCGCTCACTCCAGGTGCAGCACCTACTGCCTCGCCGAGACTGATGTGCTTTTTTATTGTTTCGGTATCGATGGGATCGAGTGCGATATTTCGGCGTTGCGCAAGGCCGCCGGCAGGAGATGGTGTGTGAGAGGGTGTGTACGGAGGTGATGGTGACGTGCTGTGCCAGCCTGCTTGGGCAAGTTCGTCTTCCAAGGTAGGGTGTGAGAATGGTGACAGGGTCTGTGAGCCACAGCTTGGTGCACTTGATGAGCTCGATGAAGAGGGAGACCCTGCAATCGTTCGATTTCTTTCTCTCGTTACCGTGGGGCGCGGACCCGCTGCGAGTGCAGCCAACTCCTGTCTTGTGCGCTGTGCAACTACCTTCTGATCGCCGTGATGAATGTAATGCCACTCTTTTTTATTCAGTACGCGTCTTGTTATCTCCGCCTCATCGATGCCTTCCGCGTCCCACTGCGCTTTGACCCTATCCTTTAGCTCCCCAAAATTTTCCATGAGCTTAGCTCTCTTGCCCAGTCGCTTCTTAATGCCAGATTCCTGTCTCGCAAGCTGCATGATGCGATCGCGATCAGGGACCCACAACGGGCTCTCCATGCCGCTCAAGTCTTTGCACTCTTCAAGCGGCTTGCCTGAACGATTGGACTCGTACCTCGCCATGTTTCTGGCATTAACCATCCTATGTTCCCAGCTGTCGTGGCGATTCGTTACGCTATCGAGGAGGAAATGCACATCCGCCTTCTCATTGGGTCGTAATCCTCTCAGCCTGGTTCTACCACTTGGGTGCATGTCATTCTCAACATCGAGCTTGATAGCGAGTGCAAAGTGCTCTGCAGCAGCATAGTAGTCGCGGGTGCCTCCACAGCCTCGCCCTGTCCAGTACTCACACCTTGCACGAAGGTCCTGACTCTGCAGTGCTTCGGCAAGCCTTCGCGCCTTTTGCGATAAGTGCCGCATCTTCGAATAGTACCAATGCGGTGGTTGCTGAGCATCCCAGGTCCATGGCTTACGCTCAATCTCTCTGACGGAGGACTGTAGAATGATGCAGCGCATGAGCAGCGTACGCAGCTGCACGTGCAACATGCGTGTCCGAAATACATTCCCTTCTTTAAGATACGAGGGGATACCATACTCAGGAATGTCCTTTTCGTTTCCGTCATGTGCGCTGGTTGAGTAGGATGTTTTATCGTCTTGGAAAAGTGGTAGTAATGGCGACGCTGCTTGAGTATACCCTTCTCCAATTGGAGAGGGCAGGGACAGGTGCCATTCGCAGTCAATGTGAGCATCCACATAAGGGCGCATGGCATACTCGAAGGCGGAGATATACTTCGGCACGTCACTGAGATCTGGTGTTGGAGATTGTGGCGACGATCCTTTGCTCGATTCGGAGGATCCTGGAGAGTGTGGACCTAAAGATATCGGGGATTGCAGACCTGTGGTTTCTGTTCGTCGCATCGGGCTGTATACCAGCGTATTCTGGACGTTCGGAAGACCGAGAATCATAGCCGGCAGCTCTTGGAACTCATTGTGGTCGTGTGTGGGCGTGTCCTGCTTTAACGTCCCCTGCCATGGCCCTTTTGCGTCCACCTTGTCCGCTTCGTCTAAACGCCAACTTTCCCGATCTTCTCCAATGATTTGTGGAACAGACTTCCGCGACGCTGATTGTGGTAGAGTGGAATCATCTAATGACAGCGACTGCGAGGGGCGGTGCTGTCCATAAGGTAATGCGGTGGTTCGCAAAGTCGAGCCCGGTGAAATGTTCACCAGAGAGGTGCTGGCATCTCGAACCTGGGTAGACGCACCCACATTTGCAGCTGCTGAATTGGTTCGCCGGTGCTGTTTATGGGTTGAAGTCTGCTCAGGCGAGGCCAGCTTAGCCCCGTCGCTGTGTTCTGCCATAATATCAATGAGATGCTAACAAAGTCGAGGTGCTCGTTTGGGAGTGTGGTTTTGCTAGGCAAACATGGTTGGCATAGACTATTGACACTCTTTGGCCTGTACTGATCTGGCGTGGAGAGCACCATCCCATCTTTGTCGAAACAAAGCCTTTGACGATGGGCATGACAAAGCACGTGTTCAGATGGCCACATGACAAAGAAATGCAGTAACACAACAGACATTATGAGTAAGGTACCAGCAACAATGTCTTTGACAGTGTCTCGGAACTGGCCTGCTCGGCCTAGCACATACACCACAGTCATGTTCACCTCTGAGATATTAGACCGCATCGCTCTTTGAGCTCACCCAACGATGCGGAAGCGACATGCGCTTGGCCTTCGCAGCAGTGCGCATACGTAGCTGTGCACTAACGCGGCGGCACTTGTTCTGTTGCAAGTCAATATGTCGTATGCCTTGCACATTGGCAATGACTTACATCGAGCTTCTCGTCAAGATGCACCAGCAATCCCTGATCAAATCCCCGGTTCTCGTCAAAACCGGAGCGACGGTTAGCCGCGCCGTAGTAGCCGATTTCATCATCGCACGACCGACGGTAATCCTTCGCAGTTGCAGAGAGTCGATCTGTCTCGCCAACTGCGCTGAAGGCTTCTCGAGCCTGGTGGAGCATACGCAGCTGGTAGTATAAGACACCTCGTTGGTATTGTATCCTCGGCAAGAAACACTCGAGATCTGACAGGCGATCACAAAGCTCTAGAGCCTCGCTGCACGCCGCCAGGGCATCGTAGAGTTCGTCTGGGCCGGCCGCTCTGAGGATGCTGCTTTTCAGCAACAAGCCCTCGGCACGTGCCTTTGGGCTGAGGGGCCCGCGAAGGAGGCACTCAAGTTCGACCAAGCCACTGCCATAGTTGCGCTGCTCGACGCACTGCTGCACCCGGTCGAACAGTGCATTTGTGCATTCGTCTGACGGTGCTCGTTCATGACCAGCATTGCGACTCGGAAAAACGACTGCAGTGCCGAACAATCGCGTGGTTTGCATGTCTACGGCGCCATCAACGGGGTTGGGATGACTGCGCTTGTTTTCGTCCGAAATCGCATGTAGTCGGCGATACTGGGCACGCTCATTCTCCAACTCGGCCTGGGTGGCAAAGCACACGTCCTGGAGCTCTTGAAAGCGCATCGTCTGGCCCTTCAGAGCGGCTTTGTACTGAAGAGCAACTGCCTGCCAGGTGTCCCGCTCGACTTTGAGCTGATGAAGGGCTCCTCGAATCTCTGCAGTCATGTCGTGCATCGCGATGGTTGGAGTCGTAGTAATGTGTAGAGTGGTGCGTACTTTGTTGTTGTGATGGCCCTTGAGTGTGTTGTCAGGAATTGTTGATGTTCGGCGTGTGGTGTTGGAGCAAGTGCGAGCCCGCAAGCACGTGCTTGTCTGTCGCGACTTCCCCTTCAAATATTGAAGCCTCCATGGCGACTTGCCTCGACAAACCTCCACAGACCCGCCTGTTCGGCCGCCTTTTTGACCGCGGAGACCTCGTCCAGATGGACTGGTCGATTGATGTCGTCGTACCTGACATTCTTCGTTGTTTCAGACGAAGCCTGGACGCCGCCAGGTTCTACGATGTCACTCCTCCTACCGCGGCGGGCCTTTCCAACATGAGCACGAGGGAAATACTGCTCCATAATATGCACCATTATGTCTTTTGACACATTCTCCGCAAGCCATTTCATAATCTCCTTGCCCTCATCTTCCATTCCAGGCATGACAAGATGTCGCACCAACACGCCTTTTTT
>TARA_R110002003_G_scaffold44_8_pt1 | contig 17233 bp, 15 predicted proteins | sample TARA_R110002003 | Tara Oceans TARA_R110002003 (sample SAMEA4396441) | marine metagenome | biome: Westerlies Biome; feature: [SRF] surface water layer (ENVO:00010504); material: water (ENVO:00002006), including particulate matter (ENVO:01000060) such as... | depth 5 m
CCAGTACGCCCGCCGTCTTTCTCGATAGGTGTCATCGGTAGTCCAGACGAGAGCGCGGATCTTCTCTACGAATACTTCCCGCTTGGTTTGGACGACTGGATGCCACCAGTTGATGCCGTTTATAGACCTCACGTGGTACATCACACCAATCTACCACAGGATCCGAAAGCGCTTGCCGTGAAAAATCGGTCGAAACGGTACTTTTCAGATGCCTGGTGAATGTTGGCCTCATGAACTATACCCCGATGCAAATCCATAATCAAGGCTCTATCGCCAGCGGGTATACGGTGATAGGAAGGGTTCGTCGTGCTTTCATAAACCCCTGGTACATCTGGCGGGGATGTCATCGGTCGTTACAGAGCATACTCGATTCTTCCAGCATCATACGCGGCTACGGGCGGCGCACAGTAGTAACAGGCATGGTGATTTGGTGCTTGTGGTCGACGTGGAGCAGTGCGGTACACTTGCGACCAGGGCGACTGCGAAGAAAGACGACAGAAGGAGTGCCAGAGGCTTCGTAGCACGGAGCTAGAAGGACTCACTCTTTGAGCCACCAGGACACCTGTTAAATTGTCAGCTTCACCTTCGTTTTTCGGCGAGAATCAATATTTCGACTTACGACGACACGACCATTCTTGGCCCACGGAAATGGGCTATGGCAACGAAATATAAGGGACAAATTTCTCGGATGTTATTATTATACCACTTTGTCCGATGTCACGTCATCAACAGCATTATATCCCACTATTCTTACTCAATCTAATTGGTTTGCCACGTCACAATGAGTCTTTCTACACGAGTTGGACAGCATATGCGGAGGAAGGGTATCACGGTTGCAACAGGCTCAAAGGTTTAAGCCAGAGTGAGACAGACTAGGTACGATCGACAGCGTTGTCGAAATGCAGCGAGCGCTGCAACATATCGTATTGCGCCTTCAGTATCGCATTCTTCCGTTCGCATTTGCTACGAGCACAACACTCCTAGGCGGCCGTACGGTAACGGCGGGGCAATGTCACAGCAGTAGCACGTCAGCAATCCTTACGCTCGCAAACTGGGCGGTGCGGGCATTAAGAAGTCCACAAGGACAGCGTCTAGACTGCAACTACACACGCCGATCCAAGTCTGGGCAATGCTATACGGGGTCTGCCAAGTGCATCTCGAATTCCGCGAACTCAGCATTGCGGTGGGCGTGTAAGGGCTCCCAATGCCGTGCCTTACGCGTGCATTGTTGTGTTGTGAGGCCGATGGACACGCGCAATGCAACATACCGTTACCTCAGCCAAACGCAGCCGAACACCACCACACTACCAAATATCTACCGAGGCTACCAAGCCTCACGATGGAAGCAAAAACTGCACGCTATCAGGTAAACATCACCAACTACTTCCTGAGAAAGCTGAAATGGCAGGCATGACCGGATGCCAGAGCCTAGCGGCGGGAAGTGGGTCTGCTTGATGGATCTTGGGCCACGTGAAAGGTGGGTACGCAACAACTTTTGGAACCTCATGTCAATCTGCTACCGAAGTCACCCCGGTTCACATACCCGGTGGCAAACGACGTCGTGTTTGCAATCATGGTGGTGGAAGGATGGTACAGTTTCAACGACGTTTTATTGTGGTTGCACCGCAGACCCACGGCGATGTAGACTCGAAATCGTAGACCGTTAGGACAGGCGCACCTTCCCCATCTAGGTCTTTGCTCCGTACGTTACCTTCCCCTTCCCATTTGTTTGAATTAGGCGCGGCGGGATAGTTTGGAGATACTACTGTGCTGCGCGGTACGGTATGTAGCAATCCATCAGCATCACGATCATACTATTCGGCTCCGCCAGAGCCAGAGCCAAAGCCACATGCACTGCACCACTACATGTTACAACAGAGTACGCTCAGAGACTACATCTCCGCCCGCCCGCTCACCGGACGCGCAGTAGTCAGTGGAGCTACGCCGTGGTATCAATGCCATTGTTCCCTCTGCTACCCAGGGTGCCATTCCATGGCAACGTGGCGGCTGTCACGGTTCGCTTACTCCTGTCCTGCATCGTATGCATGCGGGTGATCGGCTCTGTGCGATCGGCTCTGTGCAGCCGGCTGGCCCTTCGATAGGGTTTGGTGGCCGGAGAGATCCGGTGAGTCGATGCGATGCTCCTGATGGCTGGGCCTGAGAATGTGACCGTGTAGTGACAATGTGATGGCAGAAGACAAGCCATGTGGTTTTTTTTGCAGTCATAGCGTAGTGTAGTCAATAGCGTGTACCTTGCCTCCGAGATGGGATGCAGACATTAGCTTCAATCACGTTTGCAGCACCATCTTAGTAGCAGGCTGAAGAGGCAGATCGTGAAAGATGCGATGCATTGCTCCGTCTCACAATGCCCACGTCATACTCATAATGCAAGAAGCTACGTGCCCGAAGGCTCTCTCTGCGATGCTAGCCCACCCACTTGAACGCCTTAGGGAACCATTCCCTCAAAGTTCCCACATGCAATTCGTGAAATCCCATATCTAGCTCGAGATGAGCTCTAGATGCCTCCAAAAATGCCAAAATGTCGTTGAGAAATATGTACAACATGGTTGAAGCGGGGTATAAAGCAAGCGCTTGAGAAAAGTTGCGTAAAGAAGAAAAATAATGCCGTGGAACTACTGTCCTTCGAGACAGCATACTGCCACTGCTGCGCCAAAGATCGCGGATTCGTGGGCGATTTCAAGCGTGATTGACTTTGGCGCTGCGCCAGATGTGGTCGTCAGCTCGTCGAGATGGGATTGGCACAACTCTCTGAAGAAGGGATATTTCTCAATGACGGAGCCATTGCATCCAATGCTCATGTGCTCGGCGAGCATTGGTGTCAAGCCTTCAGATTTTATCCGTAGTGCCCACAAAGCGTGAATACCAGTGGCCAGAAATGCAGCTGCACGGTGCGAGACGAGTTGCGAGACCTGTCGGATAAAGTGGATGTCGTTGTAGGTAGGTGGCTTACTGAGTGGGTGCTTTTGCTGGAATAAGACTGTGGCATTTGTGTAGTGCTTCGAGTTGTCCATTTCCATAGCGGCAATGGTGCCTGTGTCAAGGGTGTACGGTTCTGCTAACTTCTCGGGCATCTCGCCGCTGAACAAGCCCGCTGTTCGCACGGCTTCGACGATGATCAATCGCACGATTTCGCCCAGGTAGCGGCCGCTGATCATGTGCTCAAAAGGCTGGAAGTCTGGGCGCACATGTGTGTCATTTAAGTGCTCGTCCCATCGTGTCGTGGGAAAGACATTCTTGCCAAACATGCTGCACTCAGTGTTGACCAGGACATGCGTGGCTTCCTCCAGCCAGGTTTTGGGATATCCCTTGTATTTGGTAGTTGCAAGTGATGCGACGGGCAGGTGCACTGAGATGTTGAAGCCAGTGCCCAGGATCACAGCGAAACGCGTCGATGGGTCTTCGTAGGCACGTGATAACAATGTCGCGGACGAGTCATTGACGATAGAGTCCATATGCACTGGTAGGTTCTGACAGACGGTTAGTGCCTGGCTAGCGCCTCTTGGTGACGGTCAAAGCTTACCCTCTTCCTGCATGGCGTCATGATCAGCTCGCTCAGGTCTTGACCTAGGACGCCTTCAGTTGCGCGAAACCCTTTACCCATATCGAGCAGATTGGCGCTGCGAGTTGATGTTTGTCTGCACGCCTGTCAGTCTATAGAGTTCAAGTTGGGCACGTCCACGTACTCTACAGGGAAGGACCATGCCAAGCCCATCGGAAAGCTCTTGGTGCCATTGACTTGTAATTTAGGGTCTGCAAGCGCCAGCTCGATCTTCTCGGCCATCCAGTCAAAGAATTCCGTGCCACTTCGTTGCCTGACCTTTTCGTCGATCTTGAAACTCTTCATGGTAACGATGTGCATGTGTTTGGCGTCAGGCTGTTTCCCGTTCAACTCCACCAACGCAATGCGAAACGTCGATCCGCCAACATCGAGTGCAAGGTATGTGCCTTTTTCGAGACCAGATGGAAGCTTGTGGTTGTAAGATGGCAGCATACAAATTTCGCTGGCCTGTAATTTGGGGGCGAATTGTTCTTGCAGTTGGGCGGACATCTGCAGCAGCTTCACCGGCTCGAGTGGCGCTTCCAACAGGCGCTGAACTTCGCGCAGGAGGTCATCCATGGTTCGATCGTAAGTTCGGAGAGCATCTCGTACGCGTCTTCGCGATGACAGCGACGGGAGCACGGAGTGGATTAGTGACGGTAACATGGCGATCCGTTCCAGAGCCTGATTGCGAACATGAGCCTTTTGTACCAGCAACGGTGGGTGTTGGCTGGCGACGAACGGTGAGAGTCACGATTGCCGTCAGGCTCCGGGATGAAGGTGACGCGGCGGCTTTTGAAGCGTTTCAGCAGCAGGGAGGGCATGGAGTGGCACAGGTTTGTGTAATGGATGGTGACAGTGGGGGCCAGGTCTTAGGGTGAATGTCGTTTGCAGGCGTTATATCAGACTTGGAGAGACCAACGAGATCGCCCAGGCCCGTGGATTGCAATGCACGGAAGATTCAGGCGGGCCGGGAGCATGAGCAGACCGATGTCGCAAACGGCTCTTAAGCATGGTTGTACGGCTTGTCAGAGCATTAGAAGAGGTTGTATCCGCTAGAAGACGTAGCAGGAAATGCTCCGGCGACTGGCCGCTGAGGCACGGCAAGCAGGGCACGTAAGGGTGGCTGCGGGGATCAAGGGGGAATCTCCGCAGCGAGAAGAGCCGGGAAGGCGTTTGGCCGTAGGAGTCGCCAGCGTGTCACTCGCGCCAGGCACGCAGCGATAGGAGGTACGCGAGTGCAGGGCGTCATGGCGAGCGCTGGTGGGGTGTCTTGGGGATGTTTCTTGACGGTCATGCTACCGTTACGTCGGCGTGGATGGCTAGGCCGTGTTGGGAACGCAAACCAAGCCGTAAGCGGGCGGGACGAGAGGCCAGTGGTGGAAGCCGCCGCGGACGTGATTCAACCAAATTGCAGGCATTATGCGGCGGTGGCGATCATCAAAGCTGGTTGTCCACAGCGTGCGAGGAGTGCAACCGCAATTAGATCGACCGCAACGTTGAAACTGGACGGATGCACGACGGACGGGAGGGGCACGTGCACCTTCGCCCACGCTGCGCCAAGTTCAGATCTTTCCACCATATTGGGCTTAATCTGAGCCTCTTTCAACCTCAATCCAAGATTGTTTGGAGAGCACTGGACGATTTTACCTGAGGAGACCGCCGACAGGCAGCCCGGGTCACGCCCTCGATGCAGCCCGTGACCGAGTGAGATTGATGCCACGCATCTTGCGTTGACAGACATCTACCCCGCGCGAGTGTAACCATCCAAGCTCCCTCGTGGCTCTGAGAATGCTTGATCCGGACGCAAGGACTCGAGGGCGGCAAGAGCTTGCTGGAACATCGTGTTTCGTCTCGTGCGCGGCGGGAACGAGCATGAAGTGAGATCTCCTACACCTAAGCCATCGCTAGCAAGATACGGGAATAGTCTAGACGCGGCGATAAGCAGCTATGGGTGCTTTCGAGTATCGGTTGATACGAGGTGTGGGTGCAACTGCTACCACCGTCTTGCCCCTCGGCAGTACCTCTCATCGATATCGATTGGCTCAGCCGAAGGACACGAGACGAGCACTACGCCGACTGGACCTCACAAGCTCCGAGGCAATCCACAGAGGACCATGTAATCCAGATTGATGAAAATCGGTGTCAGGGGTGTGAAACTGCTGCCGTGTACCAACATGGCATTGTGCAACCTGCCGGCGGACTGTAGTCAATCACGGGCGAGCACGTAAAGAGCAACATCTGAAGAATAGGCACAAGATATGCATGCTTTTCCATTGCGCTGTAACACCACTGCACGTGAATCAGACGCTAGGCGCTCAAGTGCTATGCAAAGAATGATCGGAATTCGAGTTATCATGCTGAGACCTGTGACAGCTCTCCACGGTATGAGTGTCCAAAAGCAGGCATCCGTACTCTGCAAACAGATATACAAAAAGGCGACAACCATCCAATTAAGAAAAGGTATCATGAGCCAACTATACAGCAATGCACCTTCCAGAGTCGCCGATGTAAATAATCGTTAAAGTGTCGTTAAAATCAAGGCATCAAACCTTCACGTCTCCACCTCCTGCAGCAGTCACATGGGCCTTGGGTGCAACTTCGGCGACCGTCTCATCCGTGAATGCGACATCCTTCTCGAGGGAGACGGTGTCCTCGACCTTCCAGAGGATGACGGGAAGGGCGACAAGCAGACTGCCAGCAAGGAGACCCCAATTGGACGCGAACATGGACATGTAGGGAATCTTCGTGTCATCCAGGCGCCAAGTGATGGCTCCGCCAGCAGACTGGATACCCTTGTAAAAACCAGCGAAGTTGGCGAGCTTGCGGCCATTGTTGGTGAGGGCGCCCATGAACCAATAGACGCATGTCTGCCACGCAGCGTCGGAGAAGCCGTAGAACATGTAGAGCACGAAGGGGCCTGCATAGCCAGCGTCTGACCAGTCCTTCTTCGCGTTGGTCTTGTCAGCGGCCCAGGCGCGGTCGTAAGTTTTCTGGAACATGTAGCCGAAGCCCCAGATGATCATGATGGTGGCGAAGAGCGCACCCCAGGCCGCCTTAGCACGAGTTGTCCGGCGGACGCCCTTGAAATCGAGGGCGAAGCCAAAAACGTACGCGCCAACAATCTGCATGATGTAGTAGACCACGCCGTTCAGAGCACGGGTGCGGGTGTTGAAGTAGGCACCGTTGACCTCGGTAAAGTGGTAGGCGTAGAACCAGTTGGAGGCGAGGAACATTGGAAACAGAAAAATGATGTAAGGATCGGTGAAGAAAGTCTGATACAGACCGACAATTTCAGACTTCCACGAAGGGTGTTTCATGACGATGACTTTGGATCCATCTGCACGGATAACTTCCCTCGCGTCGACGAGTGTCCAGGCAAGGGCAGCGCCGATCAACGTCAGGACGAGGAAACCAACATACGTCCCGTCAGTGACAGACGCCGCGGTTGTGGTGTGGATGTTCTGACCAAGCGGAATCTGAAGAAAATTAGCATTGGCATTGGATCAAAATGCGCCGTGTAGCACAAAGGTGCGTGTAACATACCAGGCTTCCAATCACAGCGCCCAAGTTGAAAATCATCCAGAACCAGGAGATGTAGCGGCCCTTGGAAGCTTCAGGTGGGTAAGACATCATGATGGCACCCTGGGCGCACCACAGCAGACCAGCGCATACACCGAGCAGCGCACCGGCGAAAGTGGTGAAGCCCAAGTTCTGTGTGTGGTTGTAGGACAGGTACGACGCCACATAAACGGAATAGCCAATACCGCCAATGGACAAAGCAGTGCGGATGCCGAGCTTGTTGGTGAAGGTTCCGGCGAAAAAGCCAACAACGGAGAAGGTCGAGTACAAAGCCGTGTTTGCGCGATTGTTTGCGGTCGGATCGAGCTGGCCTCCGCCGCCCATGCCGTTGAGAGCATTGAACATACCCGGGCACATGAAGCACACGACGGAGACAATGACCAGCTGGATCGGCGGGGATGCGAACCATGGCAGTTTGAAGCCCAGGACAGTGAAGCGCTTGTACTTCCAAGAGTTGGGAAGTTCAAGCGTATTGCTGTCGGTCATAGAATGGTCGGCGGAGCTGACATCGTGGGCAGGAAGAGCGCCCTTTTCGTTGGTCGACATTTTCGAGGCTGTGGTGGAGTTGTCGGCGCGGATGCGCGAGGCAAACTTGAGGCCGAGCTAAAGCAGAGGGTGAGGAACCGATGACGGAAGACAAGGTGCCCAGGTCGGTAAGAAATACTAGAGGTACGATCGCTCAGGCCACGGACCGTGCGATAGTCACCTTTACTTAAAGTGTGGTTTGACACCGTCGTGAAAGCGAGGGGCAGCTCCGTTTTAAGCATCTGTCAGCTAGGGTCTGCTCATGGTCCATTCACAGTCAATCTCCTTGTGCTATCCATATTGGGCCAAACGCGGCGGGCGTTAGCACGCGACACCCTTTGACCTGGGATGATAATGAAAGGCAAGCCTCCAAGTTGCAGCTGTCGAGGATTCGCTGGCCGCGCGCGCGCCCCAGCAGGCAAGCTCCCGTATTGGCGGCCCCAGGCTGTAACACCATGAAGCCCCCCGGCGCAGTGCAGTTGGCACAGTTGCTGCAGCGCGTCGGGAGGCGTTCTTGCGGGAGGCAGCTCGAGGCTTGAAGCGGGGACGGGCGAGGGCCAGCTTATCGGGCTGCCGGGGTCCGCAGTTGTTTCTTTCGTTGCTGTTGGCTGCTGAGTCGCGCACCCGGCACACCATGGCGAACTAGAAGTCCCCGGCGCAGCCACAATTACAACGCTCTCCGCTTGCCCACTAGCCGGCCTGTCAGAGAATGTAACCTCAACATCACCGTCTCTGCCAAACCGCCCGCCTTATCGTGACCTTGAGCATCGTGTTGATGCGCCCGCTCACATTTCCTGCCTCCACGGCTGGCATCGGAGCAAGCGCGAGCAGCATCAGCATCCGCCTCGGAAGTGATAGCAGTTTCCATCGCAAGTGCTGGTCTGGTAACATGGCAGCACACCGGGGTGCGCAAACCACGGAGCGCTGCAGATAGGCGCGTTGTACCACCACGTTCACATTGCTTTGCACTGCAGCGTCTGGTCGCCGTGTGACCCACCACGAGCGCAACATGAGCATCGGGCAGAGGGTTGGTGGCCATGGTGGTGCGCTGTGCAGTGAACTGTTCGCATCCGGCAACTCTGGCCGTTGTCACGTCCTGACAAAGGAACCCTGGTGACGAACGAGCCTGTAGCATCACGTTGCCCCGCAAGATGTGACGTGAAGCGCCGTCTCGAGTCTCTCAAATACCAATACTTGTCTGCTCGGTGCTCAGTGCTGGTTGCTGCGGATCCAATATCTCACTGCTCACCCGACGACCTTCAGCCGAATACAGCAGGCCAGCCTCCATCATGTACGGTTATGCAATGCTCCTTCGGCATACAGCAGCACGCTTACCGCATGCAGGCGTCTTATCATCAGGGACGATCCTCAGGCTGCGTCCAAGTACATTGCCGACTATGTCATTGGTGCACTCCTCGCTCCCTTGCGCAGGACACAGCCTCAGCTAACGGTCATACATAGAACGCATCAAAGCCTTCAATCCCACGGCACAGAACCCTTTTGTCCTGGGCCTTCCCACTGGAAGCAGCCCCGTCTGGATTTATCAACATCTTGTTCAGCGCCACAAAGCTGGCGAGATCTCCTTCCGCAATGTGGTCACTTTCAACATGGTAGGGCTCCTGATCCTGCACGTTCGCCGCACCCTTGCCTCCGGGTGTAACACAGCAGCATGGCACACATTGGAAGCTGACCCGATCAGGACGAGTACGTTGGGATCCCGCGGGACCACCCGGAGAGCTACCACAGCTTCATGTACAAGCACTTCTTCAGCCATGTCGACGTCAGTCCAGGGAACATCAATATACTCAACGGCAATGCACCCGATCTCGAGGAAGAATGCCACAAGTACGAGGAGAAGATCCAACAAGCGGGTGGCATCGAATTGTTTCTGGGCGGTATTGGGCCTGACGGTCACATCGCCTTCAATGAACCCGGTTCCAGCCTGAAGTCTCGCACACGTGTAAAGACCCTTGCCTACGACACCATACTTGCCAACTCGAGGTTCTTTGGCAACAACTTGGATTCAGTGCCAAAAATGGCACTGACTGTTGGCGTTCAGACAGTGCTGGACGTAAGTGCTCCGCCCCAGTGCACCCTTGCAGTGTCTCACACACCCTAGGCGCGCGAAGTCGTCATCATAATAACTGGCGCACACAAAGCACTGGCCTTGCAGAGGTGCATCGAAGGCGGTGTGAATCATATGTGGACACTGTCCTGCCTCCAATTACACCCGCATCCAATGATTGTTGTTGACGAGGATGCCACCCTCGAGCTGCAGGTCAAGACCGTCAAGGTACGTTGCTCACGATGTACCATACGTCCAAGCTAATACTTCCAAGTACTTCAAAAGCATCGAAATGGTCGGCGACGAACTCGGCTTTCGACAGAAATTGCCTCGCAAACGCGACTCGCTCGTCGATGAAGTCACTACATTAACCCCACAAACCCAGACCAACGGTATCAAACTGACCGTGCCGCAATTCGACGTCTCCCGCTCTGCTAGTCCGGTACTGGAGCCAATGAGCGCGCGACTATCTAATGAGGAGGCCAGAACACTCCTACCAATGGAGGATCTTGAAGACTCACCAACAACTCGCATGAGTGCTCGAGTGTTTGGGTGAGCACCTTGTGGAATAAGATCGCGTGAGTGGTAGAGAGTAAGCTCTCATTCCAGATTGAAGAAATTGTCTCCTCAGTGAGGAAGAACGTGCCCAAGATAACTGGCCGAAGCACCAGATAGATTGATCAAGTACCATTACGACGGAGTGCTGAATGTACGATTTTAGAGTAGATGTTATTATGAGACCATGAGCATGAAAGAAGCATGAAGGGACAATCATGGGCCCATTTGCGGGACTAGATCCATATAGAGCATAGATGTATGTATTCAATATGCAATCATCTTTACGTGTATTGCGTTTAGTGTTCCAGGTTTGCGTGATCTGTGAGTCGGATAGACGTCCAGGGATTGCGCACAGACAGATCCGAATGTGAAAGACCTGGTATTTGGGAGATTGCGCCGAGGTTGCTCCGCATGTTTTGCAGATGTGACAGGCCCTGAATCATGATGCCTGCAGGCTGGTATAGAAGGGACCTCAAAGACGGTGCTCGAGGGTAACGTTGTTGATCGAAGCTCATGCTGTCCAGCATCACAACACCGTGACATTGTCTCCTCGCAGGTCTCCCAAGGTTCTTTAAGATTTGCTTCGCTTTATGTGGGTCTAGTAACTTGAGCTCATTTGCCTGGATTTATCTGAAGGGTTCGGGGCATGTTGTTCTGAGTGCAATTGACCAGGTAGAAACATATCCGGAGCGTCGTAGACTGTTCGACGACGGAGTTACAGACCGCGGGAATGTTGGCTCGGACATGCGAATGTAATCAGGAAGTGTGTATGTATTGAGAAGGAAGAGCTGGCAGGAACGAAGGAGGTTTGTCGCATAGTTTGGACTACGAGCAATTCTATAACCAATTGAGGACCAAGGAAGCAGTGATAGAAGTCATCACCGCGGTCGTAGTGAGTCTCACAGATGCGCATGTGAATGACTTCACTGCTGATTTTGCCGAGGCACGCCACACGTAGCTTCCCTCCGCAATCCCTGAACCATGATGCTTGCTTCCCCAGACTGTGAGGAGCGCAACAACAATCCTTCAAGCCATGGTCCCACGCGCCGTCAATCCCACCCATCCCAGCCAACATGTCGTCGTCGAGCGCGTCGCAGCCAGCCCCGTCTGATAAGCCGCAAACCGTCGATCCGGTGCTCCGCAATGCGCTGCGTTACAGCATCAGCGCAAAGGAGTATGAGCTCCTCCACCAGTACCTCCTTTCACGTGCGCCAGCCGTAAGGAAGCGCACGCCAACACCGAGAAGATACGATGCAATCACGAAGGGCCCAGATGACTACAATGTCGCGGCTGTGCGTGCAGCATTGCGCCTCGGGATCGCAACTTTCTCGGGGCTGAAGGCATGGGATTTGGTCAACACCAAGTTCCTTGAGCGCGGACAGCCAAAAAGGTACCGAAAAGACGCTGCTTTGGGTTTACGGATACTGTAGACTGACACAATTTCAGACGCCAACCCCAATTACCTCTTTGGAAGTCTCCCAATTTGCGCCTAAGCAGTTCACTCGCGCTCATCCTTCTCTTCCACCGCCTCCTCCGCCGATTCTTCGTACGGCTTCGCACAAGTTTGATGTCGAATGACGCGCGACCCTTCCGACGGCGCAATCCGCGCATCGCGCGGTCCTTGACATCGAGGCTTGCGCCGGCGATCGGATCCAGCTTGGCGGGCTTCTTTCTTGCAGTATATCCCGGAGACCAACTGCGCGTCACGATGGCCATTTATATTTTCACAAGAGCTTTAGAGTTCGGCTACAACTACCTCGAAGAGCTGGGATACTTCAAGGATAGGCCATCTTGGTTCGGATCATGGATGCTCATGCCCATCGCTTCTGGCCAACTGCTCCACGCATTTGTCTTCGACCGCGACTGTTTTCCTGAATCGTACGGGAAGTTGATCTTGGCCAATTCCCCAGAGTACATACAGGAGAGACCGGCCAATTACCCTGCCACTCTTCGATGGCCAGGCACCTTTGATATCGTGGACAGTCTAGCGGAGATCTCAAAACAGCGCTGGCCACCTTTTGTTTCCCCCATCTTGTTCCCTGGTAAGCAAGTACTTCCAAAGAGCCTGACTTCGATATCTGCAATCACATCACCAGCACATCCGGGCATGAAGTCGCTCTCATGTGCGTTGTTACATCCACACGATCCCTCCTGTGTACGCACGTATGTGCAGTACTGGATCCAGGCATTCCCCAAAGTCGCACGCCTCTTCACAGTCTACTTTACAGCCATGAGCCTTGTGCGCTACAAGGCGTTCCTGGACTCCCCTGTTGCGGCAGTCAACAAACTGGCAAAGAGCATTCTCCGCATATCTCTTTTCATTACAGGTGCAATTGGCGGAAGCTGGGGCATGATTTGCCTCTTTCAGAGCATTCTACCGCGGAACTTCTTGCCGACTCAGCGCTGGTTTCTGGGAGGGTTTATTGGTGGGCTCTGGGGCTATCTTGACCGTAAGAGTGGACGCGCAAACTTCTTGTACTCGGCGCGCATGTCGATTGATTCGTTCTGGAAGGTTGGTGTTAAGAGGGGCTGGTGGAGAGGAGTTAAGAATGGTGACGTGCTCCTCTTCGTGTTGAGCTTGGCTACAATCAATGCGCTCTACGAGGTTTCACCGAAATCTGTCAGCAGTGGAGTAGCACGCAAGGGCTTAGGTGTGCTGAGGGGCGAGGGGTGGGTGGACCGCGCTACTTTCCCCAGAGAGGACAAGTCCAAAGTAGAGAGGGACGAGTAAAGTAGGTCGAAGCTTTGTATTCATGTTCTAGCGATGAGTTATGATCGGCATGTCTTTGGAGACCCCAGCAATAATATCGAAGCTTCATTATCGCAGAGTTAAGCACACTATGCTTGAGGTGTGACAACAGACCGAAGAATTCCGCGTCCACGGGCTATGCATTGAGCCCTCACGTGATAGCGTGCTTTGCTATGCTCGGAGTTATCACGCCATCTCCGGAATCTTGAAACATTTCCCCAGAACAACACACAAGCTCACCACCCTCCCAATCCGAAACGTCTGGAAAATGGCGACCAAGCTCGAAGAGGCTAATATCGCACCAGCCGGCAATGCTGGTATCGTCGACGGGCCGGTCACCGAGAAGCAACTCGAGGCTGCCCCTGCTACCATCCAGAGCGAGAAGCAAACCGAGGCTGCCCTCACAGATGAGAAAGTCAACAACACAGCTGCTGGCTTGGACGATCTTTCTCTCGCGGACACGGATAAGGCGGTAGAAGCTGTGGAAGACGACAAGACACTCGAAGCCGGAGCTGCAGCTCCCATCGCCTCTACGACCGCACCCTTGAAAGACGCAGTCGAGCCCACCACCGGCCCTTCCTGGCCCGAAACCGGTCCCGAACACCCCATCACCAAATTCTTCGACGCCTTCGAAGCCCTCGTGTCGCAAGCCGATCACGCCGAAGTCTATGGCATTACGCTCTCCAAATCCTCGCCTTTCCACACCAAGCTCATTCTCCAGAAGTTCCTGCGGGCCAACCAGAATGATCTGGAGAAGGCGAAGCAACAGCTGCTCGAGACACTCAAGTGGCGCAAGGAATTTGACCCTGTGAAAGCCGTGGGCGAGACATTCGATAAGAGCAGATTCGGTGGCTTGGGATATGTGCTCGAGGTCGAGGGTGTTCCGGAGAGCAAGAACAAGAAGGACATTGCTACATTCAACATATACGGCGCCGTGAAGGACAAGAAAGCGACCTTTGGAGATCTAGAAAGGTCCGCAACCTCTCCATCTGAACCTAAATACAACAGCTAACTTTAAGCCTACAGCTTCCTCCGCTGGCGCGTCGGCCTCATGGAGAAATCCGTCCAAGCCCTACATCTCTCCTCCGCCACCACACCGATTCCAGACTACAACACCGGTCCCGATCCTTACCAAGGCTTCCAGGTCCACGACTACCTGCAAGTCTCGTTCTTGCGTCAAGACCCGGCCGTCAAAGCCGCGACGGCCAAGACCATCGAGGTGCTCGGGCGCTACTACCCGGAGACGCTGTCGCGCAAGTTCTTTGTCAACGTGCCTGTGGTCATGGGCTGGATTTACACGGCGATCAAGATGGTAGTGGCTAAGGAGACAGCGAAGAAGTTCACGGTGCTGAGCTATGGCAATCAGTTGGCGAGTGAGCTGGGGCCAAATGTGCCGGAGGTGTATGGGGGCAAGACGGGCGATTTGGAGAAGGTTGCGGAAGGGATGAAGTTGACTGAGTAGACTGGTTAAGGCAACTGTGGTGAGGACAGGCGATGTAATGGTGGTGGAATCCACACTCGAATGATTTGCTTTGCGTTTATAGCTTCGATATACCCACTTCAGAGATGTCTTTCAGCATCAGAGACAGCAATGCACAGGCAGATGCGATTCGTCAAGAACGACTTCCATTGGAATGTATGCTCGTGGAACGCCTATGGCTTTATGTAATTCCAGGATATGGACTATCATCTAAAACCTACCTAATCGAAGACTGGCATCCAAGCTTTGAGACCATGGTCCTACCAGGCTTGCCCATACGGCTTGTGCGCGTTGAAAGCCCTTCCAAGGCTACAGTAATGACCTTTGAGCTGCGACCAATGGTCGGATCGAAAAGCACACGCACAATCGACTAATCGACGTTCTATGCCTCGCGAGCTGAGCTCCTACCTACTTCAGGAATGTCAGCAGGGCACGATGTGTGGTATGCTTGAAGATATCGAGATGAAGGCGGATCAGAAGAAAGATGAAAAGCATATAGTTGTTCCAGCATTGGGGCGAACCCCTTCTGGAGTTAGCATGGAGTATAAGTGTATCATCATCGCAAATTGTGTGAAAATTTAATCAAACGTACCATATCAGTGTGCCGGCGGCATTCGTAGTGAAGGAACATGTTAGTGTACGAGTATCTGAGCGACAGTCAGTAACGAGCGTCAACGAGTCGTGATACGCGCAGAGCATATATGATTGGCGATCAGGTAATCGAACTTGTTTTGTTCCCCACTGGTAGGTCGGTATTTGATAGTACTAAGGTTGCTCATCATTGCAAGTGACGGGGGCGAGGATACTGAAATGAACCTACGTTATCAAGTGTAGCTCAACTGACTGCCAATGCCCGAATCATTTTTCATTGCATGTCGATGAAACGCCCAGACGGCGGTCGCGCAGGATTCGTATAGGCAAGACATGCTGAGCTACGGGAGCGCCGTAAGGACGGAGGCGCCCTGTGCCGTGTGTCGCGTCGCGTCTAAGATGATTTTGAACGATCGCATTAGAGACAATCTGATCCTTCGAGCTGTTAGCAAGATATCATATGAAGAGGCTAACGTTGGAGATGCGAGAGTTGGAGGTAATCAGTAATCCCGTTTGGCTTGGGTGGTCGATCAACATAGAGTTTATGATAGGGGCGACACTTGTGTTCATCATGTAGAAGGTACGAAGGAATGTGGATGTGACTTACCGAAAGTTCGTTGTGATGTAAAGAACAAGCTCTGAGCTCGCGGTTTTGATGGGAACTTTTCGCGCGCCGGCGTTTTGTTTCGCCGGCGTTTGTGGCCCGTGCCCAAGCCCTAGCACGCGCGACAGCTTTCGAGATGCTGCGCCCTGCTCCACGCGCTCTCCCTTCAACATTGCACTCGTTCAGCGCCACCGTCACACGCCCACCGCATCTCACAATTGCCAGCCATGAGCGGGACCTCTTTTGCCAGCTTCATAAAGGACCAACGAGAAAAGAAGAAGAACGAGGTTCTGGCACAGGAATTCCTCGGACGCGGGCGCAAAGGGAATGCATCTGGTGCTGGCGCGGTCGCAAAGGCGCGACAAACATCAGAGAAGCCCACGCTACTAAGTCGCATAAGTGGCGGTGCCGGCGTGCAAAAGCGATCCTCATCAGCAAAGCCAGCAGGAAGCATCGACGGCAAATGGCAACACGACCTGCACAAGCTGAACAACCCCAATGGCCCAGCAGCACGAGCGCGGGCAGGTCCGACACGCACCGCATCTACATCACAGCTCGATCGCAACAGCCGGACGTACGACAAATTTGCTTCGGTTCTGAATCGCAATTCGAATCCAGCTGCGCGCAAGGATGATGCACCTGGCTTCAGCATCCGGGGCGTTGCGACGGGTGGTCCATACACAGTCATTGCAAGCAATTTCGCGCCAGGGACGACCGCGGCAGATATCGAAGCTGTCATGGCGCCGCATGCCGGAGAGACATTGGGTTGCAGACTGCTTACAGCCGCACCAACGGTCATGGTGGAACTGCAGTGTGTGACAAAGGAGGGAGCAGAGAACGTGATCGCCACGTTCAATAATCAAAAGGTGCGTACCATTACCGAGTGTCTGTTTCTGGAAGCTAACGTTTGCTCAGGCCGATGGAAGAGTCCTCTACGTTTATCTGAAGGAAACACCTGCCAGCAACGCCACCCTACATTCGCGACCACCACCCGCTCGCCTTGCGCAGCCCGTCAACGATGACATGGAGGTAGACACCAATGCCGGAGCGGCGCGACCTGGCAGCTTCCAGGACGGTCGATTTGGCTTCAGCGAGGGCGGACGCCGTGAACCACCGCGGGGACCGCGCAGAAGATACTAGAGCTCGCGTGGACGAGATGCAATTCTATGTTTTACATGTACAATACCCATTCGACCATATGAGCGACGTCATGAAGGGACTTTCACAGGCGAACCATGCTGCATATGTCAGGAATACGGCAAATAGAATAATGTGACGGTTCTCTAGGTCGCAGCAGCATTCACACTGCTCATGTCGCAGTCGGAGCTGATTTATACTAACTGTATGGTGATACCTTTCCATGTTCAGGACACTCTGCACGTTGATCACCCTTCACACATGTTTGAGATATTCAGGACGTGTTAAACCATTTTGGTAGGAGCTACTATACACCTATAAACTGGCGTGTCGATATTTTTGACCGCTACTTGTACAGACTGAAATAGCAAAGGGGGAATCAT
>TARA_R110002003_G_scaffold296_17_pt1 | contig 17220 bp, 19 predicted proteins | sample TARA_R110002003 | Tara Oceans TARA_R110002003 (sample SAMEA4396441) | marine metagenome | biome: Westerlies Biome; feature: [SRF] surface water layer (ENVO:00010504); material: water (ENVO:00002006), including particulate matter (ENVO:01000060) such as... | depth 5 m
AATGAACATCAGAATAAACAGACCATAAATCGCCGACTTAGCATTTCCTTTGTGGGCTGTTTCCCACAGCTCTCAGAGATTGCCGAATCCGGTCACCTACAATCGACATCCTCCGGGCCGCGGCCATGACGAGCGGAATCAACAGCTGACGAACCTAGTTACAACTCCGCTGTGTTCATGTCGATCGGAACCGACGACTATCAAGTCTATGGCGTCGCCTAATGCTTTGGGGATAGCCCAACCTACCCGCACTGCGTCAATGTTTTCAACACGACTCTCCCATTGAGTTTCTCATGTTCAGACGACGAACACTCGCAAAAATGCACAATAAAGTTTGGAATGATCGACTCGAACGCCTGGAGAATGACGTTGCATAAATGCGTATGCTCCAATGCTTCAACCAGAACATCGGATTCTGCTGTGAGTCACCGAAGAAAATAACTTTCCGGATCAGAACATGGCTGTCAGGAGTTGGCGGCACCATCATCAACAACAAATTGATCGCCCATTTGCCCCAGGTTATCTTGTCGCTTGTGTACTTCTCATAAGTACAACAGCCTCCGTACATGCATGCTTCTTCATTATGAGTGGACTGCAACTGCACACCATCACAAAAGATTACGGCTATCGAAGGCACCGAGAAGCGAGCAACGTCCGTGTTGTTAGTATGCGATCGGATGGTGTCGGGCATTTTGTATGTTCGAGTGGCCCGATGGAGGCTCTAAAGAAGGGTAAGTTATACGCTGAGCCGGAGTAAAGTCAAGTTTGGTTTCTTCAATATATCAATTATGTGAGCACATCGTGATGACTACATACAATTGCCGTCTTGACACGATTTGTGTGATTGTGCTAGGGAGCACAGCATACCTACATAGGTATCGCCTAGCTTTCCGTTCCTTCATCCGCTGGAAATGCTTGCGACGGCAGTTCGGGGGAGAGAGTGCTGGTAGCATAGTACGTGCAAATGCATTCACAAATATGCAAAATACATTCACTACGATCTTCGCTTCGGCAGAACTTCCTAGATAGGCAATACACATACCGTGCACGTGAAAGAGTAGCGTGCCAAGGCTGTGAGACTCTCTATGCACGCACAGAAGCAGCGTGTGTGCAAACAAACACGCTGAACACCCCCGTAACTACTCAACTACCTCGACACCCCGCGACACCACAGTTCAAGGAACTTAGCTCGTCATCATGGTGCCTTTCGAGATCCACATGTGTGAGTTTGGCCAATTCAAGCCGATGATCCTCGTCCCTAGTGGCGCCGTTCAACAGTACGAGGTGAGACTGGGTCTTATATTCTTTCCAAGTGAGCCGACTAATAGTATATAGAACCTCGAGCGAACGGCACGCGGTATCTACACTAAGAGCAAGGACGAATTCACTGTGCACTTCCACTCGGACAACAAACAGCCGTGTGATGCGAGCTTCGACTCCTGGAGCTGGGATAACGGTCTCTACTTCAAAGATGAGTTAGTCAAGAGCGGTGTTATGGAGATCTTTGCACATTTCGAGCCCGTCGAGCCCCAGACTCCTGGAACTGGGAGGAAGATCCAGTCGACAGTATAGCGTGAGCTGAGCAAGGAGTGTGGTTAGCGTGGTATTTCTTTGCGATGCACTGCCAGCATGGTGAGTGTACCGCCGAATGAACAGGGAAATGGAAGGCGAGTGTACTTAACGAATAATATGACGTAGGCATTTAGGGTCTGGATCGATGTGAACGCGTTAGCTTTGACTCCAGATGTGCCTTAGGAAGAAAGTGTGTAGCACACTTAATTGTAACCGATCGCCATTGGAGCCTCTAAAGAAAGGTATGATACACGCTGGGTCGAAGCGCAATCAAGGATGAAATTGATATGAGCACACATTGATGACTACGTATAATTACTGCCTTAGCAACGGTTTGTTTGATTATGCTTGAAGTCGAGCATGCTTATATATCACATCTGTTTTCACTTCCTTCGTCCGCCCAGATAACATCAAAACTTACACTTCCTTTTGTCTCACTCTCTATCAATCGCCTTCATCTTATAAGTCGTCCTTGGATGAGACTTTTAAGACCTTTGATGTGCTCTGCCTGACGTGTTGCGTAGACTGAGCAGGAGATTTGGCAGCACGCAATAAATTTCTTCGTGCTGAGAAGGGGATTCAATTGCTGCAATCGACATAACTATAGACCCTGTCTACTCAGAGGCCACTTGTGCACGTACGGTGAGTAGTTGTAGCGGGGTATTTGTTATGTATGAGTGTGTATTTGCAAGTTATTAACACAGTATTAGAACCTACCTAGTTAGGAAAGTATTAAAAGTGTGCGTGTAAGTGTATGTGCAAGAGATCGACAGTGTTCTGTAAGTTGCCTAAATAAATAATATTACAGCACATACAGTGCAAAAAATACGTAGAAGTATGCAAGTGCGTGCTTGCAAATTATTAATACCGTATCAGAACCTGCCTAAATAGAAAGGTACAGAAAGTGTGCGTGTGAGCGTGTACGCAAGAGATCCACAGAAGCTATGAGACATTCCAAATTCCAAGTGCGAATCTTACCATTAAAGAGCGGGGGAAACTGTTTGTCAGTCAACATCTGGACATTTTCAGCGAAACCATGGCGAAAGAACACGGAGCCGCTTCTTCTTCCATTATATTGTATGATAAAAGCGTTCCTGACATCAACTGTCAACAGTTCAACCCTCATTTCCATTCCCCCTCTTGCCACCTCTCCCATCCTCGATCCAACAATTCTCCCACCTCCATGCACCCTACCCCCTCAACGGCGCAAAATCCGCCCTCAAAGTCTCACTCATCCAAGCCCCCACATACACACTCTTCCCCAACTTAAATCCCTTGCCCCGCAACAACATATACATAGCATTGAGGTGGAAATAGCTGTTCGGCAGCACAAACCCATGCCAGAAATCCGCCAACCCGCTAATCTTCAACGTCTTCCCCACACTCTCCATCCGCAGGTCAAACGCCTTTTCCGCAGCGTCGTTCCACGCCTTCGAGTCAATCGCATCGTACACAGCATTCAAGGCTTTGAAAAAGTCAATCACGTCGGCGAGAGAGGTGAAGCTGGGGTTTAAAGCGGGAATGGGCGCAGATGTGGCGCTGTGCAGTTTGAGGTGTTCGATTGGGGCGGTTTGGAACTTGGCTAGGAGGATGGGCTGCATGCGGAAAGGAAGCATGTCGCCGATTGCTGCGTCGAGGATTTCTTGCTCCGAGATGGGCAGGCCATTGGCGAGTTCGGTTTGTGCGGTGGTCAGGATGCTGATGGCGCTGTTGTTGATGCTGCGGAGCACGGGTACGGTGGTGCCGTAGAAGGTGTAGGTTGTTGGGTCGGACATTTTTTGTCTCGGATTTGTGAGGTCTGAAGTTGGGCGAGTGATGGATAGACAAGCGTCGACTTGGGTTTGGTGATGTGTGGTTGGTTGGAAGTGGGGATGAATGTTGGTCAAGTCAGGATTGCAAAACGCGACGAGCCGATCCGAGATATACAATTTACAATGCACTAGCTTAACCCCGCGGCCTGTGCTATACAGTGGATACGTGCTGTAACAGTTAGTTTGAGGAAGATGATAGGTTGGCCCGACTCATTTCACACCGCCAGTGACTGCCGAGGCTCGAAGGCTCGGATCCGGAGGTTGGAAGAATCTTCTGGAAGTGACATCATAAATGCCAGTCCGTAAAACTCGTTTGCAGTAACGAGCATCTTCGAAAGAGGGTATGTGTGTACGTGTGTTTGCGACCATTGGGGTTCTGACTACGTTCTGACTTTCCCTTGTCGATGGGTCGCGAATAGTGTGTCAGAATCCTGCGAACGAGGACATGCAGCCCCTATCGCTACGGCACGACCTCGAAAAATCTAATTGCTGATATGCCGCAGGGTGATCCTACAGTAATGCGGAGCTTATCTGGTAGTGATAAGACTGCTCACCGCGTGGTTGCTATGCACATGTCGTGGACATGGCTGCTCAGGTGTGTTAGTAAATCGCTTGCGTACCGGTAACTTGAGTGTGCGAACCCCACCACCCATTTTGCACGTACATCTCTGTTATGGAGTCGGACATCCTCGAATCCTGAGTTGTTGCCTCAGTACTAGGAACAAATTTGGAATATGCGTTTGCTGTCGATGCTGAGGTCTGAGAAGTAGCCTGGAGAATAGCCTGATCAGGCCAAGATTGAGGATTTGCCAAGCAACTAACTCAGGTTAGCTGCATGTGGGTACTTCCTGGTGCATTCTGAAAGCAGCAACAACCAACACAGATCATCGAACAATGTTCAAGACACTTAGAAGTCTTGACAAGTACGGCTCTACAGAGAGTTTGTAACAATAGTAGCAGTTCAAGCGCAACTATATCTAAGACAGCGTGCATTGTCTATGTGCGCGTTCTCAAATTCCTTGATAGGCAACTTCCAACTAAGTGTCAATCACGTGCACATACGCACTTGCACGCTGGTACGTGCACTGCATATATCCCTCGAATAGATATCTTCTAAATAGGCAGTTTTCAAGCTACTGTAAATCTTTTGCAGATACGCTTACACACACACTTCCTCTAGCTTCCAAATTAGGCAGGTTCTAATACGGTGTCGATAAATTGCAACTACGCACTTGTACACTGCAAATATTCTGCTATAGTATTCTTCCTAATTAGGCAAGTATAATACAGTGTCGATAACTTGCGAACCCGTACGCACGCACACGCACGCACACCTTTGCAAACACTCTGCTGTATGTAGTGTACTATAGTATTGCCTAATTAGGCAAGTATAACACAGTGTCGATAACTTGCGAGCACGCACGCACACCTTCGCAAATACTCTGCTACAACTGCTTACCTACGTGCACATGTGTCTAATAAGTAGGCAAGGTCTTAAGTAGTGTTAATTGCAGCACTAAATCCGCGTCTTAGCAGGAAGCTATTACTTGCGTACCGTCGAATCCTGCTGCGCAGTCTACGCAGCACGTTAGGCAGTGCACATCAAAGGTGTATTGCTTACGGTCTTGGGGAATTTAGTGCTGCGTTCAACCTTGGAACTCTTTTTGTTGCTCTACATACAAGCTTGCACGCCAATCTCTCCGCACTCTCCACCGCCCACTTACAACCCCTCTCTAACCACTGATCTTCCTACCTCAAAACCGCCACATCTCTATATCAAAACTACACAATCTGTCCACCCGCTGCGTACTCCCTCCACCTCAACCTCTGTCAACCCACCCCTCGGCTCCTCCGCAAACCTCAGCCAAAAGTCCTCCATGGTCTCACTCAAACCCACATTTTTCCTCGGTCGGCTCCCCACGCAACCCATACGTCCAATATCAGTGTCATTCCGAGTTATATCTCGGCCCTCGGCCGCCCGAAATATCAGTAAAATTCGCCGCATAAAAACACTGATACGTCTTTGCTCCACCTCGTATTCCATCTCTACCCTGTCTGAAAGCGCCGGATTCTGATAAGGTACTGCGGCCCCCTCCCAAGATGAAAGTTCCGCTATAAAGCCATGCGACGCGGCTCAGTATTTCCGTTCAAAGAGGTTTTTGAACGTGTCCGGACTTTTAACCGACAAACAGTTTCTTCCCATCCTCTGCTCTTCCGATGGTAAAATTCGCCCTTAAATCTATTATGTCTCTAGCACCGAACCCGAGGCCATGCCGATCCCAATATCCTTGCATCGTGCCATGTTCCACGCCCTCTATACTGCTGGTAAAAGCCATCATCACAGCCCCCAGTCCGCTGCACATGCTCCGCGTACAAAACCCCAAGAAAGCGCACAACATGATCCCGTCCACGGCGCTTTGGGCTGGTCCGGAAATAGTGTCGACACAAAATATAAGATTGACAAGTATATATAGACCACAGCTCAAGTAAAACTAGTAGATTAAGATACTTGAGAGTATAAACATGGTATGCAGCGGCAGAAGGGGCGAGTTTGTAGTGAGACTATGAGCGCAGCATGGGTATGCTGTCTTTGAGAAGATATACATGCAGGCGATGGTAGCGCAGAAAATGCGATATACATTGCTCTACTATTATGATTGCACGTTTGTGAGGAATGGGCCTCGATGGCTCCAAGTTATGCAAAGATGGACCAGCATGATTGTTGAATACTCGCACCGCGAGGCTGATGTGTGGCCTTATTTCCTCCTCATATAAGCACAATCCTCGCCGCCCCATTGACGCAGCAACTCCATTTATGAGGCGGAAACCATGCGTCATTTATCGTCCCTAAATCGTGTCGGTATTATCGAAAGAACTCTTCGCGATAGACCAAGGTATCACAACTCTATTGTCAAAACCAATGACCGTGAGGCCGGCGTTGCAAGAAGCTCGCAACTACTCGATGTGAAACTCCACAAATGCCTCCGCTGCTGCTTGATTCACATGTCTCCCGTTCATGACGCCCTCCCCGAAGACATAGCAGTCCCCGATCAACTCGTGGAGTACTCGACTGGTGTCACCAGTGTCTCGCAACATGAATGGTGTTCGCGCGCCAATCAGTATCACCACCTTGTCCCCGAGCCTGACGTCCACGGGTACAAACACTTCGTGACCGCTGTCTAGCACGACGTAGGCGCGATCAATGCCGAGGTCGATCTCGTCCGAACTCCATTCCACCTTGACATGATGACTGTGCGGTATCGTGTCGATCTCCGAAAGGTGGTTGCTCATTCGTTGCACGGTACCAAGAAGAATGCCCCTAACAGTGATCCACCTCTCAGACTTAGCGATAAAGGCCGCCTGTTTGTTAGCCTTTTGTCTGTCAACAGATTTTAGCATGCCTGCATGACAACCAGCTGGCCTTATGAGTGGCTTGAACAGCGGCGGGCACCGCCAGTCTGGCACCCATGTGGACAAAGCATGACGACTGGGACTTCGAATTTTAATTAGGCGGAAAGCTCCCGCACAATGCAAGAGATCGAATGCGAGTGGCGATCGAAGGGCTGCCAAGGCAAACTTTTGGTACACTTGAGCGGTATCGAGCGTATAGTCTGGCTGAAACCAGATCTTCAGCGCTTGGAACTGTGCCATGTAGGCTGGAGCTCCGCTGCCAGGTTCGTCTCGAAGCTCAACGTCGCTTGAGACACCAAGCAGAGCGAAGAGGCGATCGCGGTCGTCGTGACACTCCGCACTATGGAATTTCAATAGGAGCGGGAATATGCCAGACCATCTTGTTTTCTTGGTCTCGGAGAGACCTCGGAGAAGACCTGCAGCAGGGAATAGCGTCATGTTCACCTCAGCGAGACCGGTGGGGTTGCTGGCGATACCAACAAAATCCGCCCAGGCTGCTTGTCGCCACTGACCGCCCATTTGGAAATGTACTACAGCCTTCTGAGCTGCCACCGCTTCCTGGATGACCCATCGCCGTGTCAACCACTGAGTTTGTAGCAGATTCTGCTCTATGCCGAACGTGCCAAGGAAGATATGGACGCATGCGGCTCGACGATAGATATTGGCCATCTTCCGGACCTGATGGCCGCGCTCTTGCTCGTCCTCTTGGTTTATGCATAGGCCATCAATCCAATAAGGCAGACGACCTGTATATCCGGACGGCTCTGACGCGAGTTTCTCCAACACGTTCCGCAGGTTGGCAGTTACGTAGAGATGACTTGTGTAATTGTCGCAGAGCACCTTAGTGGTGCGCGATGAACTTCCCCAGACATACGAGATCGCGAATGCTATGGTGCTCCAGGTTGCAGTTCATGTCGCCACTTCTCCCTTGAGTGAAGTTCACTTTGACGAGACGTATATCGTCTCTCGATTCGTTGAGTCCCCGATACTGATACTGTTTGTATAGTGCTTTGCGCACTTGTTCCGGGAGCGGGTACTGAGTCGATCCCGTGGCCGTCGCTGGAGTCTGAGATTCTGCGCGTTTTCTCGCGTGCATCGATTCGAGTTCGGGCGGGTTCACGAAGGTCGGATCGCGTGGCGGCGACGACGGGTACCTGAGTAGTTCGGGTACCCGTCGTTGCCGGTCTTCTAGCGCTCTCTGCTCTCGCCAAGAGTTCCACATTCTGGCTCGGCCAAAGGCGTTGTTTCTAAAGAAGTGTTCGCATACTGTCCATGAGTCTAGTCTTGTCACAAGGCCAGCCGAGGTCGAACGCGTGACATACGAGCAGTTCGGGTGCTCTGCACAATCGGATCGAGAGAGCCTAGCAGCTGCAGAGCTAACAAATCTTGCTCTCGCCGTTCGGTCCTGCAACAAAGTTGGTGGATCTGTATCGTTGTATTAGAAACAGACAAGAGGGTGCAAAGCGGGGCAGCCTTCTCAGCAGATGTAGCTGCCTGTGGCCGGCCCAGCCACAGCCTCGTGCAGGAGGGGCTTGAGAGTTGCCAATCAACAAGCGGCTGGCAAATGCCAAGTTCTAGTTGGCTCGCAGACATTTTGCGAAATACCGCCAAAGCCTCACATTTTCCAGCTTGACATGAGCTGGTCGTTCGTTGCGCGTAGTATGTTCGTCCGCATACTACGTGGCGAATGTGTCCGTATGTAGCCTTACCCTTCTAAAGATGCACTTGGTGAAATCTCACGTTCTTGCTGATATTGATATTCTTTTCAAGACATGTCTCTGGGTACATTTCTCCTCGAACACGCACGCATAACTCCGTATGCGCGTCGTATAATGGACATCGCTCTTCGGTCGACGAGCGTTATCGACGTCACTCATGGCTTACATAGGAATGCGAGCGAATGACTGAGTTGTAGATCACGTGTGAGTGCCAAGGAAGATGCGTTGTACTTTGTTACACATGGAGGCGATCGGGTGTAAGGAGTTGAAGATCCTGCAGCTGGCCGATGCCCAACGTGCAAAAGCGCGACTCCCAGTGCGCGTGCAACAGAACCGTTGGTGATGTCGCACGTCGGTCATTAACAGCCGAGTGTCTCGTATCTGAAATGCAAATGGAGGACAGTGGTGGCAAGAAGGTCGATTGTCAATACCGAGCCTCTCGGCGTGTCACGTTCTGTAATTTCGGGCTTTCCGTACCCTCCAAAGTTGTGGCTTCCAGGGACAGGCTAAGTTTTCGTTAGTGTATGCAGGTCACCCGTGTCGATGCAGGATGAGAACGATCCCCCACAACTGTGCTTTCGATGGGGTTTCTCGATGCCCTCGACCCAGGTAGCTGGAATCCACTCCCTTGCGCGCCCTGGAATACCGCTTAACGAGCTGCAAGAGCAACCCAGCAACCAGGTTACGAAGGACTTGAGACGCAAGCCCGCAGCCGCCACAAGGCTCTCGGCGGAGACCGAAACAAGAATGTGAAGCCGACCACTATGACCCTATCGCGATACACGTGGTCCTGGGAGGTCGACCAGTTCCAGTGACAAGGAGTACATGTCATAAGTAAAGAGCCGAACACTCATGGAGCGGATACACATGATGGAAGCCCCAAGTTGATCGCCAGCTTTCCTGGTAGAGACCTATGTGAAGTCGACGATCGTTCTTGAAGGGCAATTGACGGACCAGGGCAAGGCGCACAGGTTTCATCGGTGCAGGGAACTGGCTAGCACTTCCATCTCGATGCGCCAGGGTAATTTGTGTCATTGGAAAGCGGAAGCAGGTAGATACCGTTTTGGTGTAGTTGATGTAACAACGGAAGGGAACAGCGTTCGCTCTGTGCTACGCGAGCAGAACGCCGACGAGACCTTGATTTTACATCGAGCGTCTTCCGTATGGTAATAGTCACACAACTTTAGCGACTCAGGACACCTGTGGGAGTGGTGTATTCAAGGGAGCATCGGCAGCGATATCTTTCGTTCAAGATCAAGCTGATCGAACGGAAGGACGATGACCACTACTGTTCTCTCCAGTGACCAGGAAAAGAAGTACGCACTAGTCCGATCGGGCCAGTGTAGCATATACAGCACAGGGTGGAGGCAAAATCCGAGGCCATGGCGTACGCTTCGCGTGGTCTGATTACCGGGTGCTCATCAAGCCCCGGAAGCCAATGCTCGTTCGTTGGCGTGCTGCTTTGCAGTCCAAAAAGCGGCAGGGATCACATAGTCGCGACTGGAGGATTGTGCTGAATTTGAAGTATTAGATAGGATGCCATGAGAGAGGCATTTGCACGAGAATCGCGCCTTATGCAACGCGCACCTCGATCCTGTTTGGGAAGTCACGGCAGCCGACTTCGGACTGCGCGGAAGCAGACACAGGGTTGATTTTCGCGCATCAGTTGGAGTCGAGCATGGCAATGCCCTTTGCACATGCGATTGAGGCGGCTTCTGCCATGACTGCTCCTGATGGTGAGGTTTGCCAAGACGTCATTACGGTATTGCCGATGAGATGAGGCAGCCGTTCGCTGATGATCAGGGACGGCTGGGTATGGTTGCAAACGCTGTCCGTGTCATTATTGGCCATGGTTGTACTAGGGGTGGCCGGGATTCTGGCGTAAGGTGAGATGAACGAAGCCCGGAGGATCGCGAGCTCCACAAGCTGTGGCTCCTGCGTTCACTGCACGGGGACGACGCGACCATTCAGCACCTGACGTCATCGACAACATTGGCGAATAACGGCTCGAAGCGGGGATTTAGGGCGGAATGGCCGCATCGCTGCGCTGCTAATTGTCTGCTTTTGGGGCGAGGGCTGACGTTTGAGGAGATTTACACAGCCGCAAATCAAACCGCCCGCGCCGCCCGTTTGGGACAAGAGCGTTGAGTGATACGGCATCAGCTTTCTAAGAATACTCCCAACGGCCACCCTGACCATCCGCTGCTGAGATGGCATGGCCTCGTGCGCAAGGGAGCGGGCGGGCGAGGTCGCTGGACGCGGCGCTCACAGCGCAGCAGCGGTTCTGGCAGCGCTGGAGCAACGCTGGAGTGTGCCAGCTGGTGGTACAGGAGACGGTTCCCTTTGGGACGGGTTGCGCGCGACGCACCGAGCTTCATTGCTTCATCTCGGGACCTGGCAGCGTCCTAGGAGCCAGGCGGACGGGAGTGGTTGCTTCTTTCCCGACGCAGCGGCGGGAGACCAACAGAGCAGGCGCGACCAGGCCACACCTCACCGCACCTCACCGCGCGCAGCCGAGGCAGGAGCACCGCGAGCAACGACACAGAAGCGCCCGCGTGGGACAGAGACGCTCCCTTTGCTGGCCCAGCGCCGCACGTCGTGCTGCTGGCAGCGTTGCGGTGCCTGGCGAGCGGCCGCCTGGAGTGGCTTTCTGGCGATGCGCAGGCGGCGGCAGGGATGGCGATTAAGGTTGCCTGCAAGCCACACCAGGAAAGTCAGGAATAGATGTCCGATCACTCGCTTGGCCGCCGGAGCCCATGCTCGCTTCTCACCACACTCCTACATGCCTCCCTTCCTGCGACCACTCCAGCACTACAGCGCTCAGAGGGGGCCATGCTGAGCAGCACCGTGCACTGGCGGCCATGGCCAGCCCTCTGCCGTCATCGCGGCCAGTCATGGCGCTGCAGACCCTGCGAGCATCGTCTGGGGGCAGAGGCTATGGACGCCCTGACAGAGGCCCGCAGCAGAAATGCCCATCCAGCTGCTGCTGCTGATACCCACGGCCATGCTGGGCCACATGTATATCACTGCTCTTGTCACCGCCGCGCTGGGAGCCCGCCAGACTCCTACGCCCGGCCCCATATGTCGACGCTGCATATCACATCCAACACCACCCTGCAGCAGCAGCTCCCTCACGACCCGCTGCCCATTCTCCGCCGCTGCAGTTTCTCCTTAGCATTCTTGCATCATCACAATTGCATCCACACTTGACGCCTCACGGATTGTGTTTCGACGCTTTGGCCCTGCAACTCCGCATCCGCGCTTCCTACCATTGCAGAGGTCTTAGAGCCCCACTCCCCTTGTAGGAACTGGCCACACCAGACGTCTGCTGGAATTGCATCCCGTTGCCTTTGGGTTCGCATTCTGAACGTGTCTCGTTCGGCTCTCTGCTCGCAGCCACAGCCTGTCCAAGAACATCGACCACTCACAGGGCGGCTGTGCGGCTCAGCTTACTGCCTGCTACGCTCGACTGCGCCATCCTCGGCCACCAGCACCCATCCCAGAGCCTCAGCGCTGCAAAGCTCCAGCCGCTCGTTTGGTTGCGCCGCCTGGCGTCCTATTTTCAATACTCTCAGAGCTGTCAGGCTTTGCGCGACGTAGTGCCCAACGGTGAGCGCACTAACCGTTCGAGGGCGTGCTCCAGCACTCACTGGCCCACTAGTCTACCAGGTTGATGGGCCCGGTAATCACCAAGAGTCATCCGAGCTCCCAGAGACCACTGTGCTCGCCCTGCCTTGCATTTCACGCCTATCCTTCGCCGTCGGCGCCGGCCAATCCTGCTCCTTCCCACTGCTCCGGGACACGTCGTCGTCTTCTGCCCTCACCAACCAGACCCGGTATCATTCATCGTCTATCTCCACAGTCATAGCTTCGCCCTCCCGCCGTCCCTTCATCCTCCGGCACGGCAAGGCTGCCTAGTCTCGTCACATCGCCCAGCCCTGCATCGTGTTTCTGCTCCTTTGTCTGCCATGTAAGTCAACACATCTGTCACATCGCAATGCGGGTCGTGATGTGCGACATTCTGTACCAAGGCACTCACTGTCATTTCCAGGACCTGGCATCTGCGCTGAATCAGTCTTGCATGCAGCTAGAGCCACGCTTTTTCTTCCCTCTTTCGTCCTTCTCCAGCTGTTATTGTCTGAGCTACAGTGCGCGCCGGACACGACTGACAGTCTTCGATATCGACGCTCTAAAGTGCCCCTGATCCCCGAATGAATCGTACTTCAAAACACCCTGATCGTCTGTCTCTGCGTAGGCTACTTCTGTCCGCTTCGTTGGTCACAAGGCCCACTCAGACTGTTTCCAGTCCCGCCTCATCGCACATCTCAAACATCCTGTCGAGGGCTCTTGTCGCAACATTTGTATGCAACAAGAACTCATTGTGTACTCCATCGCACACGCGACTCAGATCGCAACTGTGGTTCGCTGGGACGCCCTTTCGAAGAAGCAACTACTTTCGCCGAGGAAGTGGACGACATACCCGTATTCTAGCCGCAATAGAATACCGTCAAGCTGGCCTGCACCGTAGAGCTAAGCTATCAGGTTCGTGTCTCCCAACCTGTATGTTCCTCCAATGCGGCCTTGGGCGCTCCGCCCGCACTTTCTGTTGCTGCCTGCACTCTTGACCCCAACAGAAGGTTGCCTGCTAACATGTCTGTCGCGTCAGCCTGATAGCTACAGGACACCCTTCATAGTCGGTGTCGATCTGGACACTTCGGACGAGCTCCTAGCACCGTGCAGTCAAGGCCTTGACAGCAGGCCCCAGACTGCGCACGCTACAAAAGCTCCAAATCTGACGTCCATGTCGGGGTACGACAAGAACCAGCAATATGTGTATGGTAAGTCGAATGCGGCTCATCTGACACACTTGCAAGGGCACCTGCCACAGTTCGTTCGGATGAACCCGGTCGGGCCCACGTGAGAGTATTAGCAAGTGTTTGACTGACCACCCTACCCTACAGATGCCGAAGCCACAAGATCGAATCAGCTTCCAGGCTATACAGGCATTGCACAGCCTTCATTCGCCTCGCAATACACGGATGCGATCGCGCGGCTAACCCATGAGCCCTCGAGTGCAGACATGCCCTATGTCCCAAGCTCGACGTACGAGTCACGCGCCACAGCAGGGCACCAACCCGATTCCTCATTTATTGATGCAGGGTCTCGTCATCCCGCCTCTCATACAACGACTGAAACGGAAATATCCGAGTTCGTTACGCCTACGCAAGGCACCGCTGGATCTACAGTCTCTCTCCAACTCCGGACGAATTACGATCTTGCTGCAAATCTACATACTTTCATCCTCATGTTTGGCTCCAAAAAGTGCGTTGCTGCGCTGCAAAAGGTGGACTACGATGACGAATGGTACAACTATCTCCTCAATGTGGAGGTGCCTCCATTCCCTCTAACAAACTCATGGAACCCAACCATGATGTTGAAGTTGCAGATAGAAGACAAGAATGGGCATCTGAGATCGCAGACAGATGCTGGGAAGTTCACCTTCACCGATATGTCGCCAAACCTTGCCTACCAGTCCTCGCCGGAGTTCTCGAGAAAGCGAAAGCACTCCACTGAATTCGGCGACACTCAAGACTATTCGGACAATACCGCTGCAAAACGCGCAAACACGATGCGCTTCCAGACCAAGCCGCGTTCAATGTCTGGGGCATACTCGGCCACGCAAGTATCCCCACTTCCGGCACAGTCTTCGCTTTCGAGTCCGTATGGTGGCGGGTATGATCTTTCTAAGCAGACGAGCTATGGCACCCAGCTGTCGCAGAAAGGCTTATACGCTGTTCCATCGGGTATGAGCATTCCGCAATCGGACTTCAAGCTTCCTCAAATGTCTCCAAACCTACAATCTTATGGCCATTACAATCCGTACACGCAAATTGGCAGAAGTTCTGCTTCGACTGCTGTGAATCCGCCCAGCTCGTCAGTGCTGCCCTCACCCGCTACAATTCCTGCTCCGCTCCTGGTCAGGGCCACGACGCTTCCCCAGGTGGGACCTCCTTCATCGAGCCAGCCCTTCAATCCATACACGATATATCAAACAAAGGCTATTCTCAAGATCGACGGGGACCTTGACAAGATGAGCGAGGAATGGTCACAAGATGAACTGGATGCGAAGCGGAGGCTTGTCGAGTTCAAGAGGTCGCAGCATGGCAGTACAATTACCACCACGTTCGCGCCCAGAGCTCCCGATTCACGGCCAGCCAGAAGTATATGTGTCAGCTGTATCTGGTGGGAAGAGAAAGACGAATGCTTCATCACAAGTGTCGACACGATATCCCTGCTGGAACAACTGGTGAATGTCCGTTTCACAGTCGAGGAGAAGAACCGCATCCGACGCAATCTCGAAGGCTTCCGACCTCAAACGGTCTCCAAAGCAAAAGCCGACAGCGAAGAGTTCTTCAAAGTTATCATGGGGTTTCCACCCCCAAAACCGCGTAACATCGAAAAGGATGTCAAGGTGTTTCCATGGAAGATACTTGCGCATGCGCTCAAGAAGATCATCAGCAAATATGTACGTGTGATTCTGTTGGATTGCAAAATGAAGTTAACATCTCCAAGTCCGCAAGCTACTCTTCTACTGCTGGCATCGGCTCATTGCCCGTCGCTTCTACTTCGACTTATGCTCCAAACGCCATGTCACAAGCAGCAATAAGCGCGCATCGCAATTCCTCGCCGCAATCGGTCGCGGCCTCGACCGCATCGACTGCGTATACTCCACATTTAGCATCATCGAGTTTATCTCCTCACATGAAGGTATCAGCAGGTCTCGAGGGGTCAGCAGGCCTTGCACTGTCGGGGCCTCAGAGGACACCCTCAGGACATGGCATGACTCGGTGGGCAACACCCGCTCATCAGATGCAATACCCGGCAAGTCTTTCTCAAGGTGGGCGAGGATCCTGGGACTATGCGTATCTCAACGCCTCCACGGCTGCGGGTGTGCCTCCTGCCGCACAACCGCTACAAAGACCCGACCTGACCGCCGACCTAGGCCAATTATCAGCAGAAAACACCTACCAACCGTACAGTGAGCGTACTACGAGGGTGTAGGAGGACTACGGATGCTCCCTGTGGTGTATCCAAGGTCGCGATTGCCGCAATGCATGGTGGGCGAAGATGCGCATCGGGTGATCCACGCAACGTCCGCATGATCTCGTTGATCATAACCGCTTTGGGCCTAGTCCTACACCACCCAACGTTAAATCTGCCTCGCGACACGCACACTGCTCGCAATCTCCATTGCAGGACGAACAACCCTTGCCTTCTGAAAAACTGGATCTTCGTTTTGCGCTATATGTGGGCTCAATCTTGCATTCTCGGTCTATTTCATTTACCAGTACTGGACACGCATCATACACAATACCCTTGGGTTCTTGGCGTTTCAATCTATGTTCCTTCTATTTGTTATCAAGACAGCATGAGATATGGCGTTCTTTGGAAGGCGTCAGGCTGTGCAAGGGTGCATTAGCCTCGATTACGACTGCATTTTCGGCTGGGGACGACTTCGCATCACTCGGGCGTTGATTGCTTGATCGTCCTTCCGTGGTCCTTTTTCCAATATTTATACTCTCACCGGTTCCCTTCGTACGCTCTCTGGTATGTCATTGAGTCCTGACGCCGAGACTGTCTCCTGATACGACACCGGAGGTATCGCGAGGCTCCAGTCTTTGCATCTGTGGCATGTACCCCTACGCCAGCCTTAAGAGGCGACCTTCGATATTCTTGCGGCAGTTGTTATTTTGCTTGTACTATGCGCTTCTACAATGAGATTCCCCTTCCCTTACTCATCAATCATACCCACACGTCATAGTGCATTTTACTTTGTCACGAGTATATTCGATTCTTGATCAAGTCGGTGACACTAACATTTCGACCTAATGGACAGTACTTGCGGATTTGGGAATGTATGCGAGCTTCGCCACAATAAGGGCGCAGCATCTTTTTTGGCCCCGCGACTGCCTGATCATGCCAAGCCCCGGCTTCAGCTTCCATGACGCCCGCGGCACGTAGGCATCAGCTTACCTTATCTCATACCTCATTCGTCATATAAGCTATACTACAATCACAGGCACGCTAAGTGCATGGGCGTATGACTGACCCGGCGTGCAGGACTCGAGTTGCACATATCTGGGCAGGCGACCAAGCACTTCGCGCACGGAGAGCTGCATGCAAGGATGTGAAGCAGCATGCCATTATTCGGCGTACAAGATGAAGGTAAGCTTCCATGTGGCACGGGCTCGCGGATGCGCCCGCTTGTCGCCCGACTTGTGTCGGATGGAGCTTTCCAAGCAGATGACTGTCTGGTATCCTGACGTGGGTTGCAAGGCGAACTCGACCACCAGACCCCATCATCCAAGGTGGACTGGGCAATACCCTGTCAGGAACACGTCACACCCGAAATGGAACATCCACAATCCCTCCATCTCCATTCGTAATACCACCATCGACTCCTGTGACAGCAACAAGCTGTCGCATGCAACTCACACCCATCAAGCGCCAACATCAGGTCGCTTACATCTCCTCTTGACGAATGCACACTCGTCCAATCCATCACACTTTGTTCCTTCCCGATAGCGAACCGTCTGACCAACGCGGCGGGAATTGTGCTCTGCCCCGTTTCGTAAAGTCTGACACGCGATACACGTTTCTGGGTCCAGCCTTACACCGAATCTCACCTCATGCCACGTGTAGCTGGC
>TARA_R110002003_G_scaffold70_10_pt1 | contig 17220 bp, 22 predicted proteins | sample TARA_R110002003 | Tara Oceans TARA_R110002003 (sample SAMEA4396441) | marine metagenome | biome: Westerlies Biome; feature: [SRF] surface water layer (ENVO:00010504); material: water (ENVO:00002006), including particulate matter (ENVO:01000060) such as... | depth 5 m
GATGGTGGCAGCGGCGATGTTCACGGCTTTCAGACCCGATGCGCATACTTTGTTGATGGTGGTAGCCTCGATGTTGGTGGGTAGCCCGGCGAAGATGGCAGCTTGTCGTGCTGGTGCTTGTCCGACGTTTGCACCAAGCACATTGCCCATGTATACGGCGTCGATCGACGAGACGGGAACCTTGGACTTCTCGAGGGCATCCTTGATAGCGGTGGCGCCGAGTTGCGTGGCGGAGACGGTTGTGAAGTTGCCATTGAACTACTCGCGGTTAGAATACCGTCTCATGATACTGAAATAGGGCACATACGACTGCCGTGGGCGTCCGGCTTGCGCTTATAATGTACGCATCTCGAATCTCCCTCCCTGCTCGCGCCGAGTTGCTGAATTGTCTTTGTATGCTGGCAAGGCGTTGTTGTGGGCGCGAAGCCATTCTGAACGATGTGCGGAGGGCAGCAGAAGACATGACTAGGCAACGGCAGTTTTCAACCGAGAAGTATAAGATAAGGCGTAGAAAAGAGGCTCTAGCGAGTCGTAAAGAAGATTATCACATGGCGGCGAATTTCCGCTGGACAAGAGGAGCTCGACGTCCCCGGGTTGTGGAGGGCGGGACTGAGCCGAGGTGCGCTGAAGGCGGCGCAAGCCGGCTTAACGCGTCGCTGAAGTCATCCACTGCTTTCCGAAGCATCAGCACGCCACTTGTGCTTCATCAGATGAGCAGAACACTGATTAGTATTCCTCGACCTGAAGAACTCATGTTCCTCGTTGTCAGCCATCTGGCCCGCAGTGCACGTATGTTTCCTAGCTCGTGTCGTCATCGCACCCATCGTGACTTCCTCCTTCGCCTTCAGACCCCACGCCACAAGTAAACATCGAATCATCAACCTTTTCCCTTAATTTGACTTCCTTGCATCCGACACACCTCCGTGCACACGCTCCAGCAAGCAGCATCGCGTGCCCACTTCCGTTCGAGGCATCATGAAATGAACTCAGACAAGCATTGTGATCGATCTCGCTCTATGGAGCCACAGCCAGCCATATGGTGAGCCTTCGGGTCTGCTATTGGCCAGACGCGGTAGATCCAGCGAAAAGATGCGCACCACCACTTGCAATTGACAGTTGACAGGTGCGTTGTAGGAACATCTGTCTCACGCTGTGATGCCTCTTCTCGCACGGCAGTATTGGCAACCAAATCTGGAGACGTCGTAACTTGAAATTCAACATCTGACCAATCTATTCAACGTACCGCTTGTTTTCTCCTCTTTGGTTCACATTCTCACATTCGTCTACTTTCAATTCGTTCTCAGAGTTTCGCAAATGCCTATACTTGCGGGTATCACTTCCAGCCTGTACCTTCATTAGCACCCGTGCTACCCCACCAAGCCCATGTAGCTTACTGTATGACCGACACAAACGCAGCTATGCCTTGCGCCGTGAACGTCAGGGATTGTCGCTACAGCAAACATGACACTCCTCGCGTTCAACTTACCAATGGGCGGATATATGCACCCTGGCATCACGTTGTCCATTCTTCAACTGGATGACTGCGGCACCTTACCTGAGGCAGTGTCCACGCACAAGGTACTTTCAATAAACCTTAAGAACCACCAGATGAGAAGCACTAAGGAAGCAAACTAAGGGCTGAATGGCGCATGACCATTTGCATTGTATAAGAGAAGGATTCATCCGCCATGGTTTACCCTCCAGGCTGAAAACTCACCAGCATCGTCTGGTCAAGCTCCACTTTCCTCAACACTATCACAGTCGTTTCTACTCTCAAACTTACCGTCATCATGCGCTTTACCTCCCTCCTCACCACCCTCGCGGTTACGGCCTCCATAGCCCAAGCCGGGACAAACTACATCCACAACAACTGCGGTTTCGAAGTCTGGCTCACCTCCGTCGGCGGCAGCGATGTGCCCGAAGCTGAAAACCTGCCCGCCGGCTCCTATGCCTCAGAAGGCCAGTACTTCGACAAAACAGGCACGGCAATCAAGATCACCAAGACCAAAGACGGCATCTACACCTCGTCTCCTGTTCTGCACTTCTCCTACAGCTACAAGGCGGGCCAGGAACTCTACTACGGCCTCAGCACGCATGCTGGATTCGACTTTTGGGACCAGAAGCTCACGCTCGGGCCGCTTGAGGGCGCATCTGGGACGACGATTACGTGGGATGGTGCGCCGGGGGTGGATTATACGGCATCGTATTTGGGTGGCGAGATGGATTTGATGCTGGAGCTTTGTGCTAAGAAGTGAGAGTGCGTGGGAGCATTGTTTGTGTAGTGAGGCACGATGTGAACGTGACAGAGGGAACAGGCGACGGGCGACGGGATAGTGTTGGTGGACATGGGTGATGACTAGCATTTAGGGTGACCAATTCAACGTTGCATGTAGCAGGAGACCTATGAGATGCGGAGCTATATGTGAACGTGAAGTTTCTTCATGAAATGCTATGATGATAATGCGAGTAGCCTAGTACAACATGCTCCGATACTTGCAACGAAAAATATGTCAATCCCACACTCCACCCCGCGATGCAAACCCTCCCATACCAAGTCCAAAACGCCATGGGTATATAACAAGCCTCGCGCGCCGGCAAGTGAGAAGAGACCAAGGACAGAAGAAGAGTAGGCAGTCAAACATCCTCAGGACATCTGGCCACCACCTCTTCCCCTTCCCCGTCCCCTCCCACTCCCACTCGCCGTCCGCGCCATCGGCACACCGCCCCCATGGCCACCGACCGCGAGCTCCCTCTCTCCAAATCTCCCTACGGGCGTATTTGCACCCGTATCGCTCCAGCCAGCCATACTGCTCTGCGCGCTCATCGGGACACCGCCCATACCCAATCCTGCGCCAACCTCTAAATGTGGGTTCACGCTTCGGACGTGATTTGTGATCTCGTTGACCGGTTCGTTGAAATTGGGCGGCTGGACCTGGTAGTCCCGCGCTTTGACGGGGTTGCATGCGGCTTGCAGGAGTTTCTCGTTGAGTTCGTCGTCGGGCTGGGCGTCGCGCAGCATGAGCTTGAGGTCCTGTTCGACGTCGGAGGCGGAGAGGGCGGGAGGTGTCGGGGCGGCGGCGTTGGCTTTCTGGAAGATTTTCGCGTCGAGGACAAACGGCGGGTTGTAGATGAAGGGGATGTGGCCGTTTGCGATGGCGGCGGCGGAGGGATTGAATGCGGAGCGAGTTGCGCCGCGTGTCGCGTGTGGGTTGGAAGAGAGCTGGCGCGTCATGTCTGCCGCGCCTGGGATGTCGTCAGAGTCTTGGTCCTGGTCCATCATGTCGCCGTTTTCTGAAGTGTGATCGCCGTTTGTGCCGTTGCCATTCGCAGCGTGCCCGTTTGTAGCGGCTTCTTGTTGGGCGCCCGTGTCTGCGTTCTTCATCTTCGCAAAGAAGTGCGAGGCGGCCGTTGTGGCTTGGTTCATGGCCATGTTGAGCTCTTTTTCTGTAAAGAGGCGTTCGAGGGAATACGCGGAGGACTCGAACTGTGCGTTGATGGTGCGCGCCTTGGCTTCGCGGAACGGCGAGCCCATGCCCATCTCGACATTTCGACCAGACGGACCAGGCGAGTCGTTGTCATTCTCTTCGAATAGCTTCCTTTTCCTCTTTTCATTGGTCGCAGCCAAATCCTCGCCCTCGCCAAACTTGTGTCCCGTCCGTCTTGTCTTACGAGGCGCTTGCGGGCCGCCGGGACTGGCGGGGTTGCCAATGCCGAATTGATTGGGGTGGAGGAGCATGGCGTTGCTGTCGGAGAGATCCAGTTGCTCCTTCTCGCGCTTCAACCTGCCGGTTCGCTGTTGTATGCTTGCAATGAGGCGTTCGCGGATTGTGGCAGCGAGCAGCTTGTGCTCTTCTTCAGCGATCTGTATCTTGTACAGATGCGAGTTCTCGATCTCGTTCTTGGTGTTTTCGTGCTTGTTCTGTAGCTTGGTTAGCCTATACGGGAGGTGCAGAAGCGGAGGATCGTACGTAGAGCATTGTCAGGTTGTAGTCCCGCTCTTCCATCGCATCGTTGACGGCATCGACAAAGCGCGAATAGTATTTGCCGCACTGCGCAATGTAGTCTGTACCAGCGCTCGGCGCAGTCGTTATGTTGTTGCCCATGATCTGCGAGATGAGCTCCGAGGCTTCTCCTCCCCCGTCATCGAGCGGCGTGTTGGCATACGGGTCTGCCTTCATAATGAGGTTGATATCCGCCGTCAACGCCGCAAGCTGGGCTCTGTAGTGATTGTCTCTGTTGTCCGAGAAGGAGGCCATCATCTCTCCAAGCTTCTCTGCCAGCATGTTGCGCCGCTTGTCGCGCTTCGAAGGCTGCGGTTGCGGGGATGTCGCAGAATGGCCAAGCGGGAAGTTGTCCGCCGGCGAAGGGCTTCCATTGCGGACCATGGCGGTGACTTGGTCCCCTGGGTTATAAAAAATTATGTGTGGACTGGTGGATGGCGCAGGTTCGTCCGGAAGAGTGCAGCGAGCTGCGACACTGGGTGAACCTTAAGGCTGTTGCTCGAGATGACGAGTTAGAGTAGATCAGAGACGAGACAAGCTACTCGTCGTCGCACACTGATCGCTAAAGCATGGGAGACATGCACGACTTGCAAGGACGCAGATTAGAGGGTTTGCGGGAGTGAATTGGCTTTGGACAATCGACGGTTCGTCACTTACGCAGGGCCCATGACCGCGGCTAGCCCCATTGGCGAAGCCCCGACCACCGACCTTGGCAGGTACTTCACCCTCACACTGACAGCCGTACGAGGCCGCGCATCTTCTGCTTCGGTACTTCGGCTTCATCTTGCGTGTTCATGCCGAGTGAATGCCCCATGGTGGCTAACGCCGTGTCGCCTGGGGAGCCAAAGACTTAGCTGTGGCTTGTTAAGTGGGAAGTAGTAGCTACACCACACTAGTTTGAGCAACGCGTGATAGATGGGTTGCGAAAACAGTAAATTCATTGCAAGCGGTAACAGACGAAAAGACTAACAAAAACGACGATTCGAATGCGCTCTAGTCACCCCTCATCCTCCGCCATCAATACAAGAGAAACAATGGAGCCAGCAACAACCAAAACAAATGAAAACATCGCTCGAACGACATGCCCCTGCCATCTCAATGTTTGCGGCAAGCATCCTCGTCAGTGGTGTAATCGACCTCGAGGTCGAACTTCTGCCTCGCGGCAGCCTCAAGTTCAATCTCAAGCTTCGCGCACTCGTGATTGCTGTACTTGCGAATTTCACAAAGTTTTCGAATGCAGACTGCAGGCTTTCCCTTGAACAAGTGCGGAGGTGTACGTTTGTCTTCGCATTCCATCGGACCATCTAACCAGTCGCCCGGTCCAAAGTCATCATACAAGTCGATGTTGCGCACATAGAAAACAAAGTCCAGCAAGAATTCGGCCTGCCTGCAACCAACGCCCTTCACTGCGGGCTCGCAGAAGGGACAGATGGACAAGGGCTCTTCCTAGGCGATAGTTGAGGAATTGTCGGCGCGACGAGTCATCCCGTCACCAGGCATGATGCAGACGTTGTCAGCTGTGACCTCAAATGGCACCTCCTTGTGCTCCTCTGCCAACTCTTTCGCCTGAGTGAGCGCCTCCTTACAATTCGCCTCGTCGAGCTCGTAGGACTTGCAGAAGTCAGAAACACAGAACTTCTCGCCGGCACGCTTGCCAGATGAAGTGCGAGTCCTTGCCAGCATTGCATCGATCGCACGTTGGACTTTGATCTGAGGAATAGCTCGAGACGCCTTACAGACAGAGTCTTCGGTCGTATAATCGATGTCGCCGCCGTGGTCTTTGGCGGCCTTCTCCATGTCTTGCTCGATCGCCTTGCACTCCTCGGTCGTCTTGTTCTTGCAGAAAGGCAGAATGCAGACCTTGGTGGCTTGCCTGAGAGAGTTGGCTCGGCGCGCAGAGAGACCCGATCTGCGCTGAGCCAGCGATGTGGTGTTTCGCGGAGCTAGAGATTTGCCGCAAGCATCATCATCGGTAGTGTAGTCGATTTTGAAGCCTAGTTTCTTGGCATTTGCCTCCATTTGGTCCTCGAGTTTCTCGCAAGCCTTGTTGTTCAGTTTGAAGCATAGAGGTGCGATGCATACCTGAGGGCGGCCAAGCAAGCTGCGGCGAACAAGGGAAGGTGGATCGGTCGATGTAAAATCATTGCCGTGTCTGGGGCTGTAGCCCGCAAGGTGAAATGCATGGCACGCGTCGTCGCTGTCGGTCCAGTCGACCAGCCCCTTGTCCCTTGCCTCGAAATCGTTCGCTTGTTGTTCGCAGTCGACACCAGGCTGGGCGGGTTCGCACCACGGCAGAATGCACTTCTTTGGCTTGGCCGCTGACCGAGATCCATGTGTGCTGTTGCGAGGCATCAACCATGTGCGACAGGCCCCCTCGTCATCAGTCCAATCGACCAAGCCCTTGTCCCTCGACTCAAAAGACTGCGCTTGCTTCTCGCAATCGACACCAGGCTGAGCGGGCTCGCACCACGGGAGAATGCACATCTTAGGCTTCGTCGCCAATAAAGCTCCGCCTGTGCTTCGTCCGCTCGTGAGAATAGTGTGGCAAATGTCGTCGTCATCGGACCAGTCAACCTGGTTCTGGTCCGCCAGCTCCATCGTGCGTTTGAGCTTGACGCAATCGACGCCAGGCATGGCGGGTTCGCACCAGGGGAGTATGCAGCGCTTTGGCTTCCCCGCCCAGTGCTTGACCCTCGCGCTGGCTTGAGCAGCTGAGGCGGTCGCAGTCTGCTGCTTTGCTGCCTCCTGGCGCATGACTGTAACGAGAGGAACCGTGGTCAGTCTCCGAGGCGGCCCTCCGGTGATGTTCATGTTCCTCGACTGGGATGACGAAGTTGGGTAGACGACCTTGGGCTTGCAGTAGTCGTGTGCCTTTGGTGCAGGTGCATCGCAGCTGGACTTCTTATCGCCGGTCTTGTCGCAAGCAACAGAATCCCTCCGAAATTTGTGATCACCACCGTGAAGGGTTGGGCGAGCAACCTCGTATTCGTCGTCTTCAGTGTACTTAGTCGGTCGTCCGGGCCGGTCGCTAGGAGCATGGTACGAAGGCCTAAGAGGAGCAGGGTGGTCCTCCGCCGATGTGTAACGGGGAGGAGGCGTGAAGGGCCTCGTCTCTGGCGAAGGAAGGTACGCTTCCGTCGTGTGCTCAGGAGGTGGGTATGGCTTCTCGGACGTGTACGTGGGTTGCGATGGGTAAGACTCCTCAGATGTGTACTTTGGCGGCTCATGGTACACTACAGTGTGGTCCTTGCCGTGTCCTGTGGCCGTGGCGTGCTTCGTCACTGTGGCGGTGATAGATTGTTTCTGAGGCGGTGCGTAAGGGTTCTGTGAAGCGTACTTGGGAGGCTGATGGTGTGGCTCGCTCGAGGTGTACTTAGGAGGCTCGTGGGATGTATCGCTCGAGGTGTGCTTGGGCGGCTGATGTAAGTGAGTGTCCGAGGTGGCCTTGGAAGGTGGACACTTCGGACTGCTGTGGCTTGACGAAGGAGCAGACTTCGTTGTGGGTACAAGGCTAGGCTTGGTGGATTGAGACTGATCCGGCTTCTCGTCATCAGACTCGTCAGAGGGCTGGCTGAGGTCAGCCTCGTCGTACTTGCTGTTGTCGTGATGGTAGTCGTAGCAGTCCGTGATCATCTGCGTAGATGTGGAATCTTTGGCAGGAGTTGAGCGTTTACTGCCGCAAAGGACCAACTCGATGTCGTCAGTGGCATCGCACTGGCTGGTCTGGACGTCCGGGGAACGATGCACGCCGTGACAGGTGTGGAAGGTGAGGTTGTTGTCAAAAGCCTTGCCACGGACTGGGGACAAGTCGACCCAGATCTTCGAGTTGCGAGAGCGTTCAATCGAGTAGGCGAAGTTGATCTCGTCAGCACCCTTGTGGATGCCTTCGGCCAGGGGCGAGATCTTGAGGGCAATGCCAGGGTGCTCCGAGGTGCCGTAGCGCCATGGCTCCTCATACCGACCACCAGGACTGATGGACAAGTTCTCGGTATGCGCAGAGCCCACGTTGGGCACCGACCAGACGTAGACAGGCTGCGGGCAGTTGTTGGTGATGACGGCCTTGGCTTGGGCGAGAGCCACGAGGCCACTGACGGTGAAAATGCGGCTGATCATGATGTTGACAGGGTGTGGGGGCGTATACAATGCAAGCAACAAAGCGATGAAAGAGATATTGTGGAGAGGATTATGGATGATTGGGGAATTGATGGCCAACTCGATGGATGATCGGTGGTGAGTGGAGTGAAGAAGAGATGGAAGGATAGAACTTAGGCTGTGTTTTTGTGTCCTCAGTCGACTGTCTGAAGGCAGCGTCGACGTGCAGCCTGCCTGTTGCTGCTGATACTAGCTGCCATTACCAGTGCGGAGCCCGCATAGAGGAAGGAACACTGGCCTTACCAAGCATTCGGCCTAGCTGTGCTTGCCGAGATCAGAGGCATTTAAGGAACGACGTGTTTTGTACCCGACTTGGAGGCAGCAACGTCCCTGGTGTACATGAAGATAAGGAAAGAAGGAACGGCGCTATCGCTGATGGTGAGAAGCCGTGGGTGAAAGAAGTCGAGCGCATGGAAAAGGTCGACATGGCTTATGGCGCATTTTGCATGCATCTATCATTCCTCCTTCAATATTCCAGATGGAAGGTTCTGCCATCATGTCGCCGTAGACAGATTTCATTCTAGGAAACTACGTCTATGGGCTGTCTTGGCAATCGGATACGCGTAGGATCGATACATGTACTGCAGTCATGCATCCAAGGCCTTCCGAGGTTGAACCGACATGAGAAGATACTGAAGGTGTGCGAGTTGACGTCGATGTTGTTGCAAATAGTATGGTTGTCGAGAAGTTGAGGTTGGATACGCTATTGTTGCTTACTAACATGCGCCCTGCAGCAACTCGTTAGCGTCTCGACACCTGAGGCGGGAATGAAACGTACCAGACTTCAGCGTTCAGCGACTGCACAATAAGACCAACATGGCCCTCGCTATGGTTTTCGCGTTCAATATAAGTCTTTTCTTGCCCAAGTCTCCTGGCTAGCCTTCGTCGCTGTAGCAGCCAGCTTGCAATTCCATTCGATACCGACCTAACCTCAGCCTCCAATACGCGCCGACTCGCGCCCCACCACCTCGATGCTTCAACAATCCCCACCCAGCTGTATCGAGATGCCCAAAATGTCATCCGCAATAAAGGAAGTCTCCGTACAGCTACCGAAGAAACATGACCGCCCCGACGAGCCATGGCACCACTACCTGTCCATCGACGTGATATGGTATGTCCTGGGATACTCGCTGTTTCACCCATTCGTGTCGTGGGTCGTCGTCCTCTGCTTGCGTGCACAATACACGCCCTACGGCAATCCTGAGATGCGCATTGCGATAGCATGGTCAATTCTCATGAGCGCCATTGGCATCTTCGGCATCATTAGTGACCGAATTGCATTTGGGGCGCCCCGAGAGGTGGACCTGGCTGATGAGGTCATTGTCATCACGGGCGGTGTTGATGGTCTGGGTGGACTGTTGGCGGAAACGTATGGGATGCGTAATGCCAACATTGCTGTACTGGATACGAAAGCGGTGGATCAAGACGAGGCCGAAGAGAAGGGCGTGTTGTACTACCAGTGCGACGTGAGCGACGCGAAGCAGGTAGAAGCAGCTGCAGCTAAAATCGTGGAAGATGTAAGTCATCTGGGATTCAATATGAATCGTGTGCTAATATGTCCAGCTCGGCGCTCCTACGATTCTTATCAACAATGCTGGACTGGTGCACAAGAAGTCTATTCTAGACACTACGATGGCGGAAGTCGAGCAGTATGTTGCTCAACACTACCTTCACGCACCATTCTGATGAACATCTAGGACCTTTCGCGTCAACACGCTCTCCCACTTCATAACCCTCCGCACGTTTCTTCCTCATATGCTCCGCGAAGGACGTGGCACCATCGTGACTGTATCATCTGTCCTTGGTCACCTTGGCGCCGCAAACCTCTCAGCCTACACCGCTTCCAAAGCCGCACTTCTCGCTTTGCATCATTCACTCCGCGCCGAGCTCGCACAGATACCCGAGGCCGCGGAGATCAAGACCATACTCGTCACGCCGGGCCAGATGAGCACCAAGATGTTCGCAGACGTCAAGCCTCCCAGCAACTTCTTTGCGCCGACTGCAACGCCGGCTGAGATTGGCAAGAACATCATCAGACTGATCGAGCGAGGTGAAAGCGGCGAGGTTGCGATCCCATTGTACTCACATTATATTGGCTTCTTTTCCATACTTCCGGTCGGAGTCCAGCACATCGTCAGAAGATGGAGCGGCCTCGACACGGCTGTCAGCAAGAGCCGTCCAAATAGAGACGCAACGAAAGAGAAGATGTAGACGTCAAAACTGGGGCGGGATAGATTTATGGTAACTCCGCATGATCTAGACGAGAAACCCAACTATTTCAAGGCCCACAACTGAAGCACATTTTCCTTCTGTGCTGTTCTAACCAACCTCCGCACGTTCCAAAGATAGATGTCTGGACAAGAGTTGACTGCCTTTAGCGAGGCAAAAGCACCCATTCTCGGACCCACCCTAACTACCTCATCACAAGCAAGTCCTCCAGCCATCCTACTAACAATCCTTGCGGAACCTCAGAACACAAGGCAGCCTGTGCCTGCCGGTAGGAGCGGGAGAGGCGACAGCTGTATCACCGCCGCGAGAGAGACCCTCTACGAAGCCTTTAGCATTGACGTCGTTGTTGTTGAAGTCCCCGCGAGGGATGACCTTCGCAAAGCCATCGGGGGGAATGTTGGTGTTGTCGAAGAGTCCTCGAGGAGGAATCGTACCCGCGAAGCCGTGAGGGGGAGCGTTGTTGTTTCTGTAAATCCCGGCGTTGGCATCACGGGCCTTGATGGCGGCACCTGGAAGGAGAGGTTGTGGAATGGGAAGGATGGGCTTGGCGGCCGTGAGCGCCACAAGGCAGGTGGACATGAAGGTTCCGAGCTTCATATTTTCTGGCAATTGTGGTGGTGGGTTGGTATATTTGGTTTTGATAAGCGCTGTGAGGGTGATTCTGATCTGGATCTAATGAGGTTGAAAGTGTGAGAGAGAGAAGAGAGATTTTATATTATTAGCATGGTGGGGAGTTGGAAAACTAGGCAAGTGTATTCCATGGTTGAGATGTCAGAAGTCTGCGGAGGTGAGTTGTATTTTGGTAACGAAGGTGGTTGAGCATGCTAGGAGAGTCGCTCCCATGGTTCGACCTTTGGATTTGAACCTTAGCCTACCCATAAGTCGCAACCGCAAGAACTGCAATCCCACAAGTCGCAAACTGATGGAAGCACGCCAAAACATGAAGCTCAGTTTTACGGTATCAGCATGTGTTGGTCATTGGTGACGCTCGCCAGAGCTCGTCCTATGCGAGATAGAAACGCTGGAAAATGTAGGAATATCGACGGAATACCGTGTTATGTCATCAACAATGATCCTGACGACGCAATGGGACGCAAGCTGCAGCGCCAAGAATACGCCTTATCGTACAACCTGCTAGTGATGTTTCGGCTGTGTGCTGAAGTGGACAGTACGTCCAAAGTTGGAGGCGGTAAGAGCGATCCGTGTCGGCCCCCAAATTGAGACGGAACCATTGGCTGATTCGACCCCAGTCATCGCCAACACTCCGCCCCCAACAGAGGGCCTGAACGCCTTTACATCACACCGAGACCAACAACCTAGCGTATGCAGGCTCGCGATGGTCTCTGTGCACTCCTATGTAGGACCGTCTCATTTCGCTCCGAATCCATGCGAGACCACCAAAGTGGTTTTATCCTAAGCGCCCAGTCTCATGCAACCACCGCACCGGAAACTTGTTCAGACAGCTAGTCAACATGAAACACATGAGACCAAGCCCACAGATCGCCCGCATTAAATGTCTGTGCGGCATGGCACTGCCAACATGTCTGATGCGGCACAGTCAAGAGCATGTAGACCTGTTTGCCCCGGATTTCGAACAGCGTGAAGACATAGTCACCGAATATTTCATTTTCTTGTAGAGCTATGGATCGAACCACGCAAAAGTTGAAAGAGACGGAGGCGGATCACCATCAACGGTCCGGAACTCTATGGAAGACTGGATTCTGGCGCCGGCTCCCTCGAACAGGCATGCTCGCTCTTCTCGCAACAGCCGTCGCAGCTATTTTTATGATTCAGATAATCATCATGTCGGATGAGCAGCCAATTCGCAATTGGCGTTTTCAGCCCACAGTATTCCTCTCAATCACCTACACAGTAGCCAATATCGCACTACAGTACGCCCTCGCGCGGGCGATTACTGTGGCTTGGTGGGCCAAGGCATTGAGAGGCAATGCCAAAGTGCGCGACCTCCACAATATATGGGCATCTGGCAGCGGATTCTGGGACATACTCGCCTCTGGTCGGTCTTTCAACTTCGTCGCTTTGGCAGGACTTGCCGTAACGTTGGTGCCGATCAATGGGCCACTGCTCCAAAAGTCTTCAGTCGTCAAAGAGCAGACACGAATCGAGTTGAAGAACTTGACCATCCCCGTTGCGCTCGAATTGCCAGTCGGCTACACTGGAGCCATCACGGGTCGAACTGTGGGGTGGGAGCCTACCTCAATCTCAAGTTCTTTCAGCGACATCCTCAAACAGTACAGTAATCGACAGACCACAAACGTTACCAATTCAAATTGCGATGGAGTCTGCAAAGGAGAGCTTCTAGGTGCGGGCTACGAGATCCGGTGTCAGAATGAGAGCTTGCCTTTCACTGTGGCTTTGAACACAACTGAGATCGGCAATGGGATAAGATACGACGTCACCCCTTTCTGGTCCAACTTCAGCTATCAAGAGGAGGACAATGCCATCATCAACTTCACGGCAACTTTCAAGACTGAGTCAACTTGCGATGGCGATTGGACAGTGTCACGGTGCACGCTTCGACCAGCAACTATCAAGTAAGTCTTCGTCCCTTTCGAAGCAATTCTTCGGCCCTCAATACCCACATCAGAGTGTCCAGGGGCCTCAACAAAACTGTGCACGATTTTCCTCATACCAAGGCTGTTTGCTAACACTTTTAGGTATCCCATTATGTTTACAAATGACACGATCGCACTAGATCCGGCTCATTCTTGGAAGACCGATCGAACAGACAAACTTCGTCCGCCGACTAATGTTCCCCAAACCCGTGGTCCAACTACTCATGGTGGCATGTGGTTCTACCTTAACTCGCTATACGACTCTTCCATGAGTGCTGGGTATGACGGAGTGACAGGCTGGAAAAGTAGTTCATCTGGGACAACGGCACTTCGTTACGTCAACAACGTAGGCATCATGAACGAACACACAGTAAAGGGTGGGTGCGACATGTCCTTCTTCGACCCGACCGCTGATGCGATGGACGCCGTGCGCGAGATAGCATTCAGGACCGCTCTCTATATCCCGGTCGACAATATCAATCAGCAGAACAGCCTATCCTCGTTGCGCAACCTCAGTCGCGCCGATTGGAGCAAAACCTACATGCAGCAACTTGTCGTGCAACAGACTCGCAAGGAGGTCGTGTATCGGAGCCAATACCTCTTTCTGTCGATCGCTGTTGCACTGACGCTGTTTGCAATGCTCTGCGTTCTCATCCTCTCACTGGGCTGGTGGCATATAGGGCGCGAGGTTTCCATGTCTCCTGTCGAGATTGCAAAGGCTTTCGCTGCACCAGCCTTGGATGGTGCCAGCTCGAACGCACGAGCGAGTACAATTTTGAAAGAGGTCGGCAATGAGAAGTTGCGTTATGGGGCGACCTGGGATAACGATAACGCAGCCTCTGACATGTCTGTGGCACTCCTGCGGTTCGACCGGCCTGATAGGAGTGAGAAGCCTCGAGAAGGTCAACTCTTGGGATAGACCAATTTACCTATACAGTAATTTAAAGCTCGTTCAGCACCCTGTGAGAGAGATCAAGGACGAAGACGTACACTCTTATGAGCCAGCCGGTGCACAACATCATTTCTCATAGCAACGATGATGATGAAGAAGCCAACGACAATGGAGCAGTGTAACGAAGGCAAGCCACGACTGCATGAGATGGTCAGCGCTAGGCCAAATATGGCCATAGTCTCGTAGGGCTGCATGATTAGCGAGCTCCCACATGCCGACATCTCGAATTCGCGACGGTGACATCAACAATCTCGCGATCAATTCAAAAACCACACCAGGTAGCTGCTCTTGCTCGACTTGCAACCCGGAAAGACGTGCCTAACAAAAATCCAGGCTTTAGGTGAACAGTTCACAACTATGGTCGAACAGAAAGCATCCAAGTACTATCCTGCTGAGGACGAACAGCAACTCAAGAAGGTACGCGCTGAAAAGACTGACACTGCGCTCTAGATTCCGTCACAGAGATGGCGGAATGCGCAATCACGTGGCACAGGATATGGGTCATACTGACACGAATATAGGCCCGCAAGACCGCACACCCCACAAAGTACCGCGACTCGCTTGCTCCAGGCACAGTCCTCATTCTCCTCTCCGGCCGCTTCCGAGGCAAGCGCGTCGTTTTACTGCGCCAGCTTGATCAAGGCGTGCTGTTGATCACCGGACCCTTCAAGTCCAATGGTGTCCCGCTTCGCCGCGTGAACCACCGTTACGTGATCGCTACGTCGACCGTAGTCGATATCTCGGGAGTCGACAATGAGGTCGTCGAGCGCGTGAGCAAGGACGAATACTGGGCGCGGGAGAAGACGGAGGGCAAGGGCGAGGACGACTTCTTCAAGGACGGCGAGTCTACACCACAGAAGAAAGACACCGACCCGCAGAGGATAGAGGATCAGAAGAAGGTGGACAAGGCGCTCATGGCGAATATCAAGAAGGTTCCCGATCTCGAGTCGTACCTGGGTGCGAGCTTCAGCTTGCGGGGCAACGAGCGCCCACACGAGATGGTGTTTTAGAGCAACAGAGATGGGAGGTGGATGATGAAAGTACTGGGAGACGAAGTAGGTGGCCTGACAGCACCATGGATTCGAATTTCCCCGACCGGAGAAGCGGATACAAGCGTCATTCCTACAAACGCCATATGCCACAAATACAACGACGGCACGATTTCATACATAGATGATACCCACGACAGATGCATTCATACCAAGCATGCACCAACTGTTTAGAAAAGTTCGCTCCTGCGCTCGTGTTACAAGATGACGTGCAGCGGACGACAGATCGTATGCTGAAGTCATTCCTTGGGAATTGCGTCCAAAAGTTGACGGCGCCGCATGCAGGCAGCATTGATGGCCCCCTAGACCGTGTTGAAAGCTAGCTTGACTGTAGCCGGTCGAGGGCTGTGCACGTGGCGGACGAGTACAGGAGAAGGAGCTCTCGGGTCCAGCTGCGCTTAACCATCACGGAACCTCTCCTCGCAAACTCCGGAGCTCCCGTCTAGACCTCTACATCGCTCACCTAGATATTTCATTGTACCTATAATACCAAGCACCACACATCTCCGACTCAGAACATTCGCTTCAGCACTATGCCAACTCTCTTCGAGCGATTAACAGATCATACTGAGCCTGACGATGCTAAGGAGCTCTTCTTCCACAAGCTGCTACATGATGCTGGCAGCCAGATTAGCCCAGAGCGACTCAAGTCGAACCACGATTTGCTCGATGCGCTCACAGATGCTGCCGTTCGCGGTCAAGTAGACGACAAGGAATACGTGGTTCGAGCAGCCGTTCCATGTCATGTCCTAGGTCACCACTAATGCGATGCAGCAAGAAAAGCTCATGCAACTGCTTGCTTCACTGCCGGACGACTCTTCGACCCGTGGCATTGGAACAAATCTGCTGCTCGAGAAACTTTAGGCAAATCTGGAGCACCCAACGACTTCGGCCTTGGGAGATCCCTGTATGTTTAGCCCATGTCATCCTGACTTGAACTGATTGAGGGAGACAAGTACCGAACTGCTGACGGAAGCAACGACAGCATACAACTCCCACACCTAGGGAAAGCAGGCTCTTTTTACGCGCGGACTGTCACGCCAAAGCACGTACCCACAAGTCGACCAGATGCCGGGTTGCTTTTCGATACATTGTTGGCGCGGAGAGGAGAACCAAAGGCGCATCCGACAAAGATCTCAAGCCTGCTTTTCGCGCTGGCCGACATCATAATACACGATGTCTTCCGGACGAGTGACCGGGACAAGGATGTAGTCATGGCATCATCGTACTTGGATCTTTCGCCACTGTATGGCTCGGATCAGGACAGCCAAGATGCTGTACGAACCTTCGCAGACGGGAAGCTGAAGCCAGATGCCTTCTCGGAAGTCCGCTTCGTCAACCAGCCCCCGGAGGTGCGGTCTACTGTTCTGATTGCAGTTTTGAGGTATAGCTAATCAGATCAAGGTCTCTGCGCTTCTGTTGTGTTTCAACCGCTTCCACAACTACGTCGCTCACCAGCTCGCACTGATCAATGAGGGTGGCAAATTTAGCCTCCCTTCGAACATTGCTGAGCTCGAGACCAAGATGTATACAGCAGCCCTTGCCAAGCGCGATAACGATCTCTTCCAAACCGCGCGTCTTGTGACCAGCGGCCTGTACATCCAGATTGTGCTGAACGACTACGTGCGGACCATACTCAACTTGCAGAGGGTGGAGTCTTCCTGGAACCTTGATCCGCGTATTGACGTCGAAGAAGTTCTCGGCACGAAGAATATCGAAAAAGCGACTGGTAATCAAGTCAGCGTTGAGTTCAATCTGATATACAGGTGGCATTCAACTATATCCGTCAAGGGTGAGCGCTGGCTAAATGATCACCTGTCCAAGATCTGCCCAGAGGCAAAGCTCAAGGACTTGACAATGGAACAGCTGCGAAACGGCATGCGCAATTTTGCTGCACAAACGCCGGTAGATCCCGGTCACAGGACTTTCGGTGGGCTCCAAAGGAACGCTGAGGGCTACTTTGAGGACTCAGACCTTATCCACATACTGACGGAGGCTGGAGAAGATATTGCGGCAAGCTTTGGACCGAGGCAAGTCCCGCTTGCACTAAGGGTCATCGAGGTGCTGGGCATTGAGCAAGCAAGATCTTGGGGCGTGGCGTCCTTGAACGAGATGAGGAGCTTCTTTGCAATGATGCCCCACAAAACGTTCGCAGACGTGAACTCTGATCCGGGTATGACAAGACATGAGACCTCTACGACCACGACCTGACAGGAACAGCTATTTCCACCCCCCTTGAAGCGCTGTACGGCGATGTGAAC